>Ga0326597_10004393_pt1 | contig 19853 bp, 26 predicted proteins | sample RVTome_12_FD_203789 | JGI IMG/M metagenome (GOLD analysis project Ga0326597, IMG submission 203789) | Soil microbial communities from uranium-contaminated site in the Upper Colorado River Basin, Wyoming, United States - RVT100D185 | ecosystem: Environmental > Terrestrial > Soil > Contaminated >...
GGTGGCCGAAGAGGCGGACCTGCAACCGGTGGCCGAAGAGGCGGAACTGTAACCGGTGGCCGAAGAGGCGGAACTGTCACCGGTGGCCGAAGAGGCGGAACTGTCACCGGTGGCCGAAGAGGCGGAACTGCAACCGGTGGCCGAAGAGGCGGACCTGTAACCGGTGGCCGAAGAGGCGGAATTGTCACCGGTGGCCGAAGAGGCGGACCTGTAACCGGTGGCCGAAGAGGCGGACCTGTAACCGGTGGCCGAAGAGGCGGAACTGTCACCGGTGGCCGAAGAGGCGGAACTGTCTTCATCAGCATGGCTTGAGGAAGTTTCTTTATATTCGCGGCTGAACATGAATTTAACGGCAGCGCCGATGAAATCATGGAGCGACAGCCGCAAACCGATCTTTATTTTTGTGGAGGCAACCTTACTATCCTCTTCATGCCTGTTGATCTGTCCGGACCCTTCAACTTCATGGAACACGCTTTCTCCTGGGGCGTAGTCGCTGAAAACGTCCATCGGATTTTCACGAAAGGGGAAACCGGGGACGCACGCCTCGGCCTTACCCTCATGGGTGTATTCCTGCCCCTCCTCGTACTGAAAACCTCGGCACTGCATTTTTTGATCGAAACCCTTGAACCCCTTGATTACATCTGACATTTGATTTCCTCCCCACTTCTATTGGTTTCCGGAGTTAGGCCCCCGTGAATGATTCCGCATTCACTCTATCGGGCGGGCCACCCGTGCCCTTTGTCTCACCAGAGCGAAGTGCATTTTCCCTACGGCCCCTGTCGAAAGGCATCGTTACGCCGTCCTCCGCCCCTGTACCTTCCACATCCCCCTGCTGGCGTAGGCGTAACGGCCACTTTTGACCTTGCGCTCTGCGTCTCGATCACGGACGCGGTAGGTTTGCAAGTCGGCTTTGTCCTGGATACATTTCATGGTGTCCTCCCCGTCAATTGGCCTACCCGGCGATTGCCCGCAATTTCCCAACAATCTCGTTAACTTCCGCCAAAAACGTCATTACCTCGATACGGATTGGTGCCACTGCGGAAAAATCAACCCACAGCCTCGGGGCAACAAACAACTGCAATTCCACGGGGAGGCGTGGATCATAGGAAGCAAAATCGCACCACTCCCGCCCGGCACACTCCATTTGCCATCGCATTTGATTAACGTGCTCTGGCGGGACTTTACCCCCGAGCAACCAATCAATATGGGTAGCCGTGTTGGGGCATTTGATCTCCAGCATTCCATCGTCACCTATCAGGCCGTCAGGAGAGCACCCCGTCATGGGGATGGTTGGGTGGTCGATAAAACCGATCTGTTCCACTGTGGTGCCGGTCAAGAATTCATAGGCTTCGCGGGCCAACGGTTCCATTTCGCTCCCGCGCCTCATGGCATCGCTGCAATAGGTTTCCGTAGGCTCTCCGGTCAACCGCTCCGCCACCAGCTGCGCCCGGTAATTCCGTCTCCCGGCTGCCTCCCCTCCCCCCTTGAGTTTCGCCATGACATCGTTGATTTTCGAGGCCGTAACTTTCCCCAGCCTGGCAGCATGCCATTCAGGTGTCCCTTGCTCCATCACGCCCCCCTTTTCTTTTCGAGGGCACGGGTTGCAGCCGGGTAATCTTTGGCTTTGATACTGGTGATTTCATTGACCCGAAGGAAGGTGCAGAATTTCTTGACATCGGCCCCGGTTTCCATGATCAGGGCCTCGATGTTGGCCAGTTGGTTATCATCAAGCGTTGGTTCTTCCGGTGGTCCACTGCTCTTGCCGTCGTCATCAACGCCGTGGGTAGCAAGCCCGGTGATGGCTAAAAGCGTGTATCGTTGTAGGTAGGTGATGGTGGAGCCGACCTGCTGGATTTTGTTTTTCCCGCCGCTGTCGTCCGGCGAGGCCTTGAGGCTTACGGACTCCGAGTGCCCGTCAACATGGGACAGTTGACAGGTAATTTTTATTTCGTCGTCTTGCTCGATGTGCCAGTTGTGCGACAGGCCAAACGCTGAGAGGGCGGGCACGATGGCTTCAACAACATCGCCAAGTTCGGCATGGGTGTATTCGGTGGTTCCGCGTGTGGTTTGGAATTTTACGTGCTTGGCCTTGACGATCTTGATTCCCTTGGCCCGGAAGCAGGCCACGGCATGGTTGTAGGCTTTCCGCGCCTCTTTGGCCTCCATACGGTCCTGTAGGTCCATGAGTTGCTGGATGGACTCCAAGCTGGCCCCGCGATCATGGGCCTTGGCTATCAATTCCATTGGGGTGGGCTGGTAAGGTCTTTGGACCTCTATTTCGTAATTCTTCTCTTCCATATCAATACCTCACGGAGATATTCGGGATTTGTCCCAGGTCGATGGCGTTGAACATGATTTCAGCATCCGCCAGTTGGAAACCAACCACCACCATCGCCCCAACCGCCTTCTTTTTTACGTTGTTCCGGATGCGGGTGTTTTCCTCCCGGCGCTTGCGCTCGGCTTCCTCTGCCAACCGCTGGCGCTCGATGTTTTCCCGCTCACGGCGTGCGGCCTCTTCGGCTTGCCGATTGGCCCTTGCTTCAGCCTCTTGCTTTTCCCGTTCGGCCCGCTCTGCCGCCTGTTTGGCTTCCCGTTCCACCCGTTCCTTCTCGGCTATCAAACGCCTTTCCCGCTCTTCGGCTTCGCGCTTGGCCTTCTCTTCCGCTTCGCGCCGGATGCGTTCTTCCCGCTCCTGCCTCTCATTTTCTGCGCGGGCTTTACGATCGGTCTCTTCGCGCTTTCTGGCCTCTTCAAGCTCCCTGGCTTTGCGCTCTTCCTCGGCTTGGCGCAAACGCTCAAGCTCGGCCATATCGGCTTCATGCTTGCGCTGTTTTTCAAGGGACTGCTGCAAGGTTTTAATGGCAACATCAAGGGCCATCTGAGCCTCGCCCTTAAGCTCGGCAAAAGAATCATCAACGGGGTTGTAATGGTTGAGGCCGTCAAGGGCCTCTTGGGTCGCGGCAGAGTTTTCATAAGCCGCGGTGCCGGCCCGGTGAAAACTGTTGATGGCTTCTCGTATTTCAGCCACCCGTTTTTCTTCAGCCTGCTCCCACTCGGTCAAGGGCTGCCGGGCCTCGTCGCGGAGGGAGTCAAGCTTGTCCCTCATCCTCTTACGCTCTGCGTCAACCACCGCCGATTTCTTTTTCCACTCGGAAACCAGGTCTTTCCCCAGGTTGTCCAGATAGACCTTTGACTTCGCCACTTTGTGCGAAAGGGACGCGATCTCACCCCGGCCTTTTGCTGTGCCCAAGTCGGGCTTGTGATTTCTGACCTCTGCTTCGATAGCGGAAAGGATCGGGTCAAGTCCGCCGTCCTTGTAAATTTCCAGTGCGGTTGCTGGCAATGGAACGATCAATTCTTTTGTTTCTTCGGCACTCATTTCCCACCTCCTCATAAAGAGCCACGCCGATCTGCCGGTGCCCCAATCGGTCCATCATCTCCCGGAACCGCTGTTCGTCCAGAATGTCGTCGGCTCTGTCATCGTCAATCATTTGCCACAACTCGCCCGCTCCGCGTCAGTGCACCCGCGGGGCTTGGCATACCCGATTGCGCAATCGGTGCAACCACAGGCCTGTTGTTTGCCTCCCTCTTTCGCGTCCACCAGGTCGCTCACCAGATTCCCAATAACCTTTTGCAGCAACTCGCGGCCATCTTTGAGCGCCCGAATCACGGAATCCTTCATCGCGGCATCGGCTTCAAGCTTTACGATCCGGGCCCGGAGTACCATGATTTCGGTGGGGGCCGGCTGTTCCTCGGGCTGGTTACAGGTGCAGTGCCGGGCCGAGACAAACACGGCGCCGGGATGTGGTTGGGTCATGGCCCGGAACCGCTTCGCTTGCCGGTCCCATTCCTCTGATGCCATCCGCTCGGCTTCGTCCGCAGTGGTCAGGGGTTTAAAGGCCGGGGGTTCGAACCAACCTTGCTCATCCAGCATCTGCCGAAACAATACTTTTGCCTTAGGCCACCTGTCGTTTTGGATCATCACGTTCCTCCATCCGTTGGTTTTCCTCCGGGAAATGCTCCCGTAAGCATTCAGCACAAATTCCGTCCGTCACGCCGTCAGCAGGTTCCGCACTGGTCGCGCCGGTGATTCCTCCGCACCATGCGCACCGGCGAATCATGGGGTATAGACCGGGGCCGCCATGATCGCCGCACGCTGCCGGATTTCCTCGGCGCTTGGGCGGTCGATGTCAATGGCCCGTGCGAAAGCGTGGAAAACCATCGCGAAAAGCGCCAGGATGATCAGTACAGCGAGTGCGGATTCAAATTTGTCGGACATAATGCCCCTCCCTTGTTTGGTGTTGACCTTGTCTTGTCTTGCCTAGCTTGTCTTGGCAGATCAAACCGCGCTCTTCTTGGTGCGCTCCAGAAATTCGTCAATATCTTCCTGCATAAAAACCCGTTTTTTCCCAAATTTGCGATAGGAGACCTTCCCCTGGTAGCACCAGTTTGAGAGCGTCCCACGTGTGATTCCGGCCAGTTCCAGGAATTCCTCTTCGGTGTACATCTTTCCCATGATTCACCCCTTTAAAATCATCGTGCGTATTGTGTATGTCAATATGTATCATCCTGGCTGATATTGTCAACAGGAAAAAACATCGTCAACCATTTTTTTATCTGTTTCGTTATTTACCGTGATTTTAAATGATTCAAACGGTCAAAAAAATGACTTGACGTGATTTTGTGGGCATGGTTTAATTCTCTGGTAAATAAAAAAACAACGGAGGACGGGGAAAATGATCGAGGAAAACGGAACCAAACAAGAAACCGCCGAGGGAATAGAAACCGCCGAAGAAATAAATTTTCGGGTTGAGTTGGGGGCCAGGTTGAAAAAGGTAAGGAACTCGCAGGGGATCAAACAGCCCGAACTGGCAAAGATTGCCGGGGTATCACAGTCAGCGTATTTTGCCTGGGAATCCGGGAAGGCCAGGGTAAACGCGCAGAAATTAGCCGCCATCGCCCGGAGAATGAATGTTTCGATGGACTGGTTATGCTTCGGTGAAACGGAGGGGCCCAGCCCCCTAGCGTTGAGCCTGGCAGAAAAGTTTGACAAATGCGGACAGGCCGAACGGGACGCCATCACAAGAGCCGTGCTAGCTGCCGAGGGGACCAGCAGACCTGTTAAAAAATCAACAGATTGACGTAACCATTTTTACCGTTTAATATGCCCCCATGCTTTAAATAACGGTCCTAATTAAAAGGGGGAGACATGTTAACTCGGGAAAGATTACTGTTATCCATGTTCAAGGGCTTGCCTGTCGGAGATGCGCGGGCACTTTACCGGATCGCAAAGGCGCTATATCGCAATGCCAAAGGGGATTTTCCGCCGTTACGACTGCCCCCAATGTGTCAAACCGGGGGTTTACCGCCGCAAGCCGGGTCTCTGCCCGAAATGCGGGACGCCGTTGAAAAAAGGGCCGCTCTGTATCCAATACCTGCAACGCGGCAGCCGGAAGACCGAAACGGTTAAAAGCAACTCCGTAAAGTACGCCGAAGCCCTCCTGCAAAAACGGTTGCGGGAGGGCTTTGTCGTGCCCAAAAAACTGAAATGGGGGCAGCTGGCAGAGGAATGGCTGGACCTGGTAGCGGTTAATCACGCGGACGGAGGAGAGCGGGCACGTTACGCGGTTGCCCGTCTCAAAGAATATTTTGGGGAACTACCGATAGGAGAGATGCAGCGGGCCGACCTGTTGGGATACGTCAACCAGCGGGGGAAAGAGGTCAAGTCCGCTACCCTGGCAAAAGAGGTGCGGACCTTCCGGGCGATATGGACGCATGCCCGACAGAGCGGATACATCGAGACCCAACCGTGGGAGGGCATCGCCGTCAATGAAGGATTGCCGCCGATCAAACAACCAATCACCCAATCGGAAAAAACGCGGCTGTTTGAGGCGCTACCGGAATGCTCCAGGCCGATCTACCTGTTTATGATTTTAACCGGCTGTAGAGGCAAGGAGGCGAGGTTTTTACAGAAAAAAGACGTGGATTTGAATCAGGGGATTGTGTGGGTAAAAGGGAAAACAGCAAAGGGAGAGGAACGGCAACCGCTGATCCTGTGCGCCGAGGCGCTGGAAGTCGTCAAAGCGGCATCGAGGGGTAAGAGCCTATGGCTTTTCCCGAACGTGAAAACCGGGGAGCCCTATACCAATATCAAGTCAACATTTTCCCGTGCGGTAACCCGATCGGGATTGAAGGGTAAGGTGCGCGGGCCGCATGATCTGCGTCATTTATTTGTCTCACAACTCATTCAGGCCGGGACGGATCATGTCACCGCCGCCGCCCTATCCCGCCACAAAGACCTGCGGATGCTGCAACGCTACACGCACCTGTCCCCGGACCATCTCCGCGAAACTCTGGAAAAGTCGAAAAAAAACAGCAAAGGAAATGCAAAGGGCAAAAAATAGGGGTTACGGAAAGCCCGTAACCCCTTGATTTTATGGTGGGCGTTCACAGGATCGAACTGTGGACCCCTGCCGTGTGAAGGCAGGCAACACCCTAAACCTAAGTACCCGTTTCTACTGCAACATGTTGTTTATACAAGCCTTTTCGACTATGCGAAAATCACTATAAATACCGCAAAATACCCCGTTTTCACGCAGGTTGAGCAAAGGGAATGCAAAGGGGACCGCTACGCCAGCGCCTCCAAATAGCCCTTGGGGTCCATAGTCCAAAAAGTCCGAACCATCTGGATATGGCCATTGAACGAATATTGATCATAATCCAGGAAATGCCCGTACTCGACCGTAGGCTGAACAATAATATCCGCCGTGCTGGCCTGAGTGCCCCAGGCCGACCAAGCCGACCAGGCCGCACCGGTCCAATACCGGGAACGTACGCCAGCGCCGTAGGAACTGGATACATAGGCTTGGATTTGCATAGGCACCCCGGCGGTCGGGGTGTAGGACGGGGCCACAGTATGGGGGTTCCCCGCCCTGACCATGGTCGGCGCGGTGCCGGTCGCCCCTAGACTTAGGGAAAAATAGGTAGAAGCGTTGATTGTGGAAGAAATTATCGTCGCCCATGTGGCATTGGCGGCTGGCGACGATGGAATAACCTGGGTCAAAAACCCGATGTTGTTTGGCCTGAGCACTCCCGCAGATGGCCCGGACAGTTTTTGCCGGATACGGGTTACGGCGGTCCCTGAAGTCGGAATCGGGGCGGTGGCATAGGCCCCCGCCTCGACCTGAACGTGGGTTGGAGACCCGGCAACCGTTACAGTCAGGGTCCCGGCCGTGGCGGTAACGGTCAGAGGGCTACCATCGGTCGCCGTGCCGGTAGCTGTGCCGGATAGTGTAACGCTGCCAGTTCCCACCACGGACACGGCGTAACTTTGCGCGGTGGTGGTGATGTTCTGGGTTACCGGGGCGGTGGAGTTTAAAAACGAGTTGATCCGCTGCCCGTGGCGCAAAAACCGCTTAAAACTGGTCGGGTCGGTGTCAGTGAACAGGTCTTGCCGCCGACCCTGGACGGTGGCCTTCGTACTGGGGTAGGTGGTGTCCTGGTCAAAACCGCCATAGGCCGTCAGCAGCGCGGCCCCCCATGCCGCAGCCAGCACTTCGGCCCCGGCTGTGGTCAGGTGGATTCCATCCCCTTGATCGTAATCGTCCGCCAGGTCGTCAAGCTCGCCGGTCGAAACCCGCGGTTGTCCCAGCGTGTCATGGCTCAGGATCAACACCGCGTCATTTGCCGTGCACCAGGTGGCTAGGTTGGCATTCCAGGTGCGCACCGTCCCCGCTTGAGTGTCGTTAAATCCCGATCTGGGGATAATCTCATCGATAAACAGGGTTTGGCCGGCACCAAGCAGCGCGGCGATGGTGTCCAGGTTGGCCTCAACTGCCGCCCATGTCCGAGCGGTTGAAATATCGTTGCTGCCGCAGTGGATCAAAATCGCCTTGGCCCCGGATGCCACAGCAGACACGGCCCCGGTCGCGGCCACCCAGGCAAAAGTTTCTCCGCCGTTGGCGTGGTTTTCGTATGACGTGAGCCCGGAGATAAACGCCATGATCTGCGCTTCAGGGTCGCCGGAAGGTCCGCCATCGTAGTACGGCGTAAACGGGGTAGCGGTGTTGTAACTGACGATGCTATCCCCGGTCACGGCCAGAAACGGGTTGTAGGCCGACAAGGCGGAATCGGTCAGTGACCACCGCAAACCGGACGCCGCCGGGGTATCCACCGCCACGGTGCGGAAATCCCCGTCCTTGTCCAGGACCCCGGTAATGCCGCCAGTAAAGGTCAGCCCGGAGAAATTGATCCCGTTGAAAAATGGTCGTTCCGCAAGTGGACGGGGTTGTCCACTCCCTAAGCTAAGCTTCAGGCCCAAATTCATCCGAAAATCCTTTTCAAAAATCCGGGGTCCTCGAAACTCCCCACGTCCTCCGGGTTGTCAGAGGCACGGCCCACAGCCAGCACAATCGCGGCAGACGTAAACAGCGCCGGTTTCTGTGTACCGTCCGGGAAAACAATGAAGGCCGGGACATAATCGCGGTTTTCCCCGAAGCGCCGTTGAGTGTTTTCGATTTTATCCGCGATGTACAGCTTGCTCTTGATTTCCATCGGCTATTTCTCCGTTCCTGATACCCCGGCATCTTTAGAAAAGTAACCCAGAGCCGCGATACCCGCCGCAACAGCAATGGTTTTCGGCTCGATTTCCCCGGCCTGGATAGAGGCAAAAGCCCCGTAAACCGCCGCCGTCAGAATCCCCGCTACCGTAGTCCGCCAGTTTTTCATTTCCATTCCCCTTCGAAAATGATGTTGAAATTCTTCCAGTTGCACCATTCATCCACCAGCATGTCCGGGGTTGCCCCGGTATAGGGCGGGTTTCTTACCCCGGCCATCCACGCGTATTTCGCCACCAACTCGGAGCAAACCAGGTACTTGCCATCAAGGGAGATTTTCCGCGCCAATGGAGGGTAGATATGCAGCGGTATCCGCCATGCCGGGTAAATCTGCCCCCGGTGGAGGTGCGTCACCTTCAGCAGCGCCGTATGCTTGGCAGCCTGTGAGGCCTCCGGGCGGGCGATGATGATCTTCCGACCCCGGTAGGCGTCCAGGTGATAAAAATCCAAACGGCGCAGGGCCTCGAAGGTCCGGCCGTTGGCAGTGGTAATTATCCCTGCATGGTTGTATTCGCTCTCGCCGTCCGCAGCATTCCACCCGGCAACGGCGTTGATCGATTTCGCCAGCCAGGAATCGGAGCAAACGGCGAAAACGTCTCCCTGCTTCAATTCGATCATTTCCCCCTCCGGCATTGCTGACATTGCGGGGTGTAGGCTTTCCCACAGTTTTTACAGGATACGGTCGGCATGGAATATATACTCCGGGATTTTGATGTTATGGCCACGCAAGCAAAGCGCCCTGCGGAAGCCGATGGTACAATACCCGTGCGCAACGGCCCGTTTCAGTATCCGGTAGGTCCGGTTCGATCCCCAGCCGGTCAGCGCCATGATTTCGTCTACCGTGATCCCCTGATTCTGTCGCGGGGCCTGTTGGTATAATTTTTGGTAGAGTTCTTGGAGGTCGATATTCAAAACTTGTGCGGGCTCACCTGACCCTTGAACGTCAGCAGATGGCTCTGCCATTGGTACCTCCCGTTTTCGTGAACGTCGAAATGGGTCAAGCCAAAATGCACCAAGCCATTACATTGCCGAGCCCCGTATTTGCTGCCCGGACCCTGTAGCGCGGGCAGGGTCATCCCCAGCCAGCCGGGGCCGCCGCAATAGTTGTGATAATGGACATGGCCCCGCAGGATGATACCCGCTTTCGGGGATTCGTCGTGTTCGGCCCACAGCACATTCCACAGGTGTTCCCGCGCTACTGCGGTATGCCTACCGTGGGGTACGGCGGACCCGCCGACTTTGTGTTTGAGGTCAAACATTACGCCGTCAACGTCGATCCATGCATGATCCTCGATCCGGAACCCCAGCTCCTTTGCCACCGCGCTTTCCGTGTCGGTGCCGTCTGCGGTCGCGGTATGGTACGGGGTACCATGGACCATCACGCCGTGTTTCGGATTGACGGTCTTGAGACAGTTAATCGCGGCGGTTACCTGGTCATTGAGGTCCGGTAAAAAGATTTCCGTGCCGCCTGATTTGCCCCCCTTGCCGTCGATGCAATCCCCGCCGACCAGCAGCACGTCAATGGGTTGTAACTTTTCGACCGTGGCAGAAAAAAAGTCCCATAGTTGGGACTGGACGTGCTTAAATTGGGGATGCCATTGATAAGCGGGATGGGTCAGCCCTACGACATGCCCGCAATGGAGGTCCGAGACAACCAAGACCCGCTTCATTCGCCACGCCTCATCATCGATTCAAGCCGCGTTGCACGACTGCCAACCTGCCGCGCCCACTTGCTGGCGTGCATCTCGTCCGCAGCCGCGTCGAATTTCCCATTCTGGATTGCCAAAAGCATTTTGGCGAATTGCCGGAAGCGGTTGAAGCCAAGGTTAAAATTCATGTTGATCAAAACACGCTGCCGCACTCCATCGAGGGTGCCGAACCACGGGAAAAAAGCCAACTCCTTGACGCACCGGGCAATGTCTCCCCGGAGAAGGGCCACCGCTTCCGCTTCAGTAATCCCGGTATCCTCGATGTTGCGCCCTACCCCGATGGTTAATTTACCTGCGGTGCAGCGGTACGGTTTCAGCTTCAATCCCTCATCGCGAATCAGTTCTTTTTCCAGTTGCGGCAGGTCCATATCATTTTCCCCCCCGTCTGTGGTTTAAATCATGTTGTGCCTCCAGCCGGGAAAGCCGCGATTCAGCCCCCCGCATCCAATCAAAAACCTCTCTGGCGGTGGATGTAACGCCGTCCTTCATCTCGGTGAGGGTTTGCGACAATTGGCCTACCGCTCCCTGCCAAGCCTCCCGTTCCTGTTTTTGTGACCGGCTCAATAGGTGCCCGATCAAACCAACAAGCACCATCATAAACGTCCCGACCAGGGATAAAAGCCAGAGGACAAAGCCGGGGTTCCTCGCCACAAAGTCCTGCATAAGCCTCCTAAAGTGCGGTTTCTACCTCTGCCGCGTGTCGATGTAACATCACCTAAATGCCACAAATTTTCAGCCCGGCCGACACGGGCACCCCGCAGATTTTCGCCGGGCTCAGGCCGCTAGCCATATGCCCCCACGAATTCAGCACCGGGCCGGGTGCGGTGCCCCCACTCCCAACCGACACCGAAAACCAAGCGTATTCATCAGCAACGCCGTCATAACTAAAAATTCCCGCCCGGCCTGGCCCCGCAAGCACGGTGTCCGTAAGCTCTGCCGTCCAAGCGCCGGGTTCCGTGTTCCCATACAGCCAGGCTCTGACTTTGACCGCGCTTGAGACAACCCGGAATCTGGTCCATACCCATTGGTCGTAAGCAAAAGCAAATGCCTGGGTGTTGACAGTGGCCCCGGATGCACCGTTGTACCGCATCACACGGAACACCTGCCCCCCCAGGTCCCAGTTGACCAGGTAGCCGGTTTCGCTGGTTGAATCACCGCCGCCCCTGAGACACAACCCCATGCCGTAATCAATGCCGGAATCGTCGTAATTCATTCGGTGCAACGCCAGGATTTCCCCGTCCGTAAACTCGCCGGGAAGGTCATAGGAAAGGAAATTTAGATTTTCCCCTGTGCTGTTCGACTGTTTGAGAATTTTCCCGCCGATTGGTCCGCCTGCTTCGGCTGTGTAGTCGATGAGCGCATGCCACCGCTTGGTGACATCCGCGGGCTGCACGCCGGTGGTATACTCGCTAAAATCGGTCGTATATTCGGTGGCCGAGTCGCCGATGTACTCCCTGAGGGAGATGTTGTCGAACGTGACGCCGTCATAGATGCTTCGGGTCCGGAAGCGCCTGGGCACCGTGCCGTCATGCACAAACTCAAACGCGTGGAATCCGGAGGATTGCAGATGGTAATAACCATCCACAGTACACAGAGCCAAACCGACCCAATCCCCGCCAGGGTGGTTGGCTATTTCCATTTCACATCGGTAGGTAGACCCGTAATCCAGGACGTTTTCATGGTAGAGACTGCTGGCCCCGTCCGCCGTCTGGGTCCCCACCCCCCCGGTGATAAACGCCGAGCCTATTTTAGTCCAATATCCGCTATCACTATCAAAGCGGCGGTCAGCATCGGGCAGCAATTCAGGGCCGATCCGGAAGTGGCGCGGGTAGGTTACCCCGGCATCGTCGCCTGTGATTTCCCTGAGCGAAATATCGTCAAACTTAACGCCAGGGGTTTTGCACCAAAGCCCCAGACGACCGGATACCGAACCGTCATGGACAAACTCCACGTCATATGTCCCGGCCTGGGGCAGGTAGTAGCCGCCTGATACCGGGCCTGGGGCAAGCCCCACTTCCGACCCGCCGCTGTAATTGCCGATGGTGAAACGGACCCGGTATTTCGCCCCATAGGTCAGGACCGCATCGCGGTAAACCCCAGCCTGGACTCCGTCCGTAAAGCAGTTCAGCGTCCCTCCGGAGATAGTGGTCCCGGTGCCGTATTTTACCCACCACCCGGTGTCACTGGAAAACTCGCGGTCGGCTGCGGTTGTTATAAGCTCTGGCCCAAGTAAAGACATACGCCTCCGTTAAATCTCCACCAGTACCAGTGACGGGCAAAAATAAAGGATATCCGCGCTGAATGCGTAGCCGACTACCTGGACCTGATCCCCTGCGGTGGTGAACAGGGCCGCTGGGTCGCCCTGCACCAGGCCGCCTGCGGTGAGCCCGCCGTAGACCAAAGCGCCGGGGGTCCAATCCCACGCATCATCCCGGATATAGCCGTGCAGCAATACCTGCTTGGTCCCGGTGCCGGATTCGAGGGCCAGAGCCAGAATCGGCATGGTCGCCGCGGCGTCCGCGTTGGACCGGGTATACCCTCCGGAGCCATCGGCCGTCAGGCCCAACCCGAAGGCCGCAGAAGCATCGGAGACCGTCACCGATACGATTACGCCGCTGGCGGTCTGGTCGGTGCCGAGCACGTTGGTGATTACCACCGCAGCGTCCGCCCTGGCCCCCTGCGCCGCCGTGGCCGCTCCTGCTTGTGCAGCCGTGACACTGTGCGGGTTTGAGGTGCTGGCCGCGTGTGCCGTGGCTGCCGTCAAAAGCGCCTGTTTTGAGATCGTCTTACCAACGCCGCCTTGCTCCAGAGGTATCCTGTCTGCGTCTCCTGCGGATGATGCCGCCCCACCGGGGGCTGTTTCCCACCATGCGGCCATTGCCTGCTCCTGCTAGTTGATTTCCACAACTCCGTTAACCAAAACCAGACGTTTCCGGTCGGCCCAAGTCATGTCCAATCGTTGTGCTCCTGCTACCGGGACAGCATGCAGCACAAACCCGCCCGCTACCGGTCTAACCCACATTTCGGTGAGGTCGAGAAGGTCAATGATTTCCTCCCCGTTCCACCGCAGCCGCTCCAGTCCAACCGCTTTCGGCACACGGCCAATCTCGACCCCGCCCGCCATCACCAGCCGGACAATGCGGTCCTGGTCAAGTATCGCCTGCATCGCCGCCCCCGATCTGCTTGATTTCCCAGGCCCGGACGGTATCCGCCAGCGCGGCCACCGACTTAGCCGACCGCTCCATGGACAACAACGCCCCGCCGATGGCCCGCAGTTGTGCCCCCTGGGTTTCGGCGGCGGCGGTGACTTTGTTGATATCCGCCTGTGCGCCGAGTAATCGCCCTTCGATCTGGGGGAGGTATTGAGCCATGAAATCGAGAACGTTGACTTCCTGCGTTTCAATGCGCTTTTCCGGGTCGCCCTGCTTGGCCGGGCCGAGTTCAACGGTGATGGTCCGGTTCAGCGCCTGGGCCAGCTCTTCGCGGACAATCCGCCTCAGGGTTGACTCTCTCATGTCAACACCGGCTTTTGCAGTGTGCCAACGGCGGCGCTGGGGCGGCTGGTGCCGTTGTGGGTAATTGGGTGGGTGTGCGCCCCGCCCTCACCCAAAGTTATACCCCCAGCCAAAGTCCCTTGAGGGTATTTTGACCCGGTATGGTTGTGTGTCGTTGTCTCGTTAATCATCCCCGTTATCGTCCAAGACCCGGCCCCGGTCCCACCGGCCACATTGTACGCCGCCGAACCGCCCTTGATCGCCAGCACCCTATCCGACACGGTGGTGTCGATCTGCATCCCCGGCGCGGCGTCGTTGCGGTACAGCCACACCTTGTAATCCGCATCACCGACCAGCACCGCCAGCCATGCGGCGTTAGCAACATCGCGCATTCGTAGGCCGTTGACCCCGCCCGCGTGTGCCCACGGCATCCCGGCAATAGGGTTGGCCGGGGAACCCGATCCGGAAAACATCGTCCGCAGGGTTTCAAAGTTGTTTTCGATGGCCTGCATATCGGACTGGACCGCGTTGTTTGCATCAAAGCAGTTGATCGTGTAGATTTGTGACATTAATTACACCATTTGATTGTGAGGTTTTCGGCCAGGGCGTAAACTTGACTTGTCGGGTCGGTAATTTCTACTTCAACCTGGAAATAACGCCCCGTTACGGTCGCCATCAGAATTTCCATTCGCTCGGCGACATTGCCGAGGCTCGCCGTCTCGCCGTAATTAATCCGCATCCGGATTTGAGGACCGGCTGGCAGCTCCACCACCTCCGACCAGCGGTTCCCCAGCCCTAGTTGTTCCCAGGTTACGGGGTCCGGGGCGATGCTGTCCCAGTCTGTGCCCTGCCCGATTACCGCAACGTCCGCCAGGATGTAAATCAACACCTCGGCCGATGCTCCAAGATCAATCAGCGGCCCGGTATAGGTTCCGGTCAGTACCCCGCCTGCGTGGGTGCAACGGAGATATTGGTCAAATCCGTAGGTGTAGGCTTCGGTGTTGTCGTGGAACCCAGTCGAGAAATCATCCGTTTCGGTGTGGGTAACGCTGAAGCCGTTCGGCGGGTCGCTGAGGGTCGCCACTGCGGACCGGGGTACGGAACCATATTGCCCGGAGGTCGCCAGGGTGTTGACCCAAAATGTATGGGCTCCCGGCTTGACCCCTTGCAGGGAGTAATTCGGCGCTTTGGCGGCAGCGAGTAGCAGACTGCCGACCCAGGACGACCCCAGCCGGAACTCATATTGATCAATATCGGCTTCTTTGATTTGGATCGCGTGCAGGTTAATTGCCGACCCTGACACCACCACCTGCAACCCGCTCAGGGAGGTCGGGATAACCGACGAAGCCCCGCCGATGGTATGCTGGATTTTGTAGTCATTGGCGTCGCTCTGCTTGACGCCGTGGACAGACACGGTTTTCAGCCGCAGGTAGAGTGTTGTCCCTTCGGCGATACCGTCGATCGTAAAGCTGCCCCCTGAGTAGTACAGAAATTCATAAGTGACATCATCCCAGGACCGCCACACCTCCACATGCTCAAACCACGGGAAGGTCGCCGGGACCTCGAAATACACGTTCAGATTGGTGGCCGAGCGCAGCCGCCAGTTAATCACCCCCTCGGTGACGGCCACGTTGATCACGCTGGGCGGCTCCGTATAGGGGTCTGGCAGGTTGCAGGTGTAAACGTCCTCCGGGACCAAATCGAAAACATCATTGTAGAGGTCTTCGGATTCGTACATCAGAGTGATGGACACCCCGGATTCTGTCGGGGATACCTCCACGACCCGCATGAGTTGGTTGTCAAACCGCAGCGCAGTGGAGGAATGCGTCACCAGGTCGCCTGGTTCCAGCGCCCACAGATCGTCCCGGTACATCCCTGACAGTGAGCGGTCGAGCAGCACCCGTTCCAGCAGGTAGGTGCCCATTTTGCCGACCGACTGCTTGTTAAGGAACCCGGACAGGGATATTTCCTCGACAATCCCGCCCCCGCCCGACGAAGGAACGGGCAGATAATCGGTGGTGTAATTTTTGGCTGCGTCTGTAAACGCGCAGGTATACGAATCGGGTTTGGTCCAGCGGGATGGCTGGCCAATGGTCAGGCTGGCCCGGTTGGAACCGTCCTGATAAATATGCTCGTCGGTGATGGTAAAAACGGAAGATTCGTACTCGGTATCAAAATACCGGAGCTTGAACTGACCTTCACTCCAGATGATGACGCCCCGGAAATGGTTCAGGATATCATCAACCACTTCTTGCGAATTCCAGTCCGAGACCAGCTTGTTATACTGCCAGCCCTTGGCATCGCAGTAGTTGGCCGCGTCAATTACCGATTGCGTGTCAATGACCCCTGCGGGCCATTTTCGGCCATAACGCTGATTGGTCAGGTAGTCGTAGAGGATCAGGGCGGCGTTGGCGTCCCATTCGGTGGTTCCGGTGCGCGGGTCGTAGAGTTTGCGCCCTTTGATAACGGCGCTGCGGGTCGGCTGATTCTGAAATTTGTCCAGGTTGTGGGTCAGGCGAAACACCATATAGCAGGTGTTACGCATGGCATCGGTCCATTTCTGGAACTCTGCCGCTAAGGAACTGTTAGCGGTCTGCGCGCCGCTGCCATTATGGAACCAATATGAGACATGCCCGCCGTAGGTGTTATAAAGCTTGTCGTCAAGGAAAACCTGATCCACCCCGCCGACCTGGTAAATACTGTCACACTCGCCCTCGCCGAGAGTCTGAACAATCCACAAATATTTATTGGAACCGCCGGTAGCCTCGATAAAAACTTCGTTACCGAAGACCCGGCACCGCCCGTAAGGGATACCCAATGGCGCGGTCGTGGTTCTGGGGTTGACCTTGGTCCCTGGGTCGTCCGGCTTTTCCGGGTCCTGAGCGGTTAATTTTGCGATGGCGTATGATGCGGCCATGGCGGCGGCGGCTTTGACTAACGCAATAACTAACGGAGGTGCGCCTGGCATGTCCACCCTTTCAGCCGGTCCAGCCTGCTCCCGGAATAGACCTTGAACCCACACTCGACCGATGCAGTAACCACCGAGCCGTTGCCGCCGTTGATCGCCAAGAACGGCGGGCTGCCCTTGTACTGCAACAACAGAACATCCCCGGCGATGGTCAGATTCGCGTTGACTTCCGGCAACAGGGAATCGAATAACCGAACCGCCGTTTCCTTGGCCTCGGCCGGCTGAGTCTTGAAATAGTCCGGGTAACTTGCCAGCGTTTGCCCCTCGAACGATTCCGGCACGTCAACGCCGATGATCTCCAGATATTCCAGAATCGACCGGAAACAATCCACCCGCCCCAACTCATAGGGCCGGTTGACCATATCGCCGATGATCCGGCAAAAACTCTTTACGGTCGTTTCCCCCACCAAATGTCCTTTCCTTCGATGCTCGGCAACCAGCGGAATCCGCCGAAATTTAGTTGGTTCCCCTTGGCGGCACAATCGGTGTAAGTCCGGCCGCAGGAGGTATCCGCCCCGGTATATTTGCAATCCGTGTCCTTGAAGGACACCCAACGACAAGACGATGGATGGCGAGAAGCTTTCTTTTTCGGCCAGCGGGCGTAAGCGTTCACAATGCCAAAATCAAGTTCCCCATCGTTCAAGGTCCAGTCGTCAATCTCGCCATAAAAAAGCGCCGTGGATTCGCCGCCCACCGGCTGGTTATTTTCATCCAGCAGCACCAGCGACAAAACCACGGAAGCGCCCTGCGGATCGCCGCCGACAAATGGCACGGTAAAAAAATCATCCAGGTTGTCGATCCGGATGGTTGCTTTATCCACCACCTGTCCGGTGGAGTAGCGGATGTTTTGCACCTCAAAAGAGCGGGGTTGATAGAGCCCCCCGCCCATGGCAATAGGCACCATACAATCAGTAAAATGGTAGGCGTAAGACCCGCCCGGAGGAATAGCCAAGGGAGTTCCGGTATCCCACTCTAAAACCGTGGCGTCCTCCCAATACATGGATTCCTCTGCGCCTACAGCCTCATCCAGAGCGATAGCCAGCAGCATGTAGGGTTTAAGCTGCCCTGATTCCAGTTGGGCGACGATTTCCGGGTCGATACTACGCATTCAGCACCCCAGACAGTTTCAGACCGGTGGAAACCATCCGGTTCCAAAATGTTTCGTAGGACAATTCATCGTCCGCGAACCGGCAACGGATTTTCAGGTTGCCGGTGAAGTTGTAGGTGATCCGCTGCCCAGCCGCAGGAGCCACGCCAAAGGTCAACCGGTCTGCCCCATCCGCGCCAGCGCCAAGGTCCAGGGTGTAATCGGTGGTTTCCTCTTTTATGGCCCCGTCGATATAAACCGATCGGTCCGTGGAATTCTTGGCCGGGAGATTAAAAACCGTGGTGGTCCCATCCCCGGTGCCTACGTATTCCCGTGCATAGGTGTTGCTGTAGAACAAAAAATAATTGAAAGTCTCAAAGCTTCCCAGCCGGTCGCAGTAGTATTGCCAAATCAGCGCGGCCTCTGCTTTGGTGGGGGTGACAAACATCAGCAGCACATCCCGCAGAGGATACGGCCATTTGTTTTTGACCCGCGTTTCGCCGCTTTCCATCTGGCTGACAAGGTTCCTGGTTTTGATGGTCACTGCCTCAGGCAGCAGCGGAATAACACTTGGGAAAGCCATTTATCCCCCATTCCTGAGACTGTTTTTCAGGCCCCGGTTGCCCAGCCGTAGCCCTTCCTCGATTGGGCCGATGATCGAGTTCGGGTTACGGCGGCACATGTCGTCAAACGATTTCGAATCGGCCGCATAGATATAAATTTGGTTGGTGTTCCCGCCTCCGGACGAATCGCCCGATCCGCCGCCCCCGATCCCAGGGGTTACCGTTTCCGGCCCGCGTTCGCCGAACTGATAGCTGGTGCCGGAACTCAAGCCGACCCCCACAATATGCTCATCGATGATGCCGCCGCCTGCCATGCCGGTAGAGGCACCGCCACCGAACAAGCTGCCAATAGCCCCGGAAATGAAACCCCCGAGGGGCTTGGTGACCGTCTCTCTGACCATCATCCGGGTGATATCGTCGGCCAACCCTTTCAGGATGTCGGAAAATTCGCCACCCTTGATAATCGCGTCTTCCAGCGCCGAGGAAAAAGTAAACCCGAATTCATCCGCAACCGCCGCCATGTCATTCAAGCCGTCCGTGGCCTTGTCGGTGACGCCCTCAAACCCTTCCTCGTACAGGGTCAGGCCTTCGGTCAATTGGCTCATCACATCGCCCTGCGTCGAAAGCATCAGCGATATGCCGCCCATGTTCTCCACCAGCACCGCCACGTCTTCGGTGGTCTGGTCAATGTCCATCTGCCGCATGGCGCTGGCATAGTCGTTGATCCGCCGCGTAATCTCGTCGTAGGACCGCGCCGCCTCGTCCCTCGCTTTGTTGGCCTCTTCCTGATGCAGCTTGTTGGCTTTTAACGCCTCGTTTTCACGATTGATGGCCGTTGCCAGGGCTTCGATCTGTTGCCCGGCCACGCTATTCCGTTCGACCCCGGCAGCCTTCAGTTGGTTATAAATCTCCTGTTCCAGAGAGGACCGCTTGACCTGCTCAGATTCGTGTTGCAGACGATCAATAACTTTCTGGATTTCCTCCCCGAATGCCTCGGCCTTTTCGGCCTGCTCCCCCCAGATATCGGCGGTGAATGAGTTAATCGTCGCAACCAGGTCCTCGTGGGCCTGCGCGGCTTCCTCTTCCGAAACCCGCAGATCACGGTAAAAGCCGAGTATTTTGGTTTGGGTCTCGCCGGTCAACATCCCTGGGAAAAATTCACCGAGGTCTTTGGTGGACAGGCCGATTCTTTCCCCGTTAGCGTCCTTCTGACTGAGCCACGGCAGAGGGATTGGTTTGTCATACCAGGCCTTGTTTTCTTTCTCGGCCATACCGTCCAGGGCTTTGTTTACGTCCTTGAGGATAAATTCCAGCCCTTCCAGGGCCTTAGTTAGCTTGTTGACCATACCTGCGCCGCTGTCGGAGCCGGTGCCCAGGTCAACGGTGACCTCCAGCACATCCCCCAGTTTGTTTTTCA
>Ga0326597_10004394_pt1 | contig 19852 bp, 16 predicted proteins | sample RVTome_12_FD_203789 | JGI IMG/M metagenome (GOLD analysis project Ga0326597, IMG submission 203789) | Soil microbial communities from uranium-contaminated site in the Upper Colorado River Basin, Wyoming, United States - RVT100D185 | ecosystem: Environmental > Terrestrial > Soil > Contaminated >...
GATCAGATTGTTGTCCGCGATAGGCGATATCAACCAGCCTCTCGCGGAATCTGTCTCTGCATCTCTCATGAACAGGGGCTGTCTGCCTATACTGGCGTATTCGCTGTAAAGCGTCAGCGACAGATCATCAGGTAATGCAGTTTGCCCAAAAAAACTCTCTGGATTAGTGAATATCAGGACAATCCCCCTGATAGCATCTGCATTAGTGTCGTTGTAAATCATCCTGTACACGGCATAATAATGCCCATCGCCCGACTCAATAACAGATGAAACCGTGGGCGATGATTCTGCCAATAACAGATTTTTGACGACCTGCAGGAACCTCTCATCTTTATTAATATCATTCTCAGGAGAGAACATCTTTGTATTGCGTGCTTCTTCATAGAGGAGTTTGAAGGAATGGTCTTCTTCACCTTCTTTTACCAGAGGAATATAGGCAATGGTCTCTATAAAAGGATAATTTTCAAGCTGGCTTCTGGCATATAACCTGAAAGGCTGATCTGGTAAGCCGGGAATACTTTCTATGTAGGCAGTGAGATTATTAACAACGTTATTAGTGACAAGCACATTATGCGCAATGGTCTGTTTCAGCGCGGTCAACTCATATGCAAATTCCCTTTTTTTTACATCTATCGCATTATTCCATGCAATTGAGAACAGGGTTACAGTAAATGCAGCACCCAGTATTCCGGTAAATGCATATAACAACCATATCGGCGTTCTTACCGCCGTCTGCGAGCCCATATTGAAATATCAGATTGCAGGTTGGCGATGAATAACCGGGGTCATTGGAATTTAACTTCTATACTCTGCAGATAATCGGCCAGATCAGAAATCAGTTGATGAATCCTTTCCATGTCATTTATTTTCGCAGATGCCTCTATCCCGGCACCCAGTTCAGTGATCTTTGCAAAACCATATCCACCACCAACACCTTTAAGACTGTGCCCAACTGACTTCAAAGCATTAAGATCACCCTGGCCGGCAGCATTCTTCAGTATTTCGATATCCTTGGTACGATTTTCTAGAAACCCGGGGATTAATTCTTCCAGGTCAGGATCAATATTAACGATAATCTTTTCCAGACTCATGTTATACCTCCGGACTGTTATTATTGCTTTTGTTATCAGTACCAGCCATTTTATCTGTAATCCGATGGATCAAGATTATGCTGACCGAGTAATTTATAAAATTCCGTGCGGTTTCTTCCCGCTATTTTTGCTGCATTGGCAACGTTTCCGCTGGATATACGTAATACGCTGATCAGATAATTCTTTTCGCATTCCTGCTTGACTTCCTTGAGTGTTTTAATCTGCTGTGGTTTGTCCTGTAACGCCTTTTTCACCAGGTTCAGCGGGATTACATCTGTTTTGCTTAATGTCGCACACAGATCCACAACATTGATAAGTTGCCTGATATTTCCAGGCCATATCGATGACATCAGATATTCGACCGCAGCCGGGGCAAAATGTTTTAAATGTTTGCTGTTCCTGGTTGCATATTGATGCAGAAAATGGTCCGCCAGTAACGGGATGTCTTCACTGCGTTCCGCCAGGGCCGGCATATGCAACGGAATAACCTTCAGTCGATAAAACAAATCCACCCGGAATTCACCTTCATTAACGGACTTCTCCAGATCCTTGTGCGTAGCAGAAATAATCCTGACATCTATAGGATAGGATTTGGTTGACCCGACAGGACGCACTTGCAGATCCTGTAATACCCGCAGTAATTTGACCTGCAGGTTCAATGGCATGTCACCTATTTCATCAAGAAATAATGTGCCGCCATTGGCCGCCATAAACAAACCCTCATGGCGAGTATTGGCACCCGTAAACGCCCCTTTCTCATGCCCGAACAATTCTGATTCAAGCAGGTGTTCCGGGATAGCCCCGCAATTGACAGCAATAAATGGACTGTTCCGGCGGGAACTTCCTTCATGTATGGCCTTGGCAATGACTTCCTTCCCCGTCCCGGTTGCGCCGGTGATAAATACGGTGACGTTGCTGTCCGCCACAATTTCCGCCAGCTCCAGGAGTTCAACCATCTGTTTGTTGCGATACAGGACGTTTCTCGCAAAACCATCACCTGATTTGCTGTCCTTGGTCAGGCGCAGTACCTGCATGACCTGATTCACCAGTTCTGTCTGGTCAATCGGCTTGGTCAAAAATGCAGAACAGCCAAGATGGGTAGCCTTGATGGCATCCTGGATTTGTGCCTGGCCACTCAACATGATTACCGGAAACAAGGGATTATCGGAATGTATGGTTGTGAGTAATTGCATGCCGCTCATACCATTCATATACAGATCAGTAATCACCAGATTGGGGCTTTTTTCAGCAATCTCTGCCAGGGCCAGTTCACCGGACATGGCAGTATCCACTTTAAAACCTTCCCTGGTCAGCCAGTTGGTCAACAATGTCAGTATTTCCTGATCATCATCAACAACCAGTATGTGATAATTACTGTTCAATTTTTTTTCAGTATTTGTATCCATAACTCTGTATGAAGATCACTCAACTGTCACCGATTTGGCGAGATTTCGTGGTTGGTCAACATCTGCACCTTTTAGAACAGCAATATGATAGGCAAATAACTGTAATGGCACAGTGTAAATTACCGGGGCTATCGAGTCATCAACCGGTGCGATTTTGAGCACCTGCACATCCGGACTTGCCTCAACACCTGCTGTTGAGTCTGTAAAAACATACAACCTGCCGCCTCTGGCCCTGACTTCCTGCAAGTTTGATTTAAGCTTTGCCAGCAAATCATTATTAGAGACGACCGCAACGACCGGCATATCTTCATCTACCAGGGCAAGCGGCCCATGTTTTAATTCACCCGCTGGATAGGCCTCTGCATGAATATAGGAAATTTCTTTTAATTTCAGCGCCCCCTCCATGGCGACCGGTAGCATGCTTCCTCTTCCCAAGTATAGTGCATGGTGCTTGTGGATGAACTGCTCGGCTAACGTCTTAATCTGGTCATTCAGCTCAAGTACTGCATTGATTCTCCCGGGCAGACTCTGCATGTGATGAACGATACTTTTTTCCGTTTCCTGTTTAAGGCCATGCCGCCTGCCCAGTACAAGTATAAGCATTAACAAGGCCACCAGTTGTGTGGTAAATGTTTTGGTTGAAGCAACACCAATTTCAGTGCCCGCACGGGTCATAAGGACCAGTTCTGATTCCCGGGTCAGGGAACTTTCAGCCACATTGCATATGGCGAGGGTGCCTGCATAGCCTGACTCCCTGGCAAGATGCAATGCTGATAATGTGTCTGCTGTTTCACCTGATTGAGAAATAGTAATAAACAAGGTATCTGGTCTTACCACCGATTGACGATAGCGAAATTCGCTCGCAATTTCGACATCGCAGGGAATACCCGCGATGGATTCTGCCCAGTGGCGCGCTATCAATGCAGCGTGATAACTGGTCCCGCAAGCCACAATCTTCAGTACCTGCACACCATCAAATAGCTTGCCCGCATTCTTTCCAAAAACAGACTCATCCACCAGGCCATCAATAATCCTGCCTTCCAGGGTCTCGGCTATGGCCTTGGGCTGTTCGAATATCTCCTTGAGCATATAGTGGCGGTAACCGGTTTTGTCGGCCACATCGTGTATGACTTCAGAGATCGATACAGGCCGGTCTACCGGTTCACGGCTGGAATTATAAATGGTGATTTTATCCCGTTTTATTTCAGCGATATCACCATCAGCAAGGAAAATGAATTTCCGGGTTACCGGCAATAGAGCCAACACATCTGATGCAATAAAATACTCACCTATACCTATCCCGATGACCAGTGGACTGCCATGCCGCGCTGCGACCATTCGATCCGGCTGGGCCAGACTGATCACACCCAGTGCATATGCACCTTTTAGCATATCTACCGTATTAAATACGGCGTGCAAGAGATCATCCCCCTTGCTGTAAAAATCATATACCTGGTTAACAATAACCTCGGTATCTGTATCAGAATGAAACTCATAATTCTGCTCTAATTGTGAAGCCCTGAGTTCTTCATGATTTTCTATGATGCCATTGTGCACCAGCGCAACCTGGTTGCGACAAACGTGCGGATGTGCGTTATTAACGGTGGGTTTTCCATGTGTTGCCCATCGGGTATGGGCGATGCCAGTACTGCCACTTAAAGGACTTTGTATCAATTCCTGCTCAAGTTCAGTGACCTTTCCGGCCACACGCACTCTTTGGATTTCACTATTTTTATTGATGACAGCAATACCGGCAGAATCATAGCCCCGGTATTCCAGTCGTCTGAGTCCTTCCAGCAGAATCGGTGATACGTCACGTTGTGCGACTGCACCTATGATTCCACACATGATTCGATCACTTTCATTTGAATTTAAGTATCCTCTTTGACTGAAATGGCAAAATTCCAGATATGAATGAATATTCCTGTGTTACCTGCACGCAGGCTGATTCAGTCACTTTTTATCAATATAGGTATCGTGACTCGTAAATCGTTTTGCCGGATCCAGAATAAATTTATTGGCTTCAAGTTTGGCGTGCATCTGCTGGTTCGGTGTAAGCTTGTTACTGCCGGTCATCAATTCAATCAGGCTTTTGGCCGTCACATGTCCCTGTTGAGATGCTGCAAAATACCAGATAAAAGCCTGATAAAAATCCTGATGCACACCATGTCCATATTGAAACATATCGCCATAATTTCGCTGCGCATCCGGATAACCGGCTTTTGCGGCAAGTTCGTACCATTTTAAGGCTTCCTTGTAATTCCTCGAAACCCCGAGCCCCAATGCATACTGAATGCCAAGATAATTCTGCGCCTCCTGATCACCCTCTTGTGCGCGCGGCAACCATAATTCATATGCGGTTTCATACTTGCCCTGTTCAAAGGCGAGTTTTGGGTCATCGTGCCCTGTGCAGGACAACAAAGCTGTCAATATGAATATGGCCAGTGCTGGTTTGAAATTTTCCATAGTCCTGAAATATATCGTGTGATTTGTTGTTATACGACTCATTTTAACTTAAATTCACATAAAATTGCTGCATTGAATATTTGAGAAATAATGCCAGACACCTTTGACATGCTATTCCTTGCGCGGGCACAGTTTGCCTTTACGATTGCCTTCCACATTATCTTTCCGTCTTTCACTATTGGTCTGGCCAGTTACCTGGCCATGCTGGAAGGTTTGTGGCTGAAAACCGGGAAGGATGTCTATCTCAACCTGTATCGCTTCTGGGTAAAGATATTTGCCATCTCCTTTGGCATGGGCGTGGTTTCCGGCGTGGTGATGAGTTACCAGTTTGGTACCAACTGGAGCCGGTTTTCCGAAGTCACCGGCAATGTCCTGGGTCCCCTCCTGGGCTACGAAGTCCTTACCGCCTTTTTCCTTGAAGCCTCATTCCTGGCCATCATGTTATTCGGCTGGAACCGGGTGGGGCGCAAACTGCATTTCGCCTCCACCTGTATCGTGGCATTTGGCACATTGATCTCCGCTTTCTGGATACTGGCTGCTAACAGCTGGATGCATACACCGGCGGGATATGAAATCAGGGATGGTATTTTTTATGCCGTAAGCTGGCTCGAGGTAATATTCAATCCATCTTTCCCCTATCGCTTTGTCCACATGGTGCTGGCAGCCTATTTGACGACAGCATTTGTTGTCGTTGCCGTTGCTGCTTATCTGCTTACCTCGGGGAAAAGAAATCCCGCTGTAGTGACCATGATGAAAATGGGGATCAGCTTTATTTGTATCGTCTTGCCATTACAGATGGTTGCCGGCCACGAACATGGCGTGAACGTTTTTGAACACCAGCCAATAAAACTGGCCGCCATGGAAGGCCACTGGGAAACGCATACGGGTGCCCCGCTGGTATTATTTGCCCTGCCCGATGAAGAAAAAGAGAAAAACCATCTCGAACTGGCAATTCCCAAGCTGGGCAGCTTGATCGTTGCCCATGATATCAATGCCGAAATCAGGGGATTGAAAGAATGGCCACAGGAAGAACGGCCACCGGTGGCCATTGTATTCTGGAGTTTCCGCATCATGGTCGGGATAGGCATGCTGATGCTGTTTACTGCAGTTACCGGATTGTATTTATTCAAAGCCGGAAAACTGGATTCGAATAAATACTTTTTACGATTGTGTCTGCTGATGGGGCCAACCGGATTTATCGCAGTGATCGCCGGCTGGTTTACTGCCGAGGTCGGGCGTCAGCCATACACCGTCTATGGATTAATGAAAACCATCGATTCGACATCACCGGTAACTGCCAACAGTGTTGGCATGTCGCTGATTGTTTTTATATTTACCTATATTGTGGTATTTAGTGCGGGACTTTATTACATCCTTAAACTCATGAAAAAAGGACCCGCGGACAGGTTACACCCGGAGACAGATTTCGAATCAGAACCGGTACTGGGAACCAGGCTGAACATGGGTGATTTCGAACACCGGTTGAAAATAGCTTCCCATCCAATCACTGGTGAAAAACCGGGATAAGTATTATGGAAAGCATTGATCTCCCGCTCATCTGGGCTGCAATACTGACTATTGCAGTTTTCATGTATGTACTGCTGGACGGTTTTGATCTGGGGATTGGGATTCTGTTTCCCTTTGCACCAAAAGACGATGACCGTGATTTAATGATGACTTCGGTAGCACCGGTTTGGGATGGCAATGAAACCTGGCTGGTGCTGGGTGGTGGTGGATTATTTGCTGCATTTCCCAAAGCCTATGCGGCACTGATGCCATCCATATACATGCCTGTCGGATTTATGCTCATTGCCCTGATCTTTCGTGGTGTCGCCTTTGAATTCCGCTTTTCTTCAGAAGGCAGTATGCGCCGTGTCTGGGACCAGGCATTTCACTGGGGTTCCGTCGTCGCTGCCTTCAGCCAGGGATTGATCCTCGGAGCAATGGTTCAGGGTATTGCACTGGAAGACGGCAGATTTGCGGGTGATATGTTTGACTGGTTGACACCGTTCAGTCTGTTTACCGGATGTGCCCTGATATGGGGTTACGCCTTGCTGGGATCAACCTGGTTGATTATAAAAACTGAAAATGAACTTTTGAACTGGGCACGGCAAATGGCCATAGCTTCAATGATCATCGTCATCATCTGTCTGGTTATTGTCAGTCTGGCCATCCCCTTGATGAATGGGACAGCTGCCAATCACTGGGGGATACACTATCCGGATATTGACTGGTCAACTTTATTACCACTGGCACCCATACCGGTATTTACAGGCGTATGTTGCTGGTTACTGGCTAAATCACTTTTCGACAGAAAATCTCATCACAAACCCTTTATCTTTTCTATAATGATCTTTGCGTTGGGATATATCGGACTGATTTTCAGTTTCTATCCCTATATTATTCCCTACAGTCTTACCATTCATGATGCGGCTGCAGCACCCAATTCACAGGCCTTGTTACTGGCCGGCACCCTGGTCCTGTTACCGATGATACTGGCCTATACTGCCTACGTTTATTGGGTATTTCGCGGCAAGGTTGATATGCGTGCCGGCTATCACTAAATCTGCTCCTGAAAAAGAGAGGATAAAAAAGAGCCAGGTCTTTTGGTTTATCGGGCTGTATTGTGCGGGATTGATTGTGACGGCGCTGGTGATTTATTTTCTTAGGTGGTTAATTGGAGTTTAATCTCCGGATGACAAATGATGGTCGGGGCGAGAGGGTGAGGCGGGTTAAGAAAAAAGTCCGGTGGACTTTTTTCCCGCCGAACGCCTTGGCCAGGGAGGGCAAGGCCGGAGAGATGCTCCATGGATGGCTTGAGCCACGTAAACAATAATTCAATGATGGTCGGGGCGAGAGGATTTGAACCTCCGACCACCTGCACCCCATGCAGGTGCGCTACCAGGCTGCGCTACGCCCCGAGAAACAGTCACAAGTGACAAGTATTGTAACAGCAAATTAGTAAGACCAGGATAAAACCGGAGTACGGGGTGAAAACGGGAACCAGTCCTTGTAACTTATGACTTAATTACTTGTAACTATCTTCTCAGCAGATCGAGAACACTTTCCAGTTCAGTACGCAGTTGCTTGATAATCTGCTGACTCTGATTGGAATCATCCCTGGCTTCATCACCAGAGAGCCGCTGCCTGGCACCCCCTATGGTAAATCCCTGTTCGTAGAGCAAACTACGGATCTGCCTGATCAGTATCACATCATGACGCTGGTAATAACGGCGATTACCCCGGCGCTTCAATGGTTTCAGTTGGGGGAATTCCTGCTCCCAATAACGCAGGACATGCGGTTTGACTGCACAGAGGTCACTGACCTCTCCGATAGTAAAATAGCGTTTACCCGGTATTGCCGGTAGTTCAATATTACTCGACGCTTCCAGCATATGCCTCTACTCGTGCCTTTAATTTCTGCCCGGGACGGAAGGTGACTACCCGCCTGGCTGTTATGGGTATTTCCTCGCCCGTCTTGGGGTTACGGCCGGGGCGCTGGTTTTTATCGCGCAGGTCAAAATTTCCAAAGCCGGATAACTTGACTTGATTACCGGATTCGAGTGCCACCCGGATCTCCTCAAAGAACATCTCAACAATTTCCTTGGCTTCGCGCTTGTTGAGGCCTAATTCCTCATACAGCTTTTCAGCCATTTCAGCTTTTGTCAGTGCCATGATTATTTTTCTCTCAATGTACCGCCCAACTCAGTTTTGAGTCTGGACAGAACTACCCCCATGCTTGCTTCGACTTCCTCATATGTAAGAGTGCTAGAAGATCCCTGAAAGGTCAAGCCCATTGCAAGACTTTTTTTCCCTAGATCAATACCTTCCCCCTGATATACGTCAAACAACTCTAGGTTGATTAGGGTGCTTATGTCCGCATTTCGGATGCATTTTATGACCTGATCCAACGCAATTTCGGCCCCAACTACTATGGCCAGATCCCGTTTAACCACCGGAAATTTCGATAATTTCTGGTATCTTGTGGCTATTTGCTGCGAAATGCTCTGAATATGTAATTCAAATACATAAACAGTTTGAACCAGTTCCAGACTTAACTGCAGCACAGGATGCAAGGCACCGACCATGCCAATATATTGATTTTCAAAAAATATCCCGGCGCATTGCCCGGGGTGCAGGGTCGGATGGTTTATTGACCTGAATTCCGTGTCATCCGGCTGTATTCCGCTCATTCTGAGGATTTCTTCAACATCACCCTTAATATCAAAATAATCACATGATGTATCCCTCATATCCCATTGTTTATTATATATATTTCCATATGTTAACCCGCCGATCACAGGAATTTGGCTGATTGCGCTGCCGTTTTTGTGAAAAGCCAGACCAGCCTCAAACATCCGGACCCTGGGTTGCTGCCGATTGATGTTATACAGTAAAGCCTGTATCAGTCCCGGCCAGGTCGATGTCCGCATAACGGACAAGTCGGCCGCTATCGGGTTGGCCAGTTCGATAATGTCCATAGCCGGTGAAATGAGCTGCTGCAACTTTTTGTCCACAAAACTGTAGGTTACCGCCTCCTGGTAACCGCGGTGAAGCAGCAACCTGCGTAGACTTTTTAAATGAGTATGTTCGGGCGGATCAGTATAGAACCTGGATGCGGCCTGCAATGCCTGCTCCGGGATAGCGTCGTAGCCATAAATACGGGCAATTTCTTCAATCAGGTCAACTTCTATGTTGATATCAAACCGGTATGCGGGAGGCATGACTTTCAGCTCATTATTATTGCCGGTCACCCGCATGCCCAGTGATTGCAATATTCCGGTCACAACATCTGAATCAACATCAATACCGAGGACACGCCGGATTTCTGCATTACTCAGGCTTATCAAACTGCGTAGCGGTAGAAACTCGACTGCCGTCTCTTCAATTACAGCCCCCACCTTACCTCCACAGATTTCCACAATAAGCTGACTTGCTCGTGTAATGGCTTTTGCTTGCAGGGTGTAATCCACGCCCCGTTCAAACCGTTGTGATGAATCGGTTTGTAAACCGTAACGCCGGGCCTGTCTACTGACCGTCAGTGGGTTAAAAAAAGCACTTTCGAGAAATACTGTTTTTGTTATGGTGGTGACAGCGCTTTCCAGCCCGCCCATGACACCTGCCATCGCCAATGCCTGTCGATCATCGGCAATGACCAGTGTTGTTTCTGTCAACTCGCATTCCTGGTTATCCAGTAACACAAGTTTTTCGCCCGCCTTTGCATACCGAACCTGGATTCCTCCCTGCAACTTTGCATCATCAAAGGCGTGCATGGGTTGCCCGAGTTCCAGCATGACATAATTGGTTACATCAACAATGGCATTGATGCTGCGTATGCCGCAGGCCTGCAAGCGGACCGCCATCCACAGTGGGATCGGTCGGGTAACATCCACATCCTCAATGATCCTGCCCACATAATGCGGACAGGCCTCTGCGGCATTGAGTGTCACGGGACGTTGTTTATCGTGCTCAGGTTTTAATTCAACAATGGCAGGTTCCTTGACAGTGCACTGATGCAATACAGCAAGTTCACGTGCAATCCCGGCAACACTGAGGCAGTCACCCCGATTAGGTGTAAGTGCGATATCAATAATGTTGTCATTGGCAATTAACTGGTTTAAATCCGTACCCAGTGCCGTAACTGCCGGCAATTCCATGATTCCCTCTGCCTCATCCGCCAGACCCAATTCCTGCTCTGAGCACAACATTCCCTGTGAAGTAATGCCCTTGATTTCTGTGGACTGAATGGACTTCCCGCCCGGTAATTTCGCGCCAACCCTGGCCAGCGCCACAGTCATTCCGTTTCTGACATTTCCCGCACCACAGACGATATTGATTAAATTACCGCCACCTGCATTAACCTGGCAGACATGTAATTTATCTGCATCCGGGTATCTGGTAACCGATTCGACTTTCGCCACCACCACACCGGAAAAATCAGTGACGATACTGTCAACACTCTCAACTTCCAGACCGGCGAGTGTCAGCTGATCCGCAATCTGCCGGATATCAGCAGGGGGATTCACCCATTCTCTCAACCAATTTTCACTGATTTTCATATTATTCTTAGTGCTGAGGACTGAGTAATGAGTGTCGAGTGCTTTTTTTACTCAGCACTTTATCCCATTAAACTGTCTCAAGAAACGCAAATCATTTTCGAAAAATATCCGCAGATCATCGATACCATATTGCAGCATGGCCAAACGTTCCACGCCCATGCCAAAGGCCAATCCTGTGTATCTGGCGCTGTCTATCCCAACGTTTTCCAGCACCCTGGGGTGCACCATTCCGCAACCCAGGACTTCCAGCCAGCCTTTCTCCCCCATAATATCAACCTCGGCCGAGGGTTCTGTAAACGGGAAATAGGATGGCCGAAAACGGATTTGCAATGACCGTTCAAAAAATTGCTCCAGAAAATTTTTCAGCAGTCCTTTCAATTGGGCGAAGGTGACATGCTCATCAACCAGCAGTCCTTCTACCTGATGAAACATGGGTGTATGTGTCATATCAGAATCACAACGATAGACCCGGCCCGGTGCAATGAAACGTAACGGCGGTTTTTTCTCCTGCATGACCCGGACCTGGACGGATGAGGTATGCGTACGCAGCAGGGTACCGTCAGCGAAATAAAAAGTATCATGCATTGCCCGTGCAGGATGATGGGCAGGTATGTTCAGTGCCTCAAAATTATGAAAGTCATCCTCAATCTCGGGGCCATCCGCTATCTCGAAGCCTAATTGTGTAAAAAGATTTTCTATTTTTTGCAGGGTCAGAGTGATTGGATGCAATCCACCGGAATGTTGTCCACGTCCCGGCAAGGTGATATCCAGCTTTTCCTGTGTGAGCCTGAATTCAAGTTTTGCGTTTTCCAGAAATCTGCGTTGTTGTTCTATCGTTTCAAGTAATGCAACTTTTGCATTATTGATGGCTTCACCAGCAGCTGGCCGCTCTTTCACCGGCAATTTACCCAGCTGTTTCAGCAGCTGCGTCAGATGGCCTTTTTTACCGAGGTAATCAATACGCACCTGATCGAGAGCGATCAGGTCCTCTGCCGCCAGAACAGCGGCTTTGGCCTGTTCAAGAAGATCAGTGATATTGTTCATATTTATGGAATATTATAGAAATAGAAGTTCATGTGCACCTTTACATTCGTGCGCAGTCGCTCCCAGCATCCTGCTTCTCGCGACACTAATACGTCCCTGTATGTCGTCCTGCGCTCGCGGCTACGACCGCCATGGATGGCGGAAGTGTCGAAAAAGTATGGAACAGTTTTCGACCAGTACTTCCCTTAATATCGCCGCTCCTGCGCATCCTTCGCCCGCGGCATACAGTACTTCCCTGTACATAAAAAAGGGGAAAGTAAATGCTTTCCCCTGTCTACAATACACTTTCAAATAATCAGCTTGCGAGAGAGGATTTCGCCTGGTTCGCAAGTTGTGCAAATGCTTGTTTATCTGAAACAGCAAGATCAGCAAGGATCTTGCGGTCAATTGCGATGGCTGATTTATTCAGTCCATTGATCATACTGCTGTATGACAGCCCATGTTCACGGGCAGCGGCATTGATACGTGCAATCCATAATGCACGAAATACCCGCTTCTTCTGGCGACGGTCACGATAGGCATATTGTGCAGCCTTGGTGACGGCCTGCTTGGCCACACGATAGACATTCTTGCGCCGGCCCCGGTAACCTTTGGCCAGTGCGAGAACCTTTTTATGTCTTGCATGGGCTGTTACCCCACGATTAATTCTTGGCATTACTAAATCCTCTTACTTTATGGCCGTTAACAGTATGGCAACATGCGTGCAATTGCCTTTTGATCGCTATCATGGATCGCGATTATGCTGCGCAATTGACGTTTGCGTTTGGTGCTTTTCTTGGTCAGTATATGACTGCGATGCGACTGGCGATGCTTGAACTTGCCAGATGCGCCGCGTGTAAAACGCTTCGCTGCACCACGGTTACTCTTCATCTTTGGCATTAATGTTTACTCCAGTATCTTTTAATTCGTGATTCGTGATTCGTAATTCGTGATTCTTGTATAACCTGGCTCATCATTACCAATTACCAATTACCAATTACAAATCACCAGTCACCAATCACCGTTTCGGCGCCAGCAACATCACCATCTGCCGGCCTTCCATTTTCGGAAATTGCTCGACCACACCAAGTTCCTGTAAATCTGCCTCTATTCTTTCCAGCATTTTGGCGCCCAGTTCCTGATGCACCATTTCCCGGCCACGGAAACGTAATGTTACCTTAACTTTGTCTCCGTTATTCAAAAAACGGGTCAAATTTCTCAATTTGACCTGATAATCACCTGCCTCTGTGCCCGGGCGAAACTTGATTTCCTTGATCTGAATCTGTTTCTGTTTCTTTTTAGCGGCATGTTTCTTCTTGGTTTGCTCAAAAACATATTTGCCGTAATTCATGACCCGGCAAACCGGCGGTTCAGCATTCGGGACTATTTCTACCAGATCGAGTTCCGCTTCTTCTGCCATCTTCAGGGCATCGTTAATTGGTACCAGGCCTATCTGTTCACCATCTGCACCTATCAGCCTGACTGTGGCTGATCTAATCTCTTCATTCAGACGAGTCTGCTTATCTGTGGTGATATGTTAATCCTCCGAAATAGTACGGCCGCGGTACGCAATGTCATTTTTGAGGTGAGCAATAAAGGCGTCCAGCGGCATGCCTCCAAGGTCTTCACCGCTGCGCGTACGTACGGCCACAGTGTTATTTTCCAGTTCACGCGCCCCGATGACGAGCATATAGGGAATGCGCTGTATTGTGTGCTCGCGGATTTTAAGCCCGATCGTTTCATTTCTCAAGTCGGCATCGGCCCTGAATCCTTGAATTTTCAGGCTTTCTGCAACTTTTTTTGCAAAATTGGACTGCTTTTCCGTCAAACTGATGACGATGACCTGTTGCGGGGCCAACCAAGTGGGCAGACTGCCGGCATAATGTTCAATCAATATACCGATAAATCGCTCAAAAGATCCAAGAATTGCCCGGTGCAGCATGACCGGTCGCTGGCGTGACCCATCCTCGGCCACGTATTCAGCATCCAGGCGTTCCGGCAACACAAAATCTACCTGCAAGGTACCACATTGCCAGTCCCGGCCAATGGCGTCACGCAGGATAAATTCCAGTTTCGGGCCATAAAAGGCGCCCTCACCCGGATTCAGGGTAATTTCCAGTCCAGTTGCTTTTGTCGCCGTCTGCAGAGCCTGTTCCGCCTTGTCCCACACACTGTCTTCACCCGCCCGGACTGCCGGTCGATCAGAGAATTTTATCCGGACGTCTTCAAAGCCAAAGTCCTTGTATACAGACAGCAGCAAGTCACAGAAAGCCCCGGTTTCATCCGTGATCTGGTCCTCAGTACAGAAAATATGGGCGTCATCCTGGGTAAAGGCCCGTATCCGCAGCAGGCCATGCAGAGCCCCCGACGGTTCATAACGATGACAGATACCATATTCGGCCATACGCAGCGGCAGTTCACGGTAACTGCGCAGGCCATGATTATAAATCTGTACATGGCCGGGACAATTCATCGGTTTGATCGCAATGGACAGGTCCTCATCCAGGGCCTGCGCGGTAAACATGTTCTCCCGGAATTTGTCCCAGTGCCCGGATTTCTCCCACAAACTGCGATCCACCAATTGCGGTGTACGGACTTCCACATAACCGGCCGTCTCCAGCTTTGCCCTCAGGTAATTTTCAATTTCACGATACAGAGTCCAGCCGTGCGGGTGCCAGAACACGCTACCAACCGCTTCTTCCTGAAAATGAAACAGGTTAAGGCGCTTGCCAATTTTGCGATGATCACGTTTCTCGGCCTCTTCCAGAAGATGCAGGTAGTCCTTGAGTTCCTGCTCACTGGCAAAAGCGGTTCCGTAGATGCGCTGGAGTTGTGCATTCCTGGCATCACCGCGCCAGTACGCACCGGAGACCTTGGTAAGCTTGAATGCCGTACCCAATTTACCGGTAGATGGCAGGTGCGGGCCGGTACACATGTCCAGCCAGGAATCCCCCTGCCGATAAATACTGATTTGTTCATCCGGGCCGATGCCTTCCCTGATCCACTCAGCCTTGAATTTTTCACCGCTTTTTTCAAAAAAAGCTATTGCCTCATCACGTGTCCAATTCTCGCGCCGGATGGGCAGATCCTGTTTTACGATCTCACGCATGCGTTGCTCGATCTTTTCCAGATCAGCCTCGTTAAATGGTTGCTCGCGGGCAAAATCGTAGTAAAAACCGGTATCCGTGGCCGGACCGAAGGTGATCTGTGTGCCGGGAAACAACTCCTGTACCGCCTGCGCCAGCACATGGGCCGCATCATGACGATAAACTTCCAGCGCCTCCGGTTGATCACGGGTAATAATCTGAACGTTGGCATCCGATGCAATCGCACGGGTCAGATCCCACAACTCACCGTTAACACTGACGACAGCAGCCTTTTTCGCGAGACTCTTGCTGATGGACAGGGCGATATCGAAACCGGTAACCGGCGCTTCGTAGGTTTTTTTATTACCGTCTGGAAGGGTGATGGTTGGCATATTTTTTCTCCAGTGGCGGCCGCTACAAAGGGCTGCATGTTTATGTTTAAGTAATGAGTACTGAGTAACGAGTGCTTAGTTATCAGAGCATTTTCTTTTTTACTCGCTACTCAGTACTCATCACTCGTTACTTTCTAAAGTTGGTAGGCGCGATTGGACTCGAACCAACGACCCCCACCATGTCAAGGTGGTGCTCTAACCAGCTGAGCTACGCGCCTAAATATAATTCAATACAGGCATCCATGCCGTAAAACTTTTACCGTAGTTCAGCACCAGCCCGGACCTCCTCTGTCCGGGCGCTCAGCGGGAAAAAGGTCCACTGGACCTTTTTCTTTATCCGCTTCGCCCAGCTGAGCTACGCGCCTTCAGTACACCCCAAATTTCCGGGTTTCTGTTAAGGGCGCATAGGATACTCAAATTTGTCTGTGGTGACCAGTTATATACGGCGATCATTAAAGGGGTTCCCCGCCCCTTGCGGGAGGGGGCGAAGCGGAAAGAGCCGAAGCATCGCTTCGGCCCGCTGAGCGGGCACACAGGGAAGTGTGCCCTGGACTTTGAGTGGAGCAGGATGCGCAGCGATAAAGAGGGTGAGGGGATTCAATGAATTGCTAATCACCATTCACTATTCACTATTCACTATTCACTATTCACCATTCACTATTCACCAGTTCACTATTCACCAGTTCACCCAGCCTGTTCCTGCGGCAACCCCAGACCATAGGTGCGGATACGCTGTATTTCATCACGCAAATTTGCTGCTTCTTCAAATTCCAGATCGCGGGCATGTTTATACATGCGATCTTCAAGCTGCTTAATCTTCTTCATCAGCAACTCGGGCGGTTGCCCGGTATATTCACTGGAATCTTCCGCCACCTTGAGCCACTTTTTACTGGATGGTTTGGTGTCTCTATAAGCCCCTTCCATGATATCTGTAACGGCCTTTTTGACGCCTTCCGGTGTGATCCCGTGTTGCAGATTATATTGCTGCTGTTTCTCCCGACGCCGCTCTGTCTCGGCAATCGCCCTTTGCATGGACCCGGTCATCCTGCCGGCATACAGGATCGCCTTGCCATTCAGGTTTCTGGCCGCGCGGCCGATGGTCTGGATCAGGCTGGTTTCAGAACGTAAAAAACCTTCCTTGTCCGCATCGAGGATGGCCACCAGAGACACCTCCGGCATATCCAGTCCTTCCCGTAATAAATTAATCCCGACCAGCACATCGAATACACCCAGGCGTAAATCACGGATGATCTCAACCCGCTCAACGGTCTCGATATCCGAATGCAGATAACGCACGCGGACACCATGTTCCGCCAGATATTCCGTAAGGTCCTCCGCCATGCGCTTGGTCAAAGTAGTCACCAGTACCCGTTCATCTTGCGCTGTCCGTAAATTTATCTCGGACAGCAAATCATCCACCTGGGTCGAGACCGGCCTGACTTCAACGGCCGGATCAACCAGACCTGTCGGTCTGACCACCTGCTCTACGATCTGGCCGGTGTGTTCGTATTCATAGCGGCCGGGGGTAGCCGAGATACAAATTGTCTGCGGTGCCAGTTCTTCGAACTCATCAAAACGCAACGGCCGGTTATCCAGCGCCGAGGGCAACCTGAAACCGTACTCAACCAGGGTTTCCTTGCGGGAGCGGTCACCGCGGTACATCCCGCCCAGTTGTGGGATGGTGACATGGCTTTCATCAACCACCAGCAAAGCACTGTTCGGCAGGTAATCAAACAGGGTTGGCGGTGGTTCACCGGCATTCCTTCCGGAGAGATATCTCGAATAATTCTCGATGCCCGAGCAGTACCCGATTTCCTGCATCATCTCGATATCAAACCGGGTCCTTTGTTCCAACCGTTGCGCCTCAACCAGTTTATTGGACGCCAATAATTGCTCCAGCCGTTCCTTCAATTCAATTTTAATCGCTTCGATTGCATCCAGTATCGTCTGCCGCTGTGTCACATAGTGCGTCTTGGGATGTATTGTCACGCGTGGTACTTTGCGCAGGACTTCGCCCGTGAGTGGATCGAACCACGCCAGCGATTCAATCTCGTCATCGAATAACTCGATACGCGCTGCTTCCCGTTCCGATTCTGCCGGGAATATATCTATAACCTCACCTCGCACCCGGTAAGTGGCCCGGTGCAGTTCTATATCGTTACGGGTATATTGCATTTCGGCGAGACGCCGCAGGATTTTACGCTGGTCGATCGGTTCACCCTGATCCAGGTGCAACACCATCTGCAAATAAGATTGCGGATCACCCAGACCGTAAATTGCTGAAACCGTAGCCACAATAATCGAATCCTGCCGTTCCAGCAGCGCCTTGGTGGCTGATAGACGCATCTGTTCGATATGTTCATTAATAGAGGCATCCTTCTCTATATAGGTGTCCGAGGAAGGCACATAGGCCTCTGGCTGGTAGTAATCGTAATACGACACAAAATATTCCACTGCATTGTCCGGGAAAAACTCGCGCATTTCGCCATAAAGCTGGGCCGCAAGTGTTTTATTGGGCGCCAGAATTAATGTACAGCGCTGCAATTGCTGTATGACATTGGCAATCGTAAATGTCTTGCCGGAACCGGTGACACCCAGCAGGGTCTGATGGGCAAGACCATCCTGCAATCCGGTAACCAGGTTACAGATGGCCTGGGGTTGATCCCCGGTCGGCCGGTAATCCGACTTTAGTCTGAATTCTTTTGCCACAGGTATATTTTGCATCTTATGATTCGGGTATATTACACGCCTTTTGTAAAGGGTTTCGAAATGACATTCTCCCAGGTTATATAAAGAGATTGCTTCACTACGTTCGCAATGACAATAATATAACAAGTCATTGCGAGGAGCGCAGCGACGCGGCAATCCGTCCTGCCCCCATTTGGAACAGTTTAATCAGACCATTGAAAATTGAATAATGAGGATATTTCTTTGAACATCAAGGTAGCACAACGCGTCACGAGCATTAAACCCTCCGCCACACTGGCCGTCTCCGCAAGGGCCGCAAAACTGCGTTCCGAAGGAGTGGACATCATCAACTTCAGCGCCGGTGAACCCGATTTTGATACGCCGGAACACATCAAGGATGCCGCCATCCAGTCCCTGAAAGCGGGTTTTACCAAATATACCGATGTAGCCGGCACCCCTGAGCTCAAAAAAGCCATCGTTAATAAATTCAAACGTGAAAACAAACTGGATTACAAACCATCACAGATCCTGGTGTCCTGCGGTTGCAAACATAGTTTGTATAACCTGTTTCAGGCCACAATCAATCACGACGATGAAGTCATTATTCCGGCCCCGTACTGGACGTCTTATCCAGACATGGTGCGGCTGGCCGAGGGTGAGCCCGTGATCATCAAGACCACCATCGACCAGGACTTCAAGATCAGCAAGGCCCAGTTATTGGGCGCAATTACTGACAAGACCAGAATGTTTATCCTGAACAGTCCATCCAATCCGACCGGCACCTGTTATACCCCGGAGGAAATCAAGGAACTCGGTGAAGTATTGATAGACCATCCTGAAATCCTGATTGCCTCTGATGATATCTACGAGCATGTGTTGTGGGGGCAAAAGTCATTTACCAATATCCTCAATGTATGCCCGGAACTTTACGACCAGACGATAGTATGTAACGGCGTATCCAAAGCCTATTCCATGACCGGCTGGCGTATCGGTTATCTGGCCGGGCCCGAGGGACTGGTCAATGCGATGAAAAACATTCAGTCACAAAGTACATCCAATCCAACGTCAATTGCCCAGGTAGCGGCCACAGCCGCGCTGGAAGGTGATCAAAGTTATATCAAAATGAGCACGAAGGAATTCAAGAAGCGGCATGATTTTTTGCTTGCGGAGCTGAACAGTATTGATGGGGTGCGTTGTCTGGCGTCACAAGGGACCTTCTACATCTTCCCGAATATGGAGGAAGTCATCGACCGGCTGGATGAGATAAATGATGATCTGCAATTGGCCGAATTCCTGCTGGAAAAGGCCCGAGTCGCAGTGGTGCCAGGTTCCGCCTTTGGCGCCCCGGGCTGTATCCGCATTTCCTTTGCCACCAGCATGGATGACCTGAAAGAAGGCATGAAACGCCTCAAGGCCAGTCTGAAACAGGACTAGAATCAGCGGTTGACCGGATCCGGCCGGGTCAGTACCATACCCGGCCTTATGTTTCCTCCCCCTTGGCGGGGGAGTCATTAAGTTTTGTTTCCCTCCCCCTCGACGGGGGAGGGTTAGGGTGGGGGTGAAAAGTCATGGATTATCACACCCTCCCCTCAATCCCCTCCCGTCAAGGGAGGGGATGTGAAAAATTAATATATTCCCCGG
>Ga0326597_10004395_pt1 | contig 19842 bp, 26 predicted proteins | sample RVTome_12_FD_203789 | JGI IMG/M metagenome (GOLD analysis project Ga0326597, IMG submission 203789) | Soil microbial communities from uranium-contaminated site in the Upper Colorado River Basin, Wyoming, United States - RVT100D185 | ecosystem: Environmental > Terrestrial > Soil > Contaminated >...
CGGCGTCACTCTGTAACCTTGAGGTAACGTCCGGCAGGGCAGCCCGCGCTATCATTTTGGTGAAATGGCAGTCGCTGTGCGCCCCGCCACGGAAGCCGATGTACCGGCCATCCTCGACGTTTACAACTACGAGATCGTGAACGGGTGGGCGACTTTCGACATCGAGCCGCAGTCACTGGAAGAGCGTTTGGAGTGGTTCCGCACCATCCGGCCACCTCACTTCGTGGTCGTCGCGGTGGACGGGGATGATGTTGTCGGGTGGGGGTGCCTGCGGTCGTTTCACGAGAGGGCAGCCTACCGCTTCACCGCACAGAACTCGGTCTTCATTCACCAGGACCACCGCGGACGGGGCATTGGCAAGGCGATCATGGCGTGGTTGATCGAGCAAGGCCGCGAAAGCGGGTTCCACTCGATAATGGCAGGCATCTCGCAGGATAATCCGGGCAGCGATCGCCTGCACGCATCGTTTGGGTTCGAGCTGATCGGAACGGAGCACGAGGTGGGCTACAAGTTCAAGCGCTGGCTGGACGTGGCCTGGTGGCAGCTGATGCTGTAGTTGGCGTGTGATCTACGTCACATCCGCCGTCGTTTTGCGTGCTAAACTCGGGGCATGAAGCTCGTCATCGTTGACTACGGTGCGGGCAACCTCCACAGCGTTGCCCGCGCCGTCATGCACCAGGGCGTGCGCCCTCTTATTACTTCGACACCACGCTATCTCGACGAGGCCGACGCACTCATCGTGCCTGGTGTCGGGGCGGCAGAGGACACGATGGCCAACTTGCGCAGTCACGAGCTGGTGGAGCCGATCCGCGAGTTCATTGCGTCTGGCCGGCCCTTCCTCGGCGTGTGTATGGGACAGCAGGCGCTGTTCGACCTTAGCCTTGAGGGCGGCGAGCACGAGTGCCTTGGCATCCTGAAGGGCAAGATCGTTCGATTGCCGGATGGGCAGAAGGTGCCGCACATGGGCTGGAACCGTGTTCGGTACGTGCAGGCCCACCCGATCTTCGACGATATTCCCGACGAGTCCTACTTCTACTTTGTCCACTCGTACTACCCTCAGCCCGAGGACCGGTCCATCGTGATTGGTGAGACTGCGTACGGGGTAACGTTTGCGTCGGTCGTCGCGAAGGACAACGTGGTCGCGACGCAGTTCCACCCGGAGAAGAGCGGCGAGATGGGGCTGCAGATGTACGGGAACTTTCTCAAGATTGTGGAACGCGCGGCGGTGGCTTAGCGATGCTGAAGGACGATGAGGGCTTCGAGGGAGTGGAAGTGGAGACGCCGGTCGGGACGTTCCGAGCCGGGCGTGGCACCCGGACGGTGGATGCGGACGAGGAATACAGGGCTGCGCGGCGTACAGTGCGCAAGCGGATGGGGCTCTACAAGCACATCTGGACGTTCGTCAGCGTGATCGGGTTGTTACTGGCGATCGACCTGGCGACGGGTACCGAGGAGTTCTGGGTCCACTGGGTGGCGATGATCTGGGGAATCGTGCTCGGGCTGCACTTCCTCAATGTGTTCGTCGTCGATTCCTTCCTCGGCCGCGAGGCCGAGAGCCGGATGGTTGAGCGCGAACTGAGAAAACGCCAGGGCCACCGGTAGCAGGTCGTATCGTCTCATAGCCGGTAAGACGCTCCCTCGCAAGGATTGTTGACGAACGGATAAGGGCGTCGGGTTAAACCCGGGTGAACACATCGCGCCACCGCCCACGCGCGTGCTCTGTACAATACTCCGCATGGAGATAATTCCCGCGATCGACATCCGTGGCGGCCGTTGCGTGCGGTTGGACCAGGGCGATTATGCGCGAGAGACGGTGTTCGCCGATGACCCTGTGGAGGTTGCGCGGCGGTGGCAGGAGCTGGGCGCGACTCGCATCCACGTCGTCGACCTTGACGGCGCACGGGATGGCATCCCCCACAACGAGGCCGTCGTCTGGCGCGTGATCGAGGCCGTCTCGATACCCGTGCAGGTGGGCGGAGGCAACCGCACGCTCGATGTCATCGACCGCTACGTGCAGTCGGGCGCGGACCGCGTGGCGATCGGGACGGCGGCGGTGAAGGACCAGACGCTGCTGGTCAACGCGCTGGCCATGTTCGGCGACCGCATCTTTGTGGGCGTTGATGCTCGAGACGGGATGGTCGCGACCGATGGTTGGTTGGAGACGTCCGAGATGCGGGCGCTCGACCTGATCGGACAGCTCTCGGAGCTTGGAGTGAGGCGGATCTTCTACACCGATATCTCGCGCGATGGGATGCTTGGCGGACCGAACTTCCCGGCGATACACGAGGTCGTCGAGCACGCCGCGGGGCTGGCCTCGCCGATGGCGGTAATCGCATCGGGCGGCGTTTCGGAGGTGGAACACATCCGGCGGCTGAAGCTGATTGGGGTCGAGGGAGTGATTATCGGGAAGGCGCTCTACACCGGCGCACTGGACCTGAAGGCTGCGCTGGCGGCGGCCCGGTAGGAACCGGGAGAAATCAGAGTTCTGATTGATCTGCATGCCCCGGATGCGGTGTTCGATTGATTCCGGGTTTTTGCACTGATCCGCTCTGGTCCGTAGATACGAAAGCGCGCCGAAGCGGCGGTTCCGTATGGTTGTTCTCTGGGCGCGGCTTCGGGGCAAGTTTCGATGCGTTTCGAGGTCTCGGAACATTGCTGGTTGATTCTAGCGCAGAGCGGGGCTGGTTTCGCAGGATATGTGTCACAAGGCACGCTGTAACCGCACGTTCTCCCCGCGTATACTGTCGGCTGTAAACGCCCGCCCGTGCGGGCCTCATGAAGGAGACGAGTCATGGTATCCGGATCATCTGAAATTGGCATTCCCGACGACATTCGGGACATCGTGAAGGGCGCCATTACCGGCCTCCACGCCCTGGTTGACGCGGAGGTCTTGCCGATGGAGCAAGACCTGGGCGACCTGTTGATCGATGAGCGCAAGTTCTTCGACGAGAAAGGCAAGGCCGTCCCCGCGGCGATGGAAGCCCGCAAGCAGGTCCGCATGAAGTCCGCGGCGGCCGGTTACTACGGCATGTTCGCGCCGGAGAGTGTAGGCGGCGGCGATCTCGGAGTGCGCGCCATGGTCTTCGTGGAGGAGGCGCTGTACCGCAAGTATGGCCCGGGCCGGCCCCTGATCACGTGGGCGAAGGGGTTTCTTTCGCAGCCGACGCTGGCGTCGTTCGTCGACGGCCCGTCGCACATGCTGGCGCCCGTTACGGACTCCGTGCGCAAGGAGCACTTGCCGTCGATCTCAAGCGGCGAAAAGACCGTTTGCTTTGCACTGAGCGAGGCCAATGCCGGCTCTGACGTGTGGAACATCCAGACGAAGGCCCGCAAAGATGGTGACGATTGGGTCATCAACGGTAGCAAGCAGTGGATCACCAACGCTCCCTACGCCGACTATGCTGTCGTCTTCGCCGTCACTGACGAAGCGATGGTGAAGGACCGGAAGGGCGGCATCAGCGCCTTCTTTGTTGAGACCGACGCAGCTGGTTACACATTCGATGGGGTGCTGCCGGTGATGGGACACGCGGGCGGCGACTGTGGCGCGATGACGTTCGACAACGTTCGTGTTCCGAAGGACCGCCTTGTCGGCGTCGAGAACCAGGGGTTCGCGATCGCGATGTTTGGTATCTCGGAAGGCCGCACGTCGATCTCCGCGAACTGCATCGGGATGTGCGAGTACGCGCTCGACCGCTCGCTGGAGTACTCGAAGAACCGGATTAGCTTCGGGCAGCCGATCTCGGAGTACCAGGCTATCCAGTTCATGCTGGCTGATATGGCGATGGACATCTATACGATGAAGTACATGGTGTTGCAGACCGCGGCACTCATCGAAAACGCCATGAAGACGGGCAAACTACCTGTGAAGGAGATCTCGATCGCGAAGGCTTACGCCGTCGAGCGCACCCAGGAGTGCTATGACCGCGCGATCCAGGTGCACGGCGGCATGGGGCTGACGAATGAGTTGCCGCTAAACGAGGGATTCCGGATCGCTCGAACGCTGCGCATCCCGGACGGCACCGGGGAGATCCAGCGGCGGACGATCGCGCGGCAAATGCTGAGAGGAGACGTTGTCTTCTAGCTGAGGCCGCCTTCCTTGAACGTACCCACGCGTGACCGCAGAGTGGGTCAGGTGGACGCCGAGATATTGATCGCCGCAATCGCGATTGCGTTTGCGGCGGCAGCCTGTCAGTCAGTAACCGGGTTCGGGTTCGCGCTGGTGATGACCCCGTTGCTGGCAGTGGCGTGGGACGTTAAGCCGGCCGTGGCGACGACACAACTCTTGAGCCTCCTCGTCAACGTGTTCGTGCTGGCGCAGGTGAGGGAGCATGTTTCGTATGAACGGCTGCCTGCCCTGTACTTCGGCTTCTTGCTGGGTGTTGTGCCCGGGCTATTGTTCCTGGACCGAGTCGACGGCGACGTCCTTCAGATCACGCTTGGCGTGGTGGTGATACTGGCGACGGCGGTCCTCTATTTCCAGCCCTCGATTGGCGGGGGAAGTGACTCGCTCCGCTTGCGTATTGGCGTGGGGGCGGTAAGCGGCGCGAGCGGCGCCGCGACGAGCATGGGCGGGCCGCCCGTGGTGCTGTACCTGCTTGGGCGCGAGACGGTGAGCAGGTTCCGAGCCACGCTCCTGGCGTATTTCTTTCCTTCCAGCATCATCACGCTGCTCGCTTTCGTGGCCGTTGGACGGATCACTGATGATGTACTTGTGGTCGGCGCGGCCTCGGCGCCCGCAATTATCGCCGGCGTCTACGCAGGGGCGTGGCTGCGTCACGTCATCGACGCCGGTGTCTTCCGGCGGCTGGTTGTGGCGCTGCTGGTCGTGATGAGCGGCCTGATCATCGCGCTAACGGCGCTAGGGCTGGGATAGGGGCGTTCGACGGACTCCAGTGGCTTCCGGTACCATTGTTTACATATGACGCCCAGCAGCCCGGCTCAGGGCCTCACCAAGCGCATTATTCCCTGCTTCGATGTGGCCGATGGCCGTGTCGTGAAGGGGATACGCTTCGTCGACCTTCGCGATGCGGGCGATCCGGTGGAATTGGCGCGCGTCTATTACGAAGAAGGCGCCGACGAACTGGTGTTCCTGGATATCAAGGCCTCACCCGATCGGCGTGACACTGCCGTGGCGATGGTGCGCCGTATCGCCGACCAGATCTTCATCCCATTCACTGTCGGCGGTGGCATTCGCACGACGGAAGACGTCCGAGCGATGCTTGAGTCCGGCGCCGATAAGGTCTCGATAAACACCGCGGGGGTGGAGAATCCGGAGTTCATCCGCGAGGCGGCGCGCAAGTTCGGTTCTCAGTGCATCGTTGTCGCGATTGACGCCAAGAAGGCTGGCCCCGGCCGCTGGCAGGTGCACACATACGGCGGTTCGGGCGGCGGTACACCTGTCGAGTTAGATGCGGTCGAGTGGGCGGTGCGCTGCGCAGAGCTTGGCGCGGGCGAACTGCTCGTTACTGGAATGGATGCCGATGGCACCCTGGCGGGGTACGACATTGGCCTGACCCGAGCCATTTCAGAAGCGGTGACAGTGCCGGTGATCGCCTCCGGGGGAGCTGGCACACTCGATCATTTGCTCGAGGCGATCGTCGACGGCAAGGCTGACGCGGTGCTCGCCGCGAGCATTTTTCACTTTGGCACGTTCCGAATCCGCGCGGTGAAGGAGTACCTCGCCGAGCATAACGTCCCGGTTCGGCTATAGGCCTGACCGGGTTCCCCGCCATCCGACAGATTCCGTACAACGAAAGGTTCGATCTATGCCAATCAAATACGACGACAAGGGCCTGGTTCCGGCAATCGTTCAGGACGACGAGACCGGCGAAATCCTGATGGTCGCCTGGATGAACGAGCAGTCGATTCGGAACACGCAGGAGACCGAGCAAGCGTGGTTCTGGAGCCGGAGCCGCCAGGAGTTGTGGCACAAGGGGGCGACTTCGGGCAACACTCTTAACGTGCGGGAGATCAGGTACGACTGCGACGTCGACGTGCTGCTCTTGAAGGTGTCGGCGAACGGGCCCGCGTGTCACACGGGCGAGCGAAGTTGTTTCTTCCGTGTGCTGGGCGACCCGGCGGAGGCGACGGCGGTCTAGAAGGTGGGTGTCACGAAAGTCGGCCCGCAGGAGCCCGGCGATCTACCGCGCAAGAAGGGACTGCGTCACAAGATTGGGCACTACCTGTACGTTGGATCGGGATTTTCGTTCCTGATGAGTGCGGGTTGGTTCATTCCGGGCCGGAGGCTGCCGGATATCGCGCGGATAGTGACGAGTGACGGCACCGAAGCCGCCGAGAGGTTGGAGGATGCTGGCATTCCCGAGGCGGACATTTCGGAGGAGGAGCGGCAGCGCGCCATGGAAGGCCTCGACTGGCCCGAGCGATAGGGGCCGTTTCGAAGGCAAAGAAAAAGCGGGCAGGAATCCTTCTTCTTGGCCCGAGGGGGTAGTCCACAGCGCCTGTCTGGCGGCCCTGCCCGCAAGCGTTTAGTTTCTATACGCGAGAAACATTCGTCAAGTAGTTCCAGCGTAAATTGTTGCGGATTAGAGTTTTCTCACCGATGGCTAACTAGCTAAGTGGCGGTGACTCCGCTGCCGCGGTCGTTTCGAGGGCGGGTTCGCCTGGCGCCGATGTTGCCGGCTGATCGGCGGCAAGGACCTCTTTGAGTGCCCGGAGCGCCACTTCGACCTGCGCGTCGTCGGGCGGTTTCGTAGTGATCGCTTGCAGGGCGAGGTTCGGCCAGAGGAGGACCTTTGTGACCGGGTTGCTTTCGAATGCGCCGCCAAGACGGATGATCTCGTAAGCGATGGAAGCTATCACGGGTATCAGCACGATACGGGAGACGACCCGAAGCCAGAGGTCGGGGTTGCCGACCGCGGCGAAGACGAAGATGCTGACGACGACTACCGTGAGCAGGAAGCTGGTGCCGCAACGCACGTGCGCTGTTGGGTGGCGCTGAACGTAAGCCGCCTCGAGAGGATCACCGGCTTCGAGCGCATGGATGCTCTTGTGTTCCGCTCCGTGGTATTCATACACGCGCCGAACGTCGGGCATGAGTCCGATGAGCCCCACGTAGGCGACAATGATGGCCAGCCGGATGACGCCTTCGACGGCGATGACGAGCCAGTCGCTGCCGAGGAGGTCGTGGAGGAAGTCGGCGAGGAGCAGCGGCCCGGCGAAGAAGATTCCGCCGACGACTACCAGTGAAGCGATCGCGACGCCCCACATCGAGGCGCTGTTCGGCTCCTCGTCCTGCTCGCCGATGGCAACGTTGGACGACCACATGAGGGCGCGGGTACCGAGGGCGAGAGTTTCCCAGAGGACGATGGCGCCGCGGACCAGTGGCAGGCGGCGGACGAGGCCCGAGTAGACGCCGCCCAATGCTTCTGTGCGGACGATGATGGCGCCTTCGGGATTGCGGCAGGCGATGGCGAGGGTGCGTGGGCCACGGATCATCACACCTTCGATGACGGCCTGGCCGCCGTAGTACACGCGTTTTTCTGGCATAGGATGGGTTCCCTACAGCATAAACGACAATCGGGCTCCGGTCGCCCGGAGCCCGACGATGTTCGTAGTTGCGAGGCCTACTTCATGCCGTAGCGGCGCTTGAAGCGCTCGACGCGGCCGGCGGTGTCGACGATGCGGTGCTCGCCGGTGAAGAACGGGTGGCAGTTACTGCAGAGCTCGACCTTGAGCTCGGGCCGCGTGGCGCGCGTCTGCCAGCGGTTGCCGCAGGCGCACGAGACCGTGGCTTCGACGTATTCGGGGTGAATTCCGGTTTTCATTTCGTACTTTCGTTCCTGTGTCCCCAGCTTACTCAGCGGAAAGGACGCTGACTTTCTTGCGGCCGTCCTTAGCGAACGGAGAGAACTTTACCTTGCCTTCGATGAGGGAATAGATCGTGAAGTCGCGACCGAGCCCGACGTTAAGGCCGGGGTGAATCCGGGTGCCGCGCTGACGGACGATGATCGTACCCGGGAGCACGACCTGACCATCGAACCGCTTGACGCCCAGGCGCTGCCCGTGGGAGTCCCGGCCGTTCTTGGCGCTTCCACCGCTTTTCTTATGGGCCATTGCTTATTCTCCCTTGCCCTCTTCTTCGGCATCGGTTGCGGGTGCTTCGACCTCGGCCTCAGGCGCTGGTTCGGCTACAGGCGCATCAGCCTTGGCTGTGACCTCCGGTGCTTCCTCAGCGACGACTGCTTCGGCCTTTGCCTTCGGTGCGCGCTTCGCTCGGGGCTTCGGCGTTGCCTCGACCGACACTTCCGTCGCCTCGGCCTCGACAGCGGCTGCCTCTTCGGCATCCGGCTCGGCGAGGCTCCTTGGGCGGACGACGGTCTTCTTGTCCTCCGCTTTAGATACGGTCTTGCCGCCAGCAACGATCTCTTGAATGGAGAGGCGCGTGTAGTCCTGCCGGTGGCCCTGGCGGCGGCGGTAGCGAGTCTTGTTCTTGTACTTGAAGACGAGGATCTTCTTGCCGCGCCCGTGCTCGACGACTTCGGCGACTACGCGAGCGCCGTCGATGGTGGGGGCGCCAACAAGGGTTTCGCCGTCTCCCCCGAGGAGGAGGACGCCGAGATCGACCTTCGCGCCGATTTCGGCGTCGAGGCGGTCAACGTCGAGTAATTGACTGGTCTCGACGCGGTACTGTCTGCCGCCGGAGCGGACGATGGCGTAAATGGGACTCCTCCACGTGTAGAGACGACCTCGCGGGCCGTCTCTAGAGTTCTCTCGTATTGGGCGGCCCGCCTGAGCAGGCCACAAAGGCCAATTGTACCGGCGCGCTGTGTGTCTGTCTAGTCGGGATCGATAGCCGCTGGTGTATCCCAGGCCAGGCCCGGTTTCGGCGGCGACACCGGCTTTTGAGGCTCCGGCGTGCGCTCTTCGGTGCCGGGCAGGTCCTCGTCCGGCAGCTTCTTGCCGGGAAGACCGGTGCCGGTAAGGATGCCGTTGAGCGCTTCGCCTTCGATCGTCTCTTCTTCGAGCAAGGACTTCACGATCGTGTCGAGCTTGTCGCGGTGCTCGGTGAGGAGCTTCTTGGCCGTGTGGTAAGCCTTGTCGATGATCTGGCGGACTTCCTCGTCGATCTCCTCGGCGACCTTGTCGGAGTAGTTGCGAGATTCGGAGATCTCGCGGCCGAGGAAGACCATCTCTTCCTTTCGACCGAAGGTCCTGGGCCCAAGGCGCTCGCTCATACCCCACTGGGTGACCATCTGGCGTGCCATGGACGTTGACTTCGAGATGTCGTCGGAAGGTCCGGTGGTCGCTTCGCCGAACACCATCTCCTCCGCAACCAGGCCACCCAGGATGGCGGCCAGCCTGTCATCAAGCTGTGAGCGAGAGTAGAGGTGGCGGTCTTCTTCCGGCAGGAAGCGCGTGAAGCCGCCCGCCATGCCGCGAGCGACGATGCTGATCTTGTAGGGCGGGTCAGCGTTAGGCAGCAGGTAGCCGACGAGCGCGTGGCCAGCTTCGTGGTAGGCGATGATCTCGCGTTCCTTCTTGCTGATGACGCGGCTGCGGCGCTCGGGCCCGGCGATGACGCGGTCGACGGCTTCGTCGAGTTCCGGCATCGTGACCTTCTTCTTGCCGCGGCGGGCTGCCAGGATGGCTGCTTCGTTGACGAGGTTGGCGAGATCTGCGCCGGAAAAGCCGGGCGTTTGCTTGGCGACGACTTCGAGGTTGACGGTGCCTTCCAGTGGCTTGCCCTTGGCGTGGACTTCGAGGATTGCCTTGCGGCCCTTGATATCCGGGCGGTCGAGAACGACCTGGCGGTCGAAGCGGCCGGGGCGCAGGAGGGCCGGGTCGAGGATGTCGGGCCGGTTGGTGGCGGCGACAACGATGACGTTGGTGTTCGTGTCGAAGCCGTCCATCTCGACGAGGATCTGGTTCAGGGTCTGCTCGCGCTCGTCGTGGCTGCCGCCAAGGCCGGCGCCCCGGTGGCGGCCGACGGCGTCGATCTCGTCGACGAAGACGATACAGGGGGAGTTGCGCTTGGCCAGGTCGAAGAGGTCGCGGACGCGGCTGGCGCCGACACCGACGAACATCTCGACGAACTCGGAGCCGGAGATCGAGAAGAACGGCACGCCCGCCTCGCCGGCGACGGCCTTGGCGAGCAGCGTCTTACCGGTGCCGGGAGGGCCGACGAGGAGTACGCCCTTCGGGATGCGGGCGCCGAGCGCGGCGAACTTTTCCGGGTACTTGAGGAACTCTACGACTTCTTTCAGCTCGTCCTTCGCCTCTTCGACGCCAGCGACGTCGAGGAACGTGACGCTTGGGCGGCTGCCGCTGAACATGCGTGCGCGGCTCTTGCCGAAGTTCATGGCCTGGTTATTGGAGCCCTGCGCCTGGCGGAGGAAGAAGATGAGGAATCCGATGATGATGAGGATGGGGAGGAAGTTGAGCGCGATGTTGGCGATCGTCCTCCACGAACTGGCTTCCTTGATCTCGACTTCGGGGTATTCGGGGTCGCCGGGGTCGACATTGTTGGCCTGGAGGATGCTGCGAACGGTGTCGCCTTCCTCCATCTTGGTGGTGTACTTTAGCTCTTCACCTTCGAGCCTGTAATCGAGCGTTGTGCCGTCTACTTCGACCTTCTCGACTTCGCCTGCTTGAGCGTGCTGGACGAAGTGGTCGAGGTCTTCCTTCTGTTCGCCGTCGCCGCCGCTGTTGTAGATGGTGTAGGCGATGGCGGCCACCGCAACAAGGATGAGCAGGTAAATGAAGCTATTTCGTAGCCAACGACCGTACATAATGCTCTTTCTCTAACTGGCGCTCGGGTAGGGTGATGCCTGTCAGTATCTGAGTGAATTGTACCACAGCAGATACAAACAGCCTCTCTACAAAAGGTGACGGTTTGCACCGTCTATCGGTTACAACGAACCTATGCCGAATCAGTTGCGAGCTTGCCGTTTTGCGCCCAATTCTCCTTGTCGATGTCCTCGAACACGATGATGGTCGCGTCGGCGGTCGTATGGGCGATGTTGACCATGGCATCGGTGATGACGCGCGCCAGTTCCTTCTTTTGCGCCTCCGTGCGGCCGGTCCACATCTCTACTCGAACGATTGGCATGGGTTCCTCCTGTTATACGAGTGGTGTCGGCGGTTAGTTTACCGGGCGGCCACCGCCGTTATCCACGAATAGCGCCGCGTTGCCGTTGACCCGGCGTCTCACGCGGGGCGATGCTTTCAGCATGGCGCGTGCTTCGCTGCGGATCGAACGCTCGCTCTGGGGCGAGGAAGTGAAGCTCATCGCCGGAGTCGATGAGGTGGGGCGGGGGCCTCTCGCCGGTCCGGTTACCGCGGGCGCCGCTGTTTTCCCGCCCGGAGTCCGTGCGGGTGGGCGGTTCCGATTCCTCAAGCACGTCAACGATAGCAAGCAGCTCACCCATCACCAACGCGAGGAACTCGGGGCGCTGATCTGGGAGCACGCGCTGGCGGCAGCGGTGGGATTCGTCTCGGTCGAGATGATCGACAGGATCGGGATCGCCGAGGCTTCACGCCAGGCGATGATCGTCGCGATCGGCGACCTTGGGGTGCGGCCCGACCACCTGTTGCTGGACGCGTTCCCGCTGCGGGCGTGCAACGTCGCTCAGACGCCGATCATCAGAGGTGACTCGACTTCGATCTCGATTGCGGCGGCGTCGATCATCGCGAAGGTGGCCCGCGACCGCGTGATGGACGGGCACGAGAGCGAGTATCCGGGGTACGGGTTCGCGGCCAACAAGGGGTACTACACGCAGGAACACGTCGACGCTATCCGGACGCTGGGCCCGTGCGCGCTGCATCGGCGGTCGTTTTCGCCGGTTAAGGAGATCCTGCTAGGGCACCAACTCGATCTCTTCGGCGAAGAAGCCCTGGTCGCATCCAGCATCTAACCGCCGCCGCGTATTCCCTTTGAGCGGCCTCAGTGCCATTTGCTGCTATATAATCGCGGCGCTTGGCCCCATTATCTGAAGGAGGTCCGCTATGCCCACCGTCAACGCTGTATCTGGCCCGCTCGACACTTCCGAGCTTGGGTTCACGCTCATGCACGAACACATCATGGTCCAGTCGCCCGGGGTGAAAGATAACTTCCAGGTCTATGACCGCGCGACCGAGACCGAGACGGCCGTGCGCAAGGTGAACGACGTGCGGGCGCGTGGAGTGAAGACGCTCGTGGACCTCACGCCCGGGAGCTGGCGAGACATTCCCTTCGTTAAGGAAGTTGTCGCGCGGACCGGGGCACAGGTGATCGTGGCGACCGGGCTGTACTGGGATGTTCCGCACCACTTTGGGGCGCAGAGCGGGCGGCCCGTGGAGTACATCGCGCAGCATTTCGTGCGCGACATCACCGAAGGGATCATGGACACGGGCGTGAAGGCGGGAATCATCAAGTGCGCCACCGATGAGCCGGGAGTGACCCCTGATGTCGAGCGGGTGCTGAAGGCTGCCGCGCAGGCGCAAAGGGCGACGGGCGTGCCGATCTCGACGCACACTCACGCTGCGAGCGAAATGGGCTTGAAACAGCAGGACGTGTTCGAAGCCGAAGGGGCGGACCTCTCCCGCATCGTTATCGGGCACAGCGGCGACTCCGAGGACGTCGCGTATCTGCAAAAGATCTGCGACCGGGGGTCGTACATTGGCATGGACCGGTTTGGGATTGACATCTTCCTGCCGACCGCACAGCGAGTGGCGACGATCAAGAAGATGTGCGAGATGGGCTACGCGGCGAAGATGGTGCTGTCCCACGACGCGGCGTGCTACTTCGACTGGGCCGACCCGAACCTTCTCAAGAGCCTGCTACCGAACTGGCACTTCAATTACATTCCGGACCAAGTGATCCCGGCGCTGCGGGAAGCCGGCGTTTCGGACGCCGATATCACCGCGATGACCGTCGACAATCCTCGGCGGATCTTCGAGCGGCAGGGAGCATATTGAGGCCGACGGTTTCTGTCGCGGTCAAGCCGAACGCCAGGCGGGCGCTTGGCGAGCTGGGTGAGCGGCTCGCTGTGCAGCACCTGGAGGCGAAGGGCTATCGCATCCTCGACCGCAATTGGCGGACACGGGAGGGCGAGATCGATATCGTGGCGGAAGTTAGTGGAACGGTGGCGTTCGTCGAGGTGAAAAGCCGGCGCAGTTGCCTGATGGGCACCGCGGCTGAGTCACTCACGGCGGCGAAGCAGAGGCGGATGGTAACGATGGCGGAAGCTTACGATGCGTCGCGGGATGACCTGCCCCCGGGACGGCGCATCGACCTAGTGGCGATCGACTTCACACGCGAAGGGCGGCTTCTATCGCTGGAGCACTACGAAGGCGCGGTGACCGCGGATTAGTCGTCGAGCGCCGGTCCGGGTTGCAGCTTTGGCGCGCGTTGCTTCTTGCGGCTGTTGTCGAACAACGTTCCCCGAACGGCGCCTTTGAGGACGGCTCGCACGAACGCCGGCTTGTCATTGTCGACGAGCGAGCAGCGGAACGCGCAGCCAACAGAGCAGCCTTCCTCACAGCCTTTATAGCTGCTGGCATTCTTGTTGAGGTCGGCCTTTGTGTACTCTTCGATCGGGGTGCCGAGGCGGCCTAACTGCGATGCGCATAATTGAACCTTGCCGTGCTCGTCCACGTACATGTAGCGGGCTCCGGCGCGGCATTTCCATGCGGGCGTTTCGCCGGCCAGGAGTTTCTTGCCGTATTCGTAGTCGATGAAGGTGAACGGCTTGCCCTTCTCGTAGAAGTGCTCGTAGAGGTCCTGGTAGGGCTGGCCCTCAATGCCGATGTAGCCTTTAGCGTTGTGCAGGAGGTTGACCGACATGCTGAAGCCGTATGACTTGATCTCCTCGATGAGCTCTCGGAAGTCGTCCCTCGAGGATTCGCAGAGAACGGCGGTAACGTGAACATCGAACTTCGCGAGGTTCTGGAGGCGCTGAAGGCGTGTTCGTAGAGACCGCAGCGATTTCTGGATGAAGCGGGTGGGGTCGGCGTGGAGGGTATCGATACTGACGGTCAGGTTGTTGAGGCCCGCGGCGTTGAGTGATTCGATGACGCCGTTGCGGAGGAGGAAGCCGTTGGTCACGATGCTGACGTTCGCCTTCCGGCCCGCGTACTGCACAAGCTCGGTGATCGCCGGGTGCATGAGGGGCTCTCCACCCAGCATGGTGATGTTGATGGCGCCGAGGCGGTGGAGAGCATCGATGCGGGACTTCAGGACGTCAAAGGGGACGGGCTGGGAGAAGTTGTCGTACTCGCTGCAGTAGCCACACGAGAGGTTGCAGCGACGGGTGACGATGAGCTGAGCGTCCATCGGTGCGTTCGAGAAGAGAACGCGGGGGACGGCGGAGAGCAGGCCTTTAACCTGCAAGGTGTGTACTCCGGGAGGTTTGTTGCACCTTATGCCGGATTATGCGGCCTGCGTGTTGCCGTGTCTACCGACGGGTTCCGCCACCCCGCACAGCCAGTACATCCAACTCACCCAGCCTTTGTGGCGGGCCTCCCTGCTCTGTGGGGAGACGACGCGCATGGCCAGCCAGCGGGCCGCAAGCGCTATGCCAAGGCCAACGAGCATAACGATGGCCCCGGCGAAGGCGTCGAGGAAGTAGTGATTTGCCGTGAGGACGATGTCGGTAAACATCGCGAGGGGCATGATGACGGCGAACGCTCGTGCGAGAGGGTTGCGCGTCGCCATCCAAACACCGATGCCGACGAGCAGGTTCCAGCCGATGTGCATGCTGGGGAAGGCGGCGTATTCGTTGACGAACCAGCTTGGTGTAAGCGGCCGGCTCTCCTCGTACTGATTGACGATCGTGTCGACGAAGCCGAAGCCCATGTGATCGGGAAGGAGACGCGGCGGCGCTGTCGGGAACATTACGTAGAAGAAGAGGGCGATCGCGCCCGAGACGAGAAAAGCGTTGCGCATCAGGAGGTACTGCGGCCGGTGCCAGAAGTACATCCAGAACGCGAGAACAGCGATGACCGGGAGGTGGCCGAAGAGGTAGAAGTTGTTGAGGACCTTGACCAGCCAGTCGTACGAGAGGGCCCAGCCCTGCATTTCGACTTCCCAGAATATCCCGAGGCTTTGCTCGAGACGGATGATGTCGACGCCGCGTGCGACTGCTTCGTCCACCTGGGTTTGAGTGAGGCCGCGGACGAGGTAGTAGATCGGTAGAGCCAGGCCGATGAGCGCGATTTCGGCGGCGTCTTTCAACGACGGCCGCCATTCCAGCAGCACGCTGATGCTAGCCTTGAAAGCCTGGGCCTGCCTCCGGCCGAATTGTGCCAGAGTGGCCCGCGCCGGTCCTGCGCGTCCCCTGGTACTCATTATTCTGCCCCCAGATTCAGGTTTCCAGAATATCACAGGCGTGTAAACGTCGCGAAGTGATTTGTCGCACGAAATTGTGCGTTAATTCTCACACCTAGAATGAGGATGAGAATGGTAAAGGTGTCCGCGCTTAAAGTGCGAGTCTTTGAGCAGTGTCGCCTGCGCTACAGGTATCAGTACCTCCAGGGAGGCGGGCGCCCGCGATTGCGGCCATCCGACACGGCGGGGAGCCTGGTGCACCGCGTGCTCTGCGATATCTTCACGAAGACGGCGGTCGAGGAACGCACGACAGCGCGGTTGATGAAACTATTCGAAGAAGGCTGGGCGGCGCTTTCGCGGCGCTACCTGCGTATTCCGGGCGTCGATGAGTACTACGAGGCGTCACTGCGGCAACTGTCCAACTTCGCAGGGCAGTTCGGGCTGGCTGACGAACCGTTCATGGTGGAGCCGTACCTGCAGGTGGAGGTAACACGGGGCGTGACGTTGTTCGGGCGCCTGGACCGCCTGGATGAAGATTCGGACGGGACGCTTCACATCATCGACTACAAGGCAGGTTCGATGCCCGGCGATATCGATCCGGGTCAGCTGATCTTCTACGCTATACTCGTCGAAGCGAAGCTCCCGCGGCGGGTGTCGAAGGCGTCGTTCTGGTACCTCGATGATGGAACGACGTGGACGCTCGACTTGTCCGAGGAGGGTAAGGTCCGTGCCCGTGAGGAACTCCTGATTACCGTGCAACAGATGCAAGAAGCGACCGAATTCCCTCCGACGATCGACCTGCACTGCGGCAGCTGTCCGTTCCTTCACGCGTGCGAGGTCCGCGACGTCGTGGCGGTGCGCAGGGCCAGTGAGGGCTGGTAACGTGCCGATTTACGAATTTCGCTGTAACGGTTGCAGGCGAAAGACCTCGGTTTTCGTGCGGACGGTGACCGCTGAGCCGAAGGGCGCCTGCGAGCACTGTGGTTCAGCCGATCTCTCGCGCCTGTTCTCACGTGTGGCGGTGATGCGCGGTGACGATTCGATGGGGTTCGACGAGTCCAGCCTGGCGGATGTCGACGATAGCGACCCCCGATCTATGGCAAAATGGCTGCGAAAGATGAGTCGCGAGATGGGTGAACCGCTGGACGCCGGGATGGAGGGCGAGCTGGAACGCATGGAGGCGGGCGAGATGCCGGATGACGCTGGTGACGAAGGGGAGATCGACTGATGCCTCTAATCGCATACAGCCCGGCCGATGTTGAAGTGACGTTCTTGCTGACCCGGAGGAACCTGCTGCGGAGGAATTCGCTCCGAGCGATCGATCCCGCGATCGGCGCCGAGGGACGGAGTGTCGGGCGCTGGATCGTTGACCTAGCCCTCCCGATCATCATGGGATGGGCTGTTTTCGCCGGACTGGCGATCATAGTGAGCGAACCGCTGGTGCAACACAGTCATATTCATGGCTGCGCGTGGTTGTTAGGCGAGCCGGACAGGTGTCCAACGGACTTTGGCGACCCCATCGGACTGGGTGACATCTTTTTCCCTGACCCAGTGTCCGCGCCGCAGTGGTCTCCCGAAACGCTGCACTAATGCCGATCTACGAATACAAGTGCGGCGACTGCGAGCGGCTGACAAGCGTGTTTACGCGGAGCGTTGATTCGAAGGTTGATGCCGTGTGCAAGCACTGTGGTTCGAAGAAGCTTCGCAAGGCGCTCTCGAAGTTTGCGGTGCATCGATCCGAAGCCGACGTTATCCGCGACTACGGGGCCGAGCCGAAGCGAATCGAAGACTACAAGGACCCGCGACAGATCGGGCGGTGGGCGGAGCGGAAGTTCGACGAGTTCGGAATGGAGATGCCGCAGGAGGCGCGGCAGATGATCGACGCGGCGCGCGAGGGTGAGTTCCCTGACCCGGTGAAAGACCTTTGAAGTCCGACGGCCTCAACGAGGTCGCGGAGGAGATCCGCGCGCACTTTGCCGCAAAGCATAGCGCCCGCGAGCAGGCGCTGACCCTGACTCGCGAGGTGATCCGGTTCTCGGCGAACGCGATCCGGGCGGTGCACCGCGGGGACTTCGCGACCGCTGAGGGGTTGATTGCGAAGGGACGGCGGAACCTGGAGGAGGCGGAACGGCAACTCGCAGACCACCGGGACATTTTCCACGCGGGCTTCGTACACGATTCGCAGAAGGAGTTCGCGGAGGCCAATTGCACCCTGGCTCTCATCGCCGGGCGGCCATTGCCGACTCCCGCGTCACTGGGCATCATGCCGGCGGCGTACCTCAACGGCTTGGGCGAGGTGATCGGCGAATTGCGGCGCCACTTGCTTGACCGGATGCGAGCAGGCGACGTGCAGCACTGCGAGGATGCGCTGGGCGTGATGGCAGACATTTATGATGTGATGGCTACCATGGACTACCCGGAGGGTGTCACCGCCGGACTCCGACGTACCGCTGACGCGATGCGCGCCATTCTTGAGCGCACCCGGGGCGACTTCACGATGTCGTATATGCAAAGCCGCCTGGAGCAGCGCCTGCAGGACTTCGACGGGCGGCTCGGAGAGCAGAAGTGAGAACCGCGCTGGCGATCGTTGCGCTGGCGGCGATCTCATTCAGCGCGGCCTGCGGTGGCGACGACGACGAGCCGCGGGCAACGCTCGGCGAGGTGACCCCGGTCGGTACGAAGGAAGCGACGCCGACCCCCGCCGAAGGTGGTGGTGGCAGCGGTGGGCCGCCTGCACCCGCGGAGCCTGAACTGGACGAACAGCTGGTAGAAGTAACGCGGGGCGATCGCGAGGCGATTATCGAACCCGGGCAGGGATATTCGCTCGACCCGATCGCCGTCGCGGCCGACGCTGGCCAGTCGCCTTCGTGCGAGAACCTGCAGTTCGACTTCAGCTGGCAGGTAACCGACCCGTACCCGACTGACGGTGTGGCGCTGGCGTGGACGCTGGACCGCGATGGGACCGCGGTCGAAGTTGCGGGCGGCCCGGCGGGTAACCAGGCGGTTGGCTGCGGGACGGTTAATGCGGAGAACCGCGGCGCGGCAGCGATCACCGTCGCCATTAAGTACCTCATCGGAACCCTTCCGTAAGAAACCGGAACGCAGAAGGGGCGGCCGTAGCCGCCCCTTCGGTTGGTACCGCGTCGAGCTACGCGGCGTCGATCGCCCTTAACTCGCGTTCAGCTTCCTCGCGTGACATCTTCGGGTGCTCGTGGGTCTCGGTGACCACGCGGGTTCCATATTCCTCGCCATCGTCGCGGAAGCCATCGGGGTTGGTGCGAACCATCTTGAGGAACACGGTGACGACGTCAGGGTCGAATTGCGTGGCGGAGTTGCGCATGATCTCCTCGAGCGCGTCTTCCTGGCTTAGCGCCTCGCGGTACGGCCGGCGAGAGGTCATGGCGTCGTACGCATCGACAACGGCGAAGACGCGGGCGCCCACCGGGATCTCTGTACCCTTGAGGCCGCGCGGGTATCCACGCCCGTCGAACCGCTCGTGGTGAGCGTGGACGATCTCCGCTGATTCGTGCAGGAAGTCGATGCCGCTGAGGATCTGGTGGCCGAGATCTGAGTGGCGCTTCATGTCCTGCCACTCTTCCGGCTCCAGCGGGTCGGTCTTGCGCAGGATGCTGTCGGCCACACCGATCTTACCGATGTCGTGTAGAGCGGCGGCGTGTTCTATCTCAAGCACCTGGTCGTCGCTGAATTTCATTTCACGGGCGACGAACGCCGACATGCGCGAGACGCGGCGAGCGTGACGGTGAGTCATCTTGTCGCGCACATCGAGCGCGGAGGAGAGTACTTCGACGACGGCGGCCACGAGCTGCTTGTCGTTGCGGTTGTCGCGCTGGTTCTTGAAGCCCTTGCGTTCGAGCTTGTTCGCGTAGAGCTTGGTGTCGGCCCAGTGGATGATCTCGTCGAGGTTGCTGCCGCCCCAGGGGTAGCCGCCTACTCCGATGGAGACACCGAGGAAGATGCTGGCGTGCTCGGTCTCGCAGATGGGGGCTTTCGAAAGCTCTTCCCAGATCTTCCATGCGAGCTTATCGGCGTCGCGGCGGTCCGCCCCCGGCATGATCACTGCGAACTCGTCGCCGCCGATCCGCGCGGTGATGTTGCGGTCTCCGCCCTGCTGGTTCAGTACGCGGCCAAAGTTACGGAGGACGATGTCGCCGGTCTGGTGGCCAAACTCGTCGTTGATGAGCTTCAGGTCGTCCACGTCCATCATCAGGATCGAGAGATTGCGCTTGTAGCGGATGGCGAGATCGAGTTCCTGCTGCATTTGTTCGTAGAAGAAGCGGCGGTTTTGGAGCTGGGTCAGCTCGTCGCGGCCGGCCAACTCCTGCAACTCGGCCCGGCGGGCCAGCCAGAGATTCTGCATGCGGTGCTGCTCTTTGTGCATGCGGCGTTCGGCTCGCCAGAAGAGGAGGTGCACGATGAGGCCGAAGATGATGACAACGCCTGTACCGGCCAGCGGAACGACGGGGTCACTTTCGAAGACGATGCTGAAGCCGGCGACGCTAGCAGCAGCGGCTATCCAGCAGAAGAACGCTAGAAAGCGCAGGCCGAACAACGAACGC
>Ga0326597_10004398_pt1 | contig 19833 bp, 21 predicted proteins | sample RVTome_12_FD_203789 | JGI IMG/M metagenome (GOLD analysis project Ga0326597, IMG submission 203789) | Soil microbial communities from uranium-contaminated site in the Upper Colorado River Basin, Wyoming, United States - RVT100D185 | ecosystem: Environmental > Terrestrial > Soil > Contaminated >...
AGACCCACGCCTGCGGCAATGCCGACGGCGGCCCACGGGTTCCTGCGCACCTGCTTGTCGATCTCGCTGGCGGCCTCGCGGGCGCTGTCGCCCACGTCGCGCACGTGCTCGCCCGACGCGGCGGCGGCGGTCTGCAACAGCGCTTCGACGTCGCGCGCCACGGCGCGCAGCTCGGCCATCAGCTTCTCGGTCGTTGTGGCATCCATTTTGCGTCCTCCAAACGTAGTACGCCGATTGTATATTCAAGCGATGGGTTAAGGGCGGGTTAATGGGGACACGGGTTAATGGGGACAGACCCCATGAAACGGAAGGCGGAAGGCGGAAGAATGACCTGACGCTTCGCTGATTCGGGCATGGATGTCCCGGCCTGCCTCGTAAAGTCTTCGGGCTCGCGAGCTTGCTAATCGCGTTGGCGCCCCCATGTACAGATGCAGATGTGGGCAACGCGTGCGCCAGCATGCAGCGCCGTTGAATTTTCACAGGAGACCAAAATGCTAAATATCACACGCTATAATCCGATCGAGGAAGCATTCGAGAACTTGTTCCGTGGCGTCCCCGTGTGGCTGCCTGGCCCTGAGACGCGTGCGCTCGCTCCGACGCAGTTCCGCATGGACGTAACCGAGAACGACAAGGAGTACTTGGTGCTCGCCGAAATGCCGGGCGTCAGGAAGGACGAGATCAGCATCACAATCGACGGCAACGAAGTCACGGTATCCGCGGAAGTGAAGCACGAAAAAGACATCAAGGATGGCGAAACGGTGCTTCGCGCCGAGCGCTATTACGGCAAGATCCAGCGCGTGTTCACGCTTGGCCAGGAGGTCGACGAAGCAACCGCCCAAGCGAAGTACAATGACGGCGTGCTGGAACTCAAGCTGCCGAAGAAAACGGTAGCGGCCGCGAAACGGCTCGCGGTGCACTGAGCAGCGCTCCGAACAGCGCGAATAGTATCGACCGAGGAATCAATGTGGCCGTCTGAGAAGGCTGCCACATGCAGTTGAGTCGTCAGTACACAGACCCCGCTTCGGCGGGGTTTCTGTTGGCAGGTAACTTACGGGGCAGCCCCCCGTTTCCGGCACGCTGTGAGAGAGAATACGGGACCAGCAATCGCTCACCAGCCGTCAAGGCGGATGAAGGAATGATGGGGCCGCTATTAACTCTAAAAGTACACGAAACACTGCACGCTGCTGCACGCGCCGGTGCGCCCACGGTTGAGTGCTCGCTCAACCTGGATCGTTCGACGACGACGGTCGAGGTGGGCGTTGCAGGATGGATCTGGCAAGGTCAGCGATTCCCCTGGCTGGAAACCTGCAAGGACCGAACCATTTACCACTGGGTTGGCGAGACCTTTCAGCCGGTGGCGCGTTTCGCGACGTCACTGATCAAGTTGGTGCCGACGGAGTGGGGGCCGCCGACGTTCGAAATCGATGGCATCAAGATGTTACCCACGGTGCAAGGCTCGCCCTATGCGGATGCCGAACGCAAAGTCGGCTTGATTCAACCACGTGGCAAGGTGATTTTGGACACCTGTGGCGGCCTTGGCTATTTCGCCGCTTGGTGTTTGCTGGGTCAGGCCAAGCAGGTGCTTTCTTACGAGAAGAATCCCGACGTGATCTGGCTGCGCAGCCTCAACCCCTGGTCGCCCGAGATCGGCAGTGGATTAATGTTGACCCAGGGCGACATTGCCGAGCACATCGCCATGCTGCCCGGCGGGTCGGTCGATGCGATTTTGCACGATCCGCCGCGTTTCGGTATCGCCGGAGAACTTTACTCGCAAGTCTTTTATGACCACTTGGCCAGGGTGCTCAAGCGCAAAGGCAGGCTGTTTCATTACACCGGCGCTCCGAACAAACTCGCCAGCGGACGCGATGTGCCTAACGAAGTGGCGAAACGATTGCGGCGGGCGGGGTTTGTCGCGGAGTTAAAGGGCGATGGGGTGTTGGCGGTGAAGAAGTGAGCGTGACAAACCGGGGACAGACTGAGCTGTCCCCGGTTTTGCTGCCTAGCGGCGCCCGGCTACGGCCTTCCGCATGTCCATGACGCGCTTGAAGCAATCGGGGCAGGCAAAGCGGACGCCGCCGCCGAGCCGCGTGCGCGACAAGGGGCGCATGGTCGAAGCCTGCACGAGCCGCCGGCATTCCGGGCACCGCTTGATCTTTGAGGGGTCTTTGGTCACTCGCGCCTTGAGAAGTGGATGGCCGGAGACTGCCAGGCACAGGGTAACAGACTCGGGGGGTCTGCACCTCTCTACCCGTTCTAGGCACCGGGCCCGTTCATTTACAATAGGAAGCGCGCGGCGTTCGACCGGCGGCAGGCGGCGGATTTGGGGATGAACTGGCAGCGTGAACAAGGGTCTGGCGGCCTTCGGGGCCGCGTAGGGAGAGTACTGCGATGATCACCGTAAACGAAGCGCACCGGATCACCGACGTTGAAACCCTCGAGAAGCTTTACGGTACGCCTTCCGGCGCCGCCGTCGAGAAGGAGATCGACTACCTCCATCCGCATTACCAGAAGCTGATCGCCGCTTCGCCGTTTTTCGTCCTCGCCACGGGTGACCCGGAAAGCATGGACGCCTCTCCGCGCGGCGATGCACCGGGGTTCGTCGTGGTCGCCGACGAGAAGACGCTGCTGATCCCCGACCGGCGGGGCAACAACCGCGTGGACAGCCTGCGCAACATCATTGCCAACCCGCGTGTCGCGCTGCTGTTCCTGATCCCGGGCGTCGGCGAGACGCTGCGCGTCAACGGGCGCGCGGAGATCTCCACCGATCCGGCACTGCTCGCGCGCTTCAGCGTCGGGGGCAAGCTTCCGCGCTCGGTGCTCGTGGTCCGAGTCGATACGGTGTTTTTCCAGTGCGCCCGCGCGATCTTCCGCTCGAAACTGTGGGACCCGGCCCGCTACACCGAACGCAGCAGCCTGCCGAGCCTCGGCACGATCGTCGCCGATATCACTCACGCGCGGTTCGACGGAAAGGAATACGACAAGGGATTGTACGAGCGCTTGAAGGAGGCGCTTTACTAGGGAACGGCTTCTGGCAAGGGCATGAGCGAAACGTTTGCTGAAGCACTGGAAGCCCGCACGCAGGACGTGCTGGATAACTGCACGCGCTGCGGGCGCTGCTTCGAAGTGTGTCCGATGACTGCGCCCGCGGGCATCGTGGACAAGAACGCTGCGGAAGTGGTCGGCGGCGTGCTGGACATCATCCGCGGCGGCAGCGGCTCGCCCGGATCGGAGCGCTGGGCGCAGGTGTGTTCGGGCAGCGGCAGCTGCATCCCCGCGTGCCCCGAAGCGGTGAACCCGCGATTCATGCTCGCCCTTGCGCGCGTCGCCATGCAGCGCCGCGCGACTGCGGAAGAACAGCACAAGAAAGGCAGCGACGCGTTCTCGAAAATGGGCCGCGGCGTGCGGGTGCTGTCGCGCATGCAGCTCCCGGCCGACGTGCTCAAGCGGTTTCGCGGCGAAGGTCCGGCGGAAGCCCCGCCGGAAGTGGTCTTCTATACCGGCTGTAACGTGCTCAAGACGCCGCACATCGTTCTGCTGGCGCTGGACATCCTCGACGCGCTCGGCATCTCTTACCGCGTGATGGGCGGGCCGGGCGACTGCTGCGGCGTGCTGCAGTTTCGCGCTGGCGACCTCGAAGCTTCGGGCCGCATCGCCTATCGCACAACCGACCGCTTCGCCGCCACCGGCGCGAACAAGGTGCTCGCGTGGTGCCCGACGTGCACGATCCAGATCGGGGAAAACGTGCTGCCCGGGCGCAAAGGCACTCCCGACGCGCCCGCCTACGAGCTCGAAGCTTTCGTCGTGTACCTCGCAAGCCAGATCGACCGGTTGCGTCCTCTCATGCGCTACCCCGTCAACAAGCGCGTCGGGCTGCACGAGCATCCGGGCGTAGCGGGCGTGTGCGCGTCCGCGATCAGGATCCTGCAGGCGATCCCGGGGCTTGAGTATGTCGAGCTCGCGCAGCCGCAGGTGGGCTACATGTGCAACACGCTGCAGCCGCTGCCCGCGTTCAAGCGCGAGGTGCATCGCGGGATACTCGAAGCCGCCGCGGAAGCGGGGGTCGACGCGCTCGCCGGCGTCTACCACGCCTGCCACCGTGAGCTCTGCACTCACGAAACCGACTGGCCTTTCGAAGTGGTGAACTTCCTGGAGCTCATCGGTGAAGCCATGGGCATCCGGCGCGAAGACCGCTTCAAGCGCCTGAAGAAAATGCAGGACGCCGATGCGATCCTCGCGGACGTGATGGACCTCGTGGAGAAGCACGGGCTCGCGCTTGAGGAAGTGCGCGCGGTGATCGAGAAGGATCTGCTCGGGGAGCAGCCGCTGCCGCTGCGCGGCGCCCACGTCGACCGGGACGCCGCGTCCGCGCCCGGTTAATCAAAGGAAGAACCTTAGGGGACAGACCACTAGGGATTGAAGAGAGTTGAATTGCTTCAACAATTTTCTTAGTGGTCTGTCCCTGAGAGAGCCGGCCAGGCCGGGAACCGCCCATGACAACATCCTTCGCACAACGCATCGCCGCGATGAACGCGATGTACAAGCTCCCCGCCCACGACCGGCCGTCGCTGCCTGCGGACGTGGTGGAGCGATTGATCAAGTTCAAGGCGACTCTGCTCGACGAAGTGCACGAGATCGATGAAATCGTGCAGCTTTCGAAGAATGGCGGCGCCGCGATAGACATTGCGGTGGCACTGGCGGACCTGCTCGGCGACATCATGGTGTACTGCCGGTCCGAGGCGTTGAAGTACGGCCTGCCGCTGGAAGAAATACTGGACGTCATCATGGACAGCAACGAAAGCAAGCTCGGCGCGGACGGCAAGCCGATCTACGACGCGAACGGCAAGTTTCTCAAAGGGCCGAACTACTGGAAGCCGGAGCCGCGGATCAGAGCGCTGCTGGAGCAGCGCCCGATCCGCGCCGGCTCCGAGTGACGCAGTGACGGCCTGAACCCGGAATAAATGGGGTCCGAGTGTAAAATTTCAGAGTGAAAAAGCCCCGGCGCTACCACCACTCTGTCTACGTTGTTCTCCTGTCGAAGGACGTCCTGTACGAACCGAGATTCGCAAGGTGCAACCCGGATTACGATCCATCGAAGCCGTGCGTCTATGTCGGCATGACAGGTCTGAGCCCCGACGTGCGGTTCGACAAGCACAAGGCGGGGCTCAAGTCGAACAGGTTCGTCAGGCGCTACGGGCGGAGGCTCATGCCCGAGCTGTATGAGTGCTACAACCCGATGCCCTACGACGCGGCGCGCGACATGGAGATCGAACTCGCCATACACCTCCGCGAGAAGGGCTACGGTGTATGGCAAGGATGAGGGCGGAAGTGCCTCGACGCCCTCTCCGGCGTAACGCAGCGATGGAGTTCGCGGGGATTACTTCTTGAGTCCCGGAAACGCGCGCTCAAGCTCGTCCCGGGAGAGTTCGCGGAATTTTCCCGGTTCCAGCTTCCCCAGTTCGAGGGCGCCGAATGCCACTCTCTTGAGCCGGGTGACCGCGTGGGAGAGGGCGGAGAACATCCGGCGGATTTCGCGGTTTTTGCCCTCGGTAAGCTGGACGGTCAGATGCGACTCCCGGCTGCTGGCTTTGCGCAGGATGATACTTTCCGGGTGGAGCATTTCTCCCGCATCCAGGTTTCCCCGCCGGAGCCGCTCCAGGCTCTCCTCACTCACTTTGCCTCGCACGGTGACCAGGTAAGTCCGGCGAACCGCGCTCCTGGGGTCCGTAAGCCAATCGGCCAGACGCGTGTTGTTGGTCAGGAGCAGGAGTCCGGAGGTTGCCCAATCCAATCGCCCCACCGCGATCAAGTGCAATCCGGGTTCCGGGATGAGCGAAAAGACCGTGAGCCGGCCTTTTTCGTCCGAGCGCGTGGTGACCACTCCGCGCGGCTTGTGCAGCAGGAAAGTCCGGTGAGGTGCCTTGGCGACGGGTTTTTCTTCGATCGCAATCTTGGCGCGCTCTGGAATTACCGGGAACAGCGGGTCATTTCGGGGGACCCCGTCCACTTTGACCTTGCCGTCCAGGATCCACTGCCGCGATACGGAGCGAGAAGCGATTCCGAGCTTGGAAAGCGCACGTTCGAGCGGCACGTATCCTGGCTTCATCCCTTTCATGGAGCGTCCTTCTTGAAACCCGGGCCAGCTCAGCCTGACCCCGGTTTTGAGCAGCACTCACGGAGACCCCGCTGCGGCGGGTTTGTCCTGTTTGCGGGCGGCTGCTTGCGGCTTTGACGTGGATCAATAGCTGTCAGAGAGTATAGGTGTAATTTTGCCAAAAGGAGGTTCCATGGACCGGAAACTGATGGAAGCGGGGCTTGCCGCACGCCGCGCGGTGCTCGGCGACGAGTACGTCGATCGCGCGATGAAGAACGCCGACAGCTTCAACCAGCCATTTCAGGAGATTGTGAGCGAGTACTGCTGGGGCGTGTGCTGGACCGACGACAAGCTCACACGGCGCGAGCGCAGCATTCTCAATCTCGGAATGCTTGCGGCGCTGGGAAAAATGCACGAGTTCGAGCTCCATTTCCGCGGCGCGCTGCGCAACGGGCTCACCGAGGAGGAATTGCGCTCGGTGCTGATCCAGATCGCGGTCTACTGCGGCATCCCGGTGGGCGTCGACTGCTTTCGCACGGCGAGGCAGGTGCTGGCGGACAAGAAGGGCAAGGCCTGACCGGGCGCGGCCAGGCGGCGTCGTTCGAGCTGCATATCGGGCTGGAGTCAGGTAGACGGGACCAGCGCAACTTTTCCGTCAACCAGGAAGTTCGCTCGGCTCGGTCGACGTCGCTGAACGCGTCGGCCGATTCCGTTTGCGCGGGCCCCATTTAGCCTTCAGGCGCGCACAGGGGCCAAGCGCGCTCGGCCCTTATGCGTCGTCCGGCGATGCCGGGGCAGGGTAGAATTCGCCAAAAGCGGTCTCAAAAACAGCCACGGCATCACACGGAATGACGGGGACAAGAACAAGGACCCGGCCCGCTTAACATCCCCCTGGTCATTTAGGAATGGAAGACAAGTAACCGGAGCGACGCGAAGGCAGATGCGAAACGATCGGACCCACAGCCTGGTGCGGAAAGAACATTATTCTCGGGAAGAGCTCATGGAATGCGGCCACGGGCGTCTGTTCGGACCCGGCAACGCCCGGCTGCCGCTTCCGCCCATGCTGATGTTCGATCGGATCGTGCGCATCGCGGTTACGGGCGGCGCTTACGGCAAGGGGGAAATCCACGCCGAGTTCGATATCCGGCCCGATCTCTGGTTCTTCGCTTGCCATTTCGAGGAGGACCCGGTCATGCCCGGTTGTCTCGGCCTTGATGCGCTGTGGCAGCTGGTGGGATTCTTCCTCGGCTGGCTGGGCGAGCCGGGCCGCGGCCGGGCCCTGGGCGTGGATTCCGTCAAGTTCACCGGTCAGGTGCTGCCGGCCGCGAAATGTGTTTCGTATCACGTCGATTTGAAGAACGTGATACGCCGCAAGCTGATTTTGGGAGTCGCCGACGGGGTCGTGAAAGTCGACGGGCACAGCATTTGTCAGACCGAGGGCCTGCGCGTCGGGCTGTTCACCCGCACGGATGCCATTTAGGCGGATCGGGCGCCCGACCATCTGGACGGGGCGGTGACCTGACCCAGAACCGTACCGAGAGGTAACTATTCCATGAGACGCGTGGTGGTAACCGGAATGGGGATCGTGTCGAGCATCGGCAACAACAAGGCCGAGGTGCTGGATTCGCTGCGCCAGGGGCGTTCCGGCATCACGTTTTCCGAGGAGTACCGCGACATGGGGTTCAGGAGCCAGGTTCATGGCTCGCTGAAGATCGATCCTGATGAAGCGGTCGATCGGCGCTGGCGGCGCTTCATGGGGGACGGGGCAGCCTACAACTACATCGCCATGCGGGAAGCGATCGCGGATTCCGGCCTCGCGGAAGGCGACGTTTCCAACGAGCGCACGGGCCTCATCATGGGTTCGGGCGGTCCTTCCACCCGGAGCCTGGTCGCCGCCGCGGATACCGCGCGGGAAAAGGGCCCCAAGAAGGTCGGTCCCTTCGCCGTGCCCAAGACCATGTCGAGCACCAACTCGGCGACCCTGTCCGTTGCCTTCAAGATCAGGGGCGTCAACTATTCGATCAGCTCGGCTTGCTCGACCAGCGCGCATTGCATCGGCAACGCGGCCGAGATCATTCAACTCAGCAAACAGGACATCGTCTTCGCCGGCGGGGGCGAGGAATTGCACTGGACCCTGTCGGTGCTCTTCGACGCCATGCCGGCGCTTTCCTCCGGCTACAACGACACGCCGGAACGGGCGTCTCGCGCCTACGATGCCCATCGCGACGGCTTTGTCATATCTGGCGGCGGCGGCGTGCTGGTGATGGAAGAGCTGGAACACGCCCGGGCGCGCGGCGCCAGGATCTACGCCGAACTCGCGGGCTACGGCGCCAATTCCGACGGCTACGACATGGTGCAGCCCTCGGGCGAAGGCGCGGTGCGGTGCATGAGGATGGCGCTGCAAACCCTCGATCTGCCGGTCGATTACATCAATACGCACGGCACCTCGACCCCTGCCGGGGACCTCAAGGAGCTCGAAGCGATCCGCGAAGCGTTCAAGGACCGCGGCCGCATCCCCCCGTTCAGCTCGACCAAGTCCCTCACCGGCCATTCACTCGGGGCAGCCGGCGTGCACGAGGCGATCTACAGCCTGCTGATGATGGAAAACAATTTCATCACCGCCTCGGCCAACGTCGACAACCTCGACCCGGCCGCCGAGGGCATGCCGATCGTGCTCAAGCGCCAGGACAACGTGACGCTCAACTGCGTGCTGTCCAACAGCTTCGGCTTCGGCGGCACCAACGCGGCGCTCGCCTTCAAGCGCTACGTGGGCTGAGAATATCCGCCCCGGTCACCTCGCCCGTGTAGACATAGCCGGTCTCCTCGACGCTCCCCGCGCCGACGTAGATGCCGATGACCTCGAGGGGCTCGGTCTTGCTGAGGTTGTGCATGAAGTGCTCGACGCCCTTGGGGATGTAGTGGACGTGGCCGCCCCGCACTTCGGCACGGTCCGCGCCCGCGCCCGCCAGGCCGTGGCCCCGGATGACGTAGTAGAGCTCCTCGCAGTTCTCGTGCCGGTGCTTTTTGTGGACGGCGCCGGACATGAACTTCGCCCAGAACAGAGTGGTGGGGCTTCCGTTGTGGCGGCCGATGGGGATGCGGAAATCGGTGATGCTCCAGCCGTCCTTCGCGTTCATTCGGGCAGGTTTCACGTCGTCGATGTGGACGAGGACGCCGTCGCTGAACTTCCCGCCGCGGGGCATCTTGAGGTCCGCCTCGGTCACCGGGCCGCGGAACTCATAGCCGGTGTCCTCGACGCTTTTCGCGCCAACGTAGAAACCGATGACGAGTGCTTCCTCGTCCTTCGTCTCGTTGAAGAAGAAGTGCTCCGCCCCCTTGGGCATGAGACGGCAGTGGCCCGGGCGGACCTCGGTGCGCTCGTTCCGCTGCCCGACGGTGCCGTGGCCCTTCAGGTAAACGGCGATCTCGTCGCAGTTGCGGTGGAGGTGCCTGGCGTGGGTGGAACCGGGCCGGAAGACGGAATGGAAGAGGGTGGTGGAGCTTCCGTTCCTGCCGGAGATGGGCAGCCGGAATTCGGAGATGGCCCAGCCCTCTCCCGCCTTCATGTTCTCGGGACGGACGTCGTCAACGTGCACCAGGGGATACTTGAGAGACATGGCAATCCTTGTGTGATGAGCCGATACACGGGGCCGGAACACGATTTCCTGAATTCACGAATGTTACACTGACCGCGTTTGTCATAGCTGATTTTGGAGACGAGCATGGCGCACGACGGATTTCGCGGCGTGTTTCCTTACCTGGTTTCGCCGGTCGACGAGCGCGGGCGTGTCAAGGACGCGGTGCTCACGCGTCTCGTGGAAGATCTGATCGGCGAAGGCGTCCACGGATTGACGCCGCTCGGATCGACCGGTGAGTTCGCCTACCTGAACCGGGAGCAGCGCCATCGCGTCGTGGAGGTCGTGGTGCAGGCGACGCGCCGCAGGGTGCCGGTGGTGGCGGGTGTCGCGGCGACCACGATTGTGGACGCCGTTGAACAGGTCAAGGCTTACGATGCGCTCGGCGTCGACGGCATGCTTGCGATTCTGGAGGCCTACTTTCCGCTCGCTGAGGACGGCGTGGTCGACTATTTTGCCGCGGTGGCGAACGCAACCGCGTTGCCGGTCGTGCTGTATACGAACCCGCAGTTCCAGCGCAGCGACCTCACGCTGCCGGCCATCGAGCGCCTTGCCAGGATCGACAACATACGTTATCTCAAGGACGCGTCTTCTGATACCGGACGGCTGCTCAGCATCATCAACGCCGTCGGGGAGCGCATGCGCGTGTTCAGCGCCTCGGCCCACATCCCGGCCTGCGTCATGCTGATCGGTGGCGTGGGCTGGATGGCGGGCCCGGCGTGCGTGGTGCCTCGGCAGAGCGTGCAGCTCTACAACCTGTGTCGCGCCGGTAAATGGGAGGAGGCGATGCGATTGCAGCGCAGCCTCTGGCGCATCAATCGAGTCTTTGCCCGATACAACCTGGCGGCATGCATCAAGGGTGGCCTGGAGCTTCAGGGCTACGAGGTGGGCGCGCCCCTGCCGCCCCAGACGCCGCTGTCCGAGACGGCTCGCGCCGAGATCAAAGGCGTCCTGGCAGATCTTGGGGCGTTGGAAACCGGCGTCGAGGCATCTTGAGCTCGACGCCGGAAGTCTCGGCGCTCGCGCCGTTCAAGGTCCGCAGTTTCCGGTTCCAGTGGCCCGCCGATCTGGCGACCTCGTGGGCCTTCGAGATGGAGACGTTGATTCTCGGCTGGTACGTGCTGGTCGAGACCGGGTCGGTGTTGATGCTCACCGTGTTCGCGTCACTTCAGTACATCGGCACCTTGCTCGCGCCGATGTACGGTGTGATGGGGGACCGGACCGGTCATCGGAACCTGCTCTGCGCCATGCGCGGCCTCTACGCGGCGCTGGCGACGATCCTGATGGCCTTTGCGTTCATGGGCATCGTTACCCCGGCGCTGGTGCTTGCCATCACGGCGGTGATGGGGCTGGTGCGCCCCTCCGACATTGGCATGCGCGCCGCGCTGGTCGCCGAAACCATGCCGGCCGACCGGCTGGTGGGGGCGATGAGCATTCAGCGCACCACCCAGGATACCGCACGGATCGCGGGCGCCCTGACGGGTGCGGGGCTCGTCGCAGCGCTCGGCATGGGACCGGCCTACATGGCGGTCTCGAGCTTTTACGCGATCAGCGTCCTCCTGACACTGAAAGCCGGCAGCGCGCGCCCCGCGCACCATCCGGCGAGGGACGCGGCGGGCGGATCCGCACGCCCCCGCGATACGTCATCGGAACATCGGGCCAGCGAAGCGGGGGCCACGACGCGCTTCCCGCAAACGGCCGGCTCTGCCGGTAACGAGTCCGCGCGTCCCCGCGATACGTCATCGGAACATCGGGCCAGCGAAGCGGGGGCCACGACGCGCTTCCCGCAAACGGCCGGCTCCGCCGGTAACGAGTCCGCGCGTCCCCGCGATACGTCATCGGAACATCGGGCCAGCGAAGCGGGGGCCACGACGCGCTTCCCGCAAACGGCCGGCTCCGCCGGTAACGAGTCCGCGCGTCCCCGCGATACGTCATCGGAACATCGGGCCAGCGAAGCGGGGGCCACGACGCGCTTCCCGCAAACGGCCGGCTCCGCCGGTAACGAGTCCGCGCGTCCGTCACCATGGCGCGATCTCCGGGAAGGGCTCGCCTACGTCTGGAACTCGCCCCATCTGCTCGGGGCGATGTGCTTCGCCTTCCTGCTTAACCTGACGGCGTTTCCGATGTTCACCGGGTTGCTGCCGTACGTAGCGAAAGAAGTCTACCTTTCCGATCAGACGACGCTCGGTTACATGGTGGCAGGCGCCTCTTTCGGCGCGCTGCTGGGCTCGATGGCTTTGAGCCGGATCGGGCATGCGGTCCGTCCGGCGCGCATGGGACTCGTCTTCGGCGCGGGCTGGTACGTGATGCTCCTCGTGTTCGCGCATACGCCGCACGCCGCGGCCGGTATCGCGGTATTGATACTGACCGGTATTGTGCAAAGCATGGGCCTCATTCCGATGACGGCGATGCTGTTGCGCAACTCGGACGTGCGCTACCGCGGCCGCGTCATGGGGATACGGATGCTGGTGCTCTACGGCAACCTGCCCGGACTGCTGCTCTCCGCCCCGCTGATCGCCCGCATCGGCTATCCGATGACCGCGACGCTCTATTGCGCGATCGGGCTGGCGTTCATTCTGCTCATCACGGTGCGCTGGCGCGCCCATCTCTGGAGGTTGGGGGCGCCGGCGAACGCGCGATAGCCCCGACGCGACTGGCGGGCCGCCCGTCCCGCGCACAAATAAAGAAACGCCTTGAAACAGCCGGGGTGCGGGAAAGCGCTTGCCGCGCTCTGGCGGTTAGCATAAATTGCCTGGTAATTGACTGATCTGATGTGTGGCTGCGGCACCACTGCGTCCCCGGCGTGTAAGCGTGGAGGCACTGTGGTACAAGGGATGTAGCGCCAGGGGCGGCTCGGGTGACAGGGGACTTCGATGATGGCTGATCCGGGCGCAGCGGGCGACCGGCCGATGAACGATCCGGGAGAGGTGCGGCTGGTGGTCGAGAACGCGGTCGTGCGCTACGGTGATCTCCCGGTACTTGCGGACGTCAGCCTCAAGGTCGGCAGCTCGGAGGTCGTCAGCATTGTCGGCCCGTCCGGCTGCGGCAAGACCACGCTGCTTCGCTGCGTGGGAGGGTTGACCCTGCTCAACGGCGGAGAGGTCCGTATCGACGGGCAGCGGGTCGACAAACCGTTGCCGAGCGTGTCGATGGTGTTCCAGCACTTCGGACTCTTCCCGTGGAAGAACCTCTGGAACAACATCGCGTACGGCCTGAAGCTGCGGGGTGCCCCCAGGGAGGAGATCGAACGCCGCGTCGCGGCGGCGATCGAGCTCGTCGGTCTCATGGGGTTCGAGAAGTCGTACCCGCACCAGCTCTCCGGCGGCATGCAGCAACGCGCGGGGCTGGCGAGAGCGCTCGTGATGGAGCCCAGGCTCCTGCTCATGGACGAGCCCTTCAGCGCGGTCGACGCCCAAACGCGGGAGCAGCTCCAGTTCGAGCTGCTGCGAATCTGGGACAGCCGGCCAACGGCCATGATGTTCGTCACCCATGCCATCGACGAAGCCGTGCTGATGGGTGACAGGGTGGTCGTCCTGGCGGGCCGTCCGGCGCACATTCGAGCGGTGCGCAAGGTCGACCTGCCGCGCCCTCGCGACCGGTCAGTCGTCTCGAGCCGTCCGTTCATCAACCTGCGGGACCAGGTCTGGCATGATTTGTTCAACCACCAAGGAGGAGTCGCAACATGAAAACAGCTAGCGGATTCAGAGGCATCAAGAGTTCGGTTCTTGGCGCGATGGCGGCGCTCACGGCAATTGCATTCGCTGCCCCCGGCGGCGCCTGGGCGCAGGCTTCCGCCACGCCGATCAAGCTCGCGGCTTCGGCCATCGGGCGCCCGCCCATCTTTTCCAATACGTTCGTCGATGTCGGCGAGGCGATGGGCTTCTTCAAGGCGGCGGGCGTCGACGTGACCTTCCGCTGGTTTCAGCGCGGTGCCGACACCGCGAGGTCGGTCGTCACGGGCGACGTCGCGGTCGGGTTCACCGCGACGCAGCCGGCTCTCAACCTGATCGCGGGGGGAGCGCCGGTGGTGGTGATTGCCGGGATGCCCAACCAGGACTGGATCGTCGCGACAGATGATCCGGCCGTGAAGGAGTGTAAGGACCTGAAAGGCAAGACGGTCGCCGCTGACGGGATCAACAACGCCCGGACTCTCTACATTGCGGCGGTGGTGGCGACGTGCGGGCTCAAACCAAGCGACTACACGATGATCGACCTCGCCAATCAGCCCCTCGTAAGGGCCGGGATCGCCGGGCAGGTCCACTCGGGCGTGTGGCACGTCGACGAGCTCGCCCAGGTCGAGTTCAAAACCGGCAAGAAGTGGCGCATGATCCCCGCGCCTGCGGCGATCACGAAAGGATTGCACTACGCAGTATTGCTCGCCAGCAAGAAGGCGATCGCGGAGAACCGGGAAGGACTCGTCCGCTATCTCGAGGGCTGGATCCTCACCCAGAACTTCATGTCCAGCAAGTCGCCCGCAAACAAGGTTGCGTTCGCGGCCGTGGCGGCCAATGCGAGCCAGATCGACCTCCAGGTGGCCCTGGCATCGGTCGACGGCTACCAGGCGATCCCGTACTGGGTGAATAACGACGGCCTCGACGAGAAGCAGATGATGAGCCAGCTGGCGCAGCTGGTGATGATCGGCTCGGTCAAGGCCGACAAGAAGCCCACCTACAAGCAGATCGTCGACAAGTCGCTCTACGCCGAGGCGATGAAGCGGGTGACGAAGAAATACGGCAAGGTGCGGTGACCGGGCTCCGCTAGGCGAGGCGCGCGGGTGAGCGGATGACGGCCGCCGACGGGACCGGTACGTTCTGGCAGCGCGTCAGGCAGTTCCGGTCCGCCCGCGCGGGATGGATCCGGGTGGCCTGCTACGCGGCGAGCATCGCGCTCGTGCTCGGCGTGTGGCAGGCCTTCGGCCGCAGCTTTGGCGTGCTGTTCGTCCCCTTCACGACGACCATGAGCCAGCTCTGGGAGATGCTCCAGAGCGGCCCGCTGGTGCCGGCGCTGGGCGTGTCGGCGAAGCTCTACGGCGTCACGCTCGTCATCGATATCGTCGTCGGGGTTGCGGTGGGGCTCGTGCTGGCCCGGATGAAATTGATCGCGGCCGCGCTCGAACCGTACGTCTACGTGCTCTACGCGACGCCGACGATCTCGCTCGTCCCGTTCATATCCGTGATATTCGGCTTCGAATTCTGGTCGCGGGTGCTCGTCTCCGTGGTGATTTCGATCTTTCCGATCCTGCTCGGAACGCTGGAGGGCGCGCGCAGCATGCCGCGGCAGCATCTCGACGTGGCCGCGATTTTCGGCTCGAACGAGCGGCAGCTCTGGCGCGACGTGATCCTGCCGTACGTCACTCCCTACGCGATGACGGGTATCAAGCAGTCGATCGCGCTCGCGATGGTGGGAACGCTCGTCGCCGAATTCTTCCTCAATCCCGACGGGGTCGCGGCGGTGCTCCTGCAGGGCACCACCATCATCGACTCGGCCTGGGTGCTCGCCGTCACCGTCTTCGTGGCTGCGATCGCCGTGGTGCTGGTCGGCATCGGCGAATTGATCGAACGGTATCTGGTGCGATGGCGGCACACGGCAGTCGGCTAGACACCTCAAGGACCCGCCAGGCGGGCTGGTGGAAACGCGCGCTCACGCCCGAGCGCATCGCGCCCATGGTTGCGGGGGCGTTCCTGCTCGTCATCTGGGAACTCTACGTGCGCACCCAGCTCCCGGACTTTGTCGCGACGCCGAGCGGGATCGTAATGGCGATCCCCGCCACCCTCGCTGCGCCGTCGTTCTGGTCTGACACCCTCGCCAGCCTCGGCTCGATCGTGGAGGGCGTCGCAATCGGAACCGTGGCCGGGATCCTCGTCGGGGTCGCGATGGGCCGGGTGCGGGAGCTCGATTGGTTCCTGTCCACCTACATCCGCGCGCTGTACGCCCTGCCGCTGATCGCGCTCGTGCCGATTGTCATCATCTGGGTCGGCTACCAGCCGGAGGCGCGGCTTACAATCGTCGTGATCTCGGCATTCTTGCCCGTCGCCGTCACGACCGCGGACGGCACGCGGGCGATCCCCAAGGATTACCTGGACGTCGGTCAGATGTTCGGCGCGAAGACGCGCCACGTCTGGTTCGGCATCGCGCTGCCTACGGCGCTGCCGCATATCGTGGCGGGGATCGAGCTGGGATTCGCGCGCGGGATCACGAATGCAATCGCCGTCGAGGTCCTGGCAAGCGTCCGGGGCATGGGGATGTCGGTCTTCGAGAAATCCGGCCAATTGAACGAGAACGCCTCCCTGGTCTACGTGCTTGCGCTGGCGATTTTTGCTGTCGGCATCCGGACGCTCATGGTTCGCTCTCGCCAGCGGCTTGCGCCTTGGTACAGCCGCTAACTCCGTTGCGTTGAGGGACGACCGTGTACGCCTGCCATTGTAGTAATTTCACGCTTTTTCGAGATAAGCAAAGAGCTTCGGGTCCAGTTTCTTCCGGTATCGTTCCAGCACCGGCTCGACGGCTTTCATAAACGCGGCGCGCTCGGCGTCGGTCAGGCGTATCACTTCGTTCTGTGCGGGATCGAGCTTTGCCATGATCTCGGCATCCTCCGCCGCTGCCAGCTGCCGCTGGTAGGCGGTGGCATCCCTCGCCGCCGTGTCCACGGCCGCCTGCACGTCCTTCGGCCAGCCGCGGTAGTGCGCGACGTTGCACACCATCGCGGATGCGCCCCAGAAATGCCCGCTCAGCGTGATGTAGCGGTGATGGTTGTGAACGCCGAAGTTGTAGATGTTGGTGAGGGCGTTGTCGTGCGCCTGGAAGCGGTCGGTGCCGATTTGTTCCACGAAGTCCTTGACGTCGCACACGATCGGCTCGAAGCCCAGGGCCCGGAATACTTCGCCGTGCAGCTCGCTCGCCTGGGTGCGGATGCGCAGGCCGCGGCAGTCCTCCGGCCTGCGGATGGGGCGCACCCGGTTTGTGAAATGGCGGAAGCCGTTGTCCCAGAAGCCGAGCACGCGGCACTGCGTGTTTTCACCGATGCGGCGCGCGGCCTCCTTGCCGTATTCGCCGTCGAGCGCGCGGAACGCGGCGGCGCGATCCTTGATGAGGAAGGGAAGCTCCAGCAGCTGCAATGACGGCGCGGCCTTCGAGAAGCGCACCGTGGACATGTAGCACAACGACAGCTCCCCGCGCTCGACCATTGGCACCAGGTCGCCTGACCCCCGGCCGAGCTTGAGGACGCTGCCGATCAGCTCGAAGGCGACGCGGTCGCCGAGCTTCTGCCCGAGCAGTTTCCCGAAGCGCTCCGCCGCGCGATTGTGGACGGAGGCGGGCTCTTGATAACCCCCGAATTTCAGTGCGATCGGCTGCATGCTCGGATGATGCGTCTCAGATGAAGCGTCGCAGATGAGGCGTCGCAGATGATTCGTCTCAGGTAGGGCGTCTTCTACTACCGCTGTTTCTGGGACGCAGTATCTGAAACGTAGTATCTGGGACGTTTTATCTGGGACGTTGTATCTGCGACGCCGTACTTGCGACGCCACTTCAGTGTTTCACTTCCTTGGGCGCACCGGGCTGCTTGAGGGGATGCGACTTGTCGAACGCCTCGAGCTTCATGCACTCGTTGAACACGCGCATCACCGTCGGCACCGGGGCGGTGTCGCAGCCGAAGAACCGGGCTCCGAACACCTGGGTCGCGACGCAGATGTCGGCGAGGGTGGGTGAGTTGCCGTGGCAGCAGCGCCCCGTCTCCTTTTCCTGCGAGAGATGTGCCTCGACCGCCTTCAACGCTTCCATGACCCAGTGCTGGCACCAGCGGGTGCGTGCCGCTTCGTCCACCTTGAGTTCCTTCTCGAGATAGTTGCGGACACGCGGGACGAGCAGGGGATGGCCGTCGCACGCGACGATCTGTGCGAGCCCGCGCACGCGGGCGCGTCCCCTGGAATCTTTGGGCAACAGCGGCGGCTGCGGGTGGGTCTCGTCCAGGTACTCGATGATCGCCATGGACTCGAACAAGGGGGTGCCGCCCTCATCGAGGACGAGCGAGGGCACGACGGCCAGCGGATTGATGGCGCGATACTCTGGCTTCAACTGCTCGCCCTGCATCAGGTTGACTGAGATCTCCTCCGCCTTGATGCCCTTCAGCGCGAGCGCGATGCGCACGCGGCAGGCGGCGAGCGAGCGCCAGAAGCCGTAATACTTCATAGCCATGCTGTCTCCTCCGTTTTGGAACTGTGAGTGGTGAATCGAGCCCGGAAGCCGTGAGATCGTGAAATCGGGAGATCGCGAGATCGAAAGATCGTCAGAGGGGTTTTCCCCTCTCCCGCGCTCCCGCTCTCACGTCTTCTTCGGCGGAACGACGGGAAGCAGTATATACGACTGCTGCTGCGGCCCCATGTGGAGCGTGACTGTCCCGCCGAACACCGATGCAGGGCGGTCGCGCGGGTCGTTGTGCAGGAACGGGCCGCAGCCAAGCAGCTCGTTCTTGAAGTTGGACAGCTTCGCGCCGGTCGTCTTCTGCCACTCGTAATCGCGCCCGCGCACGGTCAGCGCGATGCGGTGGCCCGCCGGCACCACGATCGAGGTTGGCCAGATTTCGACATCGAGCGGCACCACCTCGCCGGGCTTGAGCGGCTGCTTCTGGTCATGCGTGTGATACGGCCGGTACTCGGTGGAGAGCTTCGGATCGAGCTTGCGGTGCGACGCGCGCAGCCAGCCCTGCGCGACCGGCGTGTGCGGGTCGATCGCACCCATGAACACGACCTCCCGCATGTCCGGCGTGAACACGCGAAACACGAGAAAGAGATCGGCATCGGTGGTGGAAGAAGAGACAAAGAGCTTCGCCGCGAGCGGCCCGGTGATTTCCGTTTCCTTATCCAGCGGCGCCGAGACAAAAGTAACGCCATCGCCCAGTCCATCATAGGTGATGCGACCCGCGGTGTTTGGTGGCTCGAGATTCAGTTGGTGCGCCGTTGGATGAAGGTAGAACTTCGTCCACTGTGTGCGCGCGATCGGCCATTCGTTCTCGTGCCGCTCGACGAAGCGGTCCACGTGGCGCACCTGCAGCTGCACTCGCGGCTGCCGGTCCCAGCCGTTTGGCTCGCCCTTGAGGAAGAAGTCGAAGAACCGCTTCTGGAGCATCCGGCCGTAGTCGGTATAGAAGTGGGTCCAGTGCTCGATGCCGTGCGCTTCCAGCCACTTGTCCTTCGCAGCGGCGCGCACGAAGCCCTCGAAGTTGCCGCGCGGGTGCAGGCCCTGTCCGCCCCAGTTGGCCGCCGACAGGAAGGGCGTGATGATCTTGTCCCATATCGGGGAACGTTCCCGGTGATAAGCGTCGTCCAGCGGATGCGCCAGGATGTTGTCGCCGAAGTCACAGCGGCCTTTCGCCAGCTCGGTGTCGGAGAGGGTTTCGTCGCCGCATGCGAGCTCGCCGGTGACGCGCGAGCGCGGGCCGCGCTCGCCCAAGCCATACTGGACGGTCTTCACCTGCATATCAAACCAGTTGGCCCAGAAGGAGGACAGGATGCCGCCGTGGTGCGTCATGTCGCGGTACCAGTCGGCGGAGCCTTCCCAAATGCACATGGCGGCGAGATGCGGCGGTTGCAATGTCGCGACCTGCCATTGATTCATCGCGTAGTAGGAGATGCCGTTCAGGCCCACCTTGCCGCTCGACCACGGCTGCACGCCCGCCCACTCGATGCAGTTGTAAAGATCCTTGGTCTCGCGTGGAGAGAAGTGATCGATGATTCCGGGCGAGCGGCCGGCGCCGCGCGAGTCCACGCGCACGCAGGCGTAGCCGTGCGGCACCCATTTCTCCGGGTCCACGACCTCCCAGCTCTGGTAGAGGTTGCTCGAGCCGTGGGCGACGTCGGGGTGCTCCGCCACCATGCGCTGCCACGCGCTCGGGTAGCCGTCCTGGAAGGCGAGGCCCTTGGCGTAGGGGCCGTAGCTGAGCAGCACGGGGCCGCGGCCGGCGCGCGGCGGGCGGAACACGTCGGCGCGCAGCACGAGCCCGTCGTCCATCCTGATGGGGACGTCCCAGTCGATGTGCATCCCGTCCCGGGTTTCGCTTCGCTGCGCTGAAATCATAAATTTGCCGCCCATCCCTCATCCCATGCCCTTCTC
>Ga0326597_10004399_pt1 | contig 19832 bp, 18 predicted proteins | sample RVTome_12_FD_203789 | JGI IMG/M metagenome (GOLD analysis project Ga0326597, IMG submission 203789) | Soil microbial communities from uranium-contaminated site in the Upper Colorado River Basin, Wyoming, United States - RVT100D185 | ecosystem: Environmental > Terrestrial > Soil > Contaminated >...
GGTGGACGACGATATCCTTCTGGCGGATAGCCGCGAAGCAGTCGCCGCCGTGGTCGCGAATGCGCTCGGGAAAGCGTGGATTGAACGGCGGAAAGCGCAGCTCGGGGCGGTCGGTGACGATGAGCTGCGAGGTGTCGGCAAGGCCGAGGAAGCTCTCCACCACGACATCGCCGAAATTGCTGACCTCGAGCTCGCGGGCCACCATGTCGCGCATGCGCTCGGGCATTGGCGGATCAACCTCGAGGCGGATGACATCGCCCCGGCGACGGCGCTTGAGCGCTGTCTCGAACAGGAGCACCAGGTCTTCGGCCTCCTCCTCGATCTCGATATCGCTGTCGCGCACCACGCGGAAGGCGCCGCGCTCGACGATCTCGTAGCCGGGAAACAGCCGGCCGATGAACAGACCGATGGTCTCCTCGAGGCTGATGAAGCGGATGCGCGACGCGCCGTCCGCCTCGCCGGCGGGAAGGCGCATGAAGCGCGCGAGCTGGGGCGGAATCGGCAGCAGCGCGTTCATCATCCGGGCGTCGGACAGCCGATGCAGATTGAGGACCAGGGTCAGGCCCAGATTGGGAATGAACGGGAACGGGTGGGCCGGATCGATGGCGAGCGGCGTGAGCACCGGAAACAGCTCCTCGAGGAATTTGCCGTCAAGCCAGTCGCGCTCCTCGCCGGTGACATCGCCGGCCTCGATCAGCTCGATGCCGGCCGCCTTCATCTCCTCGACGAGGCCGGTCCACAGAACCTTGTGCTCCTCGATCAGTTCCAGCGCCGCGGTGTGGATGCGGGCGAGCTGCTCGGCCGGCGTCAGGCCGTCCTGGCTCTGGGTCTCGATGCCGGCCACCACCTGGCCGTGCAGACCGGCGACCCTGACCATGAAGAACTCGTCCAGGTTCGAAGCCGAGATGGACAGGAAGCGCAGCCGCTCAAGCACCGGATGGCGCTCGTTGCGCGCTTCCTCGAGAACTCTCAGATTGAAATTGAGCCAGGACAGCTCGCGGTTGAAAAAGCGCCGCGGATCGTCCGCCGTGATTTCTGGTCCCGCCGCCGCGCCCGCGTCGAGAACAGCCGTCCCGTTTTCCTCAGGCCCGACTTGCGCGGCAACGGCTTGCTGGCTCATGACACGATCTCCGCTCGCCCGTTCCCGGCGCGGTCGCTCCCCCGCGGCGGTTTAGCACATCGCGATGATGAAGGCAGCCGGTGAAGTTTTCGCAACGATGCGCGGCGCTCGAGCCTGTCTCGCGGGCGCGCCGGCGCCGGGCAAACGGAGTCAGTCGCCCGCGGACGGCGGCATCTGTTGCAGGGCGCGGGCCACCAGGCGCTTCGAAACGCGGCGCGACTCCGAGAGTGCGATCCGGTCGACGCGGGCGACGAGAGCGCGTGCCGCTTCCAGGGACCGCTCCATGCGGGCCAGCGCGAATGCGGTGATGTCAGGGCCGATTTCGAGCTGGCGGTCGGCGAACAGCTTGACCAGCACCGCCTCGATGAGGCCGTCGTCGGGCGTGTCGATCTCAACCAGCTTGGCGGCGCGCAGGCGCGATATGAGATCGGGCAGCGAAAGCGCAAGGCGGGCAGGCGGCGCGTTGGCGGTGACGAGAAGCGCGCCGCCCGGCTCCACGCACAGGTTGAAGAGATGGAACAGCGCCGGCTCGTCGAGGGGACCGCGCTGCAGGTCCTCGACGACGACGCGCCGCGGCCGGCGGCCGGCCGCGGCGGCCCCGATGTCGCTGGCCTGGACGATATCGGCCCCGGCGCGGTCGGCCCAGATGCGCGCGAGGTGACTCTTGCCGCTGCCGGACGGACCGCTGAGAACGGTGGCAGGGTGCGGCCAGTCGGGCCAGGCAAGCAGAAACTCGAGCGGCCGGCGGTTGGATTTGCCGGGAATGAAATCGGCAAGGCCGCTCGAGGACGCGTGCGCCAGGTCGAATGCAAGCTGGTCGCCGCGCCCGGGCCGGTCGGCAGGCTGTGTCATGACGGGCCGGCGCCAGGGCCGCCTTCCGATTTGGGCGGTGGCGAATTGCCGAGGTAGAGGCGGCTCTGCAGATAGCGGCCGAGCGAGAACCGCATCACGACGCCGATCGCCGCGGCGGCCGGAACGGCGAGCAGCATGCCGACGAATCCGAACAGGTATCCGAACGCGAACAGCGCGAACATCAGCGATACCGGATGCAGGCCGACGCTGCCGCCGATCAGGCGCGGCGACAGGAAATTGCCTTCGACAAGCTGGCCGGCGATGAAAATGGCGGCAACCACGGCGATAAACAGCCAGTCGATCACCGGCCAGGATTGTCCGATGGCGACGCCGACGGACAGGATCATGCCCGTGATCGAGCCGAAATAGGGAATGAAGCTGATCAGCCCGGCGGTGAAGCCGATGAGCAGGCCAAAGCTCAGGCCGGCGAGCGTGAGCGCGATCGCGTAGTAGCCGCCGAGGATGAGGCAGACCAGTGCCTGGTCGCGCAGGAAGCCGGCGAGCGCGCGGTCGATGTCGGAGACGATCTGGCGAATCGTGGCGGCATGGTCGCGCGGCAGCCAGCGGTCTAGGTCGGCCACCATGTGATCCCAGTCGACCAGCAGGTAGAACGCGACGACCGGGGTCACGACGAACAGCGAGAGCACCCCCAGAAGAGCCATGCCGCCGCTCCACAGCGACTGGAATACCGCGCCAAGCCAGCCGAGGCCCTGCTTGACGATTTCCGTCATTTGCCCGTCGAGGCTGATCTCTTCGCCGATCAGGGCCGAAAGCCAGCTGCCGCGATCCTCGAGCATGGTCTCGATTCCGGTGATCGCGGCGGGCACCAGGGCGGCAAGACGCGCGAGCTGCTGGCCGAGCAGGGGCAGCAGGAAGACCAGGGCCAGTGCGAACACCAGCACCGAGAGGCCGACGATGAGGCCGGTGGCATAGACACGCCCGAGGCCGACACGCTCGAGGCGGTCGGCGATCGGGTCGAGCAGATAGGCGAGGATCATGCCGGCGACGAAGGGCAGCAGTATACCGCGCAGCACATAGAGGACCGCGATAAAGGCGGCCACGCCGATCGCCCAGTAGGCGAGCTGGCGCTGCACCGTCATCGCCGGGCCGCTCCCGCGCGCGGGGCGCGGCGCTCAGTCGGGCCGGTGATCCAGCACATGGCCGTCCTCGCGTGGGCCGAGCGCGGTGGCGGGCGTGCCCGCCAGGTGCCGCGTCCACACCGCGAAATAGAGCGCCCAGGAAACCGCGGTCAGCAGCGCGACGGCGACGATCGCGGCGATGCGAAGGTCGGGCGGCACCGCGACGATGCCGCCGAGGTCGGCGAGCGCGCCGCCCGCGAGCACGATCTGCGCGGCGGTGTTGGCCTTGCTGACCGCGAGCGGACGCACCTTGATGGGGCGCGCGACAAGATACGCGACGACGAAGGCGACGACGATCATCACATCCCGGCTGACCACCAGCACGACGAGCCACGAGGGCAGCGCATCGACGACGCCGAGCGTCACGAACACGCCGACCAGAAGCAGCTTGTCGGCAACCGGGTCAAGATAGGCGCCGAGCAGCGTCGCCTGGTTGAACCGCTTGGCGATGAAGCCGTCGACCGCGTCGGTGGCCCCGGCAAGGAGAAAAAGCCAGAACGCGAGCGCCACGTTGCCGGTCATGATCAGCCAGACGACCACCGGCACCAGGACCATGCGGAGGAGGGTCAGGATGTTGGGAACGCTCACGCGTCGCCGCTCGCCTTTCTGCGCCGGTCAGTTGGTCCGGATGACCCAGTTGGCGCCATCGTCGAACAGGTAGAGGCCCTGCAGCTCGAGCGCGCTGGCGAACTCGCGAAACCCCCCGGTATAGGTAACCACGATCTGCGCCTCTCCCGCGCTCAGCGTGCGCACGTCGACACTGTCGACCCCCGGAGCCGTCTCGATGCGGCCGCGAATACCCACCCATTCCTGCAGATTGTCGAACGGGATGCCGATCGCCACCGACTGGCGCGCAAGGCGCGTCGGGTCGGCGGCGATCGCCTCGCGCCATTCCCGGTCGAGCCGTGCGAGCAGCCGGTTCGCCATGTCGGTCATCGCCTGCTGTTCTCCGCCAGCCTCGATGCTTCCCGCTTCGCGCAGATCGAGCGGCCCGCGCGGCCCGCTTCCGGCGAGTGCGGCCTCGATGCGATTCTGCGCCAGATCGTATGCGACCACGGCAACGAGGGCCAGATCGACGCCGTAGCGTCCGGCAAGCAGCTCGAGCGCCGCGGGGTCGGCGGTGGCCAGCGCCTGCGGGTCGATAAGCTCGTCGGCCGCGTCGCCCAGCGGCAGCAGCGCCGGCACCAGCCGGTTCTCGAGATCGAGCCGTTGCCAAACGGCACGCCAGTCATTGCCGTCGCCCCAGATCACCGCCTCGCCCGCCGACCACAGCACGGGAACGATCAGCGCCGGCGGCGCCTGCTCGACGGCCAGGCGCACATTGCCGCGCGACAGCAGGAACTCGACGGCGCCGGCGTTGAACCGCACGGTGAGGTCGGCGAAATACTCGCTGGCGGTGGTGCGCTCGTCGTCGAGACTGTAGCCGGCGACCACGGACTGCACCGATTCCGCGTCGGGAGAGGCAAAGAGAGCGGCATCCTCGGGCGTGGCGAGGCGGGTGATCAGGACAGCGAACGCCTTGGCCTGTCCCTCCGCGATGGCGATCGCCTTCGCCTCGACGGCGCTGCCCGCCTTGGCAGCGATCTCGATGCCGGACACGGTGAACATGTCGGCCAGGGCGGGCCGCGCCATGACCGGGACAAACAGCAGCGCCAGGCAGACAAGGTAACGCGCCCCAGCGGCCCGGCTCGCTTGAACGGGCCGCAGCGATCGACTAGGAAGCCGGGGGTCGGACAATCTCATCTGGCGGCGGCCATCTGATGCCAAATGCGCCTTCAACTGGTGGCCGGGACCGGCTCACATACCGGCAGAGCGGGGTCGATATCGCCGCCGGTGACGCGTTTGTCAAGGCCATCGCCCCCCTCACCGCATCCACGAGACGTCCTGGCGCTGACGCCGATATTGGCGGATTTGCTGGACTTTTCGACCTGAGATCGGCGGGCTTCCGCGACCCGGTGCTGGTCGCGGCGACGGATGGCGTGGGCACCAAGCTGAAGCTCGCGGTGGAGACCGGGCGGCACGGCACGGTCGGCATCGATCTCGTCGCGATGTGCGTCAACGACATCGTGGTGCAGGGCGCCGAGCCGCTGTTCTTCCTCGACTATTACGCGAGCGGGCGGCTCGAGCCGGCGGTGGCCGTCGAGGTGGTGGCGGGCATCGCGGAAGGGTGCCGGCAGGCGGGCTGCGCCCTGATCGGCGGCGAGACGGCCGAGATGCCGGGCATGTATGGGCCGGGCGACTATGATCTCGCCGGCTTTGCCGTGGGTGCCGCCGAACGCGGCCGCCTGCTGCCGCGCGGCGACATGCGGGCCGGCGACGCCGTCATCGGGCTCGCCTCGCACGGTGCCCATTCGAACGGCTTCTCGCTGATCCGTGCCGTGGTGGCGGCCTCGCGGCTCGCGCTCGACGCGCCGGCGCCGTTCGCTCCCGGCACGTCGCTCGGCGAGGCGCTGCTGCGGCCGACCGCGATCTATGTTCGCGCGCTGCTCGCGGCGATTGCCGAGACCGGCGCGCCGAAGGCGCTCGCCCACATCACGGGCGGCGGCATTGCCGGCAACCTGTCGCGCGTCCTGCCCGCGCATCTGGCGGCGCGCATCGATGTTGCGGCGCTGCCGCGCCTCGATATCTTCGGCTGGCTCGCCGGGGAAGGCGCAATCGGGCCACACGAGATGCTTGCGACCTTCAACTGCGGCGTCGGCATGATCGCGGTCGCGGCGGCGGCGGATGCCGACGCACTGATCGCCTCGCTGTCGCGGGCCGGCGAAAGCGCGTCGGTGATCGGCGCAATCGAGCCGCGCAAGGCGGACGCGGTGACATTCGACGGCCGCGCATGGTGGGCGGCTTGAGCGAGCCGAAACGCGTCGGCGTGCTGATCTCCGGCCGCGGCAGCAATCTCAGGGCGCTGATCGGGGCGACGCGGCGTGCGGGGTTTCCGGCCGAGATCGTGCTCGTGATCTCCAACCGGCCGGATGCCGCCGGGCTCGGCTTCGCGCGCGAGGCGGAGATCCCGGCCCGGGTGATCGACCACAAGGCGTTCGAGGGCCGGCCGGAATTCGAGCAGGCGATGACCGGGGCGCTCGAGGACGCGGGCGTCGAGATCGTCTGCAACGCCGGCTTCATGCGGCTTCTGACGGCGCATTTCGTCGAGCACTGGCGCGACCGCCAGCTCAACATCCACCCTTCCCTGCTGCCGGCCTATCCCGGCCTCGACACGCATGAGCGGGTGGTCGCCGACGGCACCAGGATCAGCGGCTGCACGGTGCATTTCGTGCGCCTGGAGATGGACGCCGGCCCGGTGGTGGCGCAGGCCGCGGTGGCCGTCGCCACGTCCGACACGGCCGAGACGCTCGCCGCACGGGTGCTGGCTGTCGAGCACAGGCTTTACCCGCATGCGCTCGAGCTGGTCGCCGGCGGGCATGTGCGCATCGTCGGTGAGCGGGTCGTCGGGGTCGGCGGCCCGAGAGAGGCGGTGCTGTTCTCGCCCGATCTCGACGCGCTCGGGCGCCGGGACGATCCCGGCCGGTGAATCCGGACTGCCGTCCTAGCCGACGATCTCGCTGTCGGTGAAGAAGAAGCCGATCTCCGCCCTGGCGTTCTCCGCGCTGTCGGAGCCGTGCACCGAATTGGCCTCGATGTTCTCGGCGAAGTCCCTGCGGATGGTGCCGGGGTCCGCCTTCTCGGGATCGGTCGCGCCCATCACCTTGCGATTGAGCTCGACGGCGTTGTCGCCTTCGAGCACCTGAACCACCACGGGGCCGGAGGTCATGAAGGAGACCAGGCCGCCGAAAAACGGACGCTCGCGGTGCACCGCGTAAAACGCCTCGGCGCGCTCGCGCGTCAGCTTCAGGCGCTTCTGCGCCACGACCCGCAATCCCGCCGTTTCCAGGCGGTCGATGATCTTGCCGGTGATGTTGCGCCGGGTTGCGTCCGGCTTGATGATCGAAAGCGTGCGTTCGGATGCCATCGGCGAAAGCCCGTCCCTCAGATTGGCGATGATCGCCGGCGGCACCGGCGGCCCGGCTTATAGCGCGCGCATCGCCGCGCCATCAAGCGTCGCGGCCGGCCGGTTTGCAGCGGCGGTTTCGCGCCCGGCCGCGATGGGATAGAGGATCGGCGATCGCTGCGCCGCCCGCCCGCGCCGCATCGGCCGATTAAATCAAGCCCGGAAATCGGTTAGAGAGCTTTCTGGACAGTTCGAATCACGACGCCATGCTGCAGATCAGCAATCTCACCTACCGCATCGACGGCCGTCCCCTGATCGAGGGCGCGAGCGCGAGCGTGGCGGCCGGCCACAAGGTCGGGCTGGTCGGGCGCAACGGTGCCGGCAAGTCGACGCTGCTGGCGCTGATCGCCGGCGACCTGACGCCCGACGAGGGTGCGGTCGAGCTCGCGCGCGGCGCGCGCATCGGCCGGGTGGCGCAGGAGGCGCCGGGCGACGCGCGGAGCCTGATCGACTATGTGCTCGCTGCCGACGAGGAGCGCGCGGAGCTGATGGCCGAAGCCCGCGCTGCGCGCGACCCGCACCGCATTGCCGAAATCCAGCTCCGCCTCACCGATATCGGCGCGCACGACGCGCCGGCGCGCGCGGCGGCGGTGCTCGCCGGGCTCGGTTTCGACGAAGCGGCGCAGCAGCGCGATCTTGCCAGCTACTCCGGCGGCTGGCGCATGCGCGTGGCGCTGGCCGCGCTCCTGTTTCGCGCGCCCGATCTGCTGCTGCTCGACGAGCCGACCAACTATCTCGACCTGGAGGGCGCGCAGTGGCTCGAAACCTACCTGCGGCGCTACCGCCACACCGTGATCATCGTCAGCCACGACCGCGACCTCCTGAACAAGGCTGTTCAGTCGATCATCCATCTCGACGGCCGCAAGCTTACCGTCTATGCCGGCGGCTACGACGGCTTCGAGCGCCAGCGCCGCGAGCGTCAGGCGCTGCAGCTCAGGCTGAGGAAGCGGCAGGAGGCGGCGCGCCGGCACATGGAGGCGTTCGTTGAGCGCTTCCGGGCAAAGGCGACCAAGGCGAGGCAGGCGCAGAGCCGGCTCAAGGCGCTGGCGCGCATGGAGCCGATCCCCGACCTGGTCGACGATCGCATCGTGCCGTTCCGCTTCGCCGATCCGGAAAAGCCCCTGCCGGCTCCGCTGATCCGGCTCGACGGCATCTCAGCCGGATACGGTGCGGATGCCGTCGTCCTCAGCGACGTCAATCTCAGGCTCGACCCGGACGACCGCATCGGTCTCATCGGCGCCAACGGCAAGGGCAAGAGCACGCTCGCCAGGCTGCTGGCCGGCCGGCTCGCGCCGCTCGGCGGCGTCATGCGGGCCGACCGGCGTCTCGTCGCCGGCTATTTCGCCCAGCATCAGACAGACGAGCTCGCCGCCGCGAAGACGCCCCACCAGCTGATGGCCGAGCTGATGGCGCAGGCGCGCGACAGGGACGTGCGCGCGCGGCTCGGCCAGTGCGGCTTTCCGGCAAACACCGCCGACACGGCCGTCGCGGCGCTGTCGGGCGGCGAGAAGGCGCGGCTCCTCCTGGCCCTCGCCAGTTTTACCCGCCCCCACCTCCTGATCCTCGACGAGCCGACAAACCATCTCGATATCGACAGCCGCGAGGCTCTGGCGCTGGCGCTCGGCGCGTATCGCGGCGCGGTGATCCTGATCAGCCATGACCGGCATCTGATCGAAACGGTGGCCGACCGGCTGTGGCTCGTCGATCAGGGAACGGTCAGGCCCTATGACGGCGACCTCGACGATTATCGCGCCATGCTGGTCGGCCGTTGCGGCGCGGCCGCCGAGGCCGGCGGGCCGGCGCGCCCGAACGGCGATGACCGCGGCGACCCGGCCGCGCGACGGCGCCGCGCCGCGCAGGCGCGCGCGCGGATCGCGCCGCTCAAGCGCGCCGTGGAAGCGATCGAGACGCGGCTCGAGGCGTTGAAGGGCGACATCGCCGGGCTCGACCGCGAGCTTGCCCGGGGAGACATTTTCGAGGCCGACCCGGAGGCGGCGGCAGCGCTCGCCCGCCGCCGCGCGGCGGCGGTGCGCGCGCTCGGCGAGGCCGAGGAGCAGTGGCTTGTCGCGGCGGAGCGCTACGAGGCCGCGCGCGGCGACGCGGCGCAGGCGCCGTGACCTCGCAGGGTCGTGGCGCTCGTCGCTGCCGTGTCCGCGCGGCACCGGTTCACGCGGGCCGGCGGAGTGGTGTATGAGACACAGAGCCATGCGCCCCGGACCGACAGAACGCAGCCGCACGCGCCTGACCGGCCTGAGCGCCCTCGCGGTGCGCTTCGCCGGCGCGGTCTTGGTGTGCGCCGGTCTCGCGCCGGCAGGCCCCGCCGCCGCGCAGCTCGGCCCCGGCGACCTGCAGCGGGCGCACGCACTGACCGCCAATACGGTGGGCTGGGTAGCGCTGCGCACGGCGATGCGGACCGTGGTCACACACGCCGGAATCGGCAGGGACAATGTCGAGGAGACCGCCGACACGCTGGCCGTGCTGCTGGCGTTCGAGGACGGCGGCGGCCGGCTCGACCCGATCGTGATCGGCGCCGCGCACGCGGCGCTGACCGCGCATGGCGCCGGCGACGAGGCCATCGCGAAACTGTTCGCCGATCAGGGGCTGACGCTGTCGCGCGCGCGAGCCATCGCGTGCCTCGCCTTCGGACAGGCGCCGGAACGGCGCGCCAGCATCGTCGAGCCGCTCGACCTTTCGGAAAACGATGTCCAGTCCTGTCCCGAGGCCTATGGCCGCTTCCGGGACCACTGGCTCGCCATCGCCGAGCCGCTGCGCACGCAGGCCGAAGGCGGCGGCGAGCCGGTACAGGCCGAGCTGTCGTTCGCCGGCGGCTCGATGGCGAGCGCGCGCGCGGTTCTCCTGCGCGGCGGGACGCTCGACGAGGTGGCCAACTTCTTCGCCCTCGCCGTCAGCCATCCCGAACGCATCGCCATCAGGGCGCTCGACTGCGGACAGGCCGAGGCGTCGCCGGTGCCGGGAGAAGTGCGCATCTGCTACAGCCTGGTCGGCGACATCGCTTCGGCGATCGAGCGCGGCATCGTGGCGGGACGGTAAGCGAGCGCCGTCGTCAGCCGCGCTTCACCCAGCGGCCGTCCTCGTCCTGCTTCCAGTATGTGACGTCGTGGCCGGCCGACGACACTGCACTCCAGCGCGCGCGGGCGAGCTCGCGGTCCTCGGCGTCGTTGCCGTTGAACAGATAGACGACGCGCCGGTAGCCGGATATGTCGCCGATTTCCGCGTCATCGACGAGGAACTGCACAACCGCGCCGTTCGGATTGTCGGCGCGGCTGGAGAGATAGACGGGCTGGTGCCCGGCATGTCCGGTGGCGGCGGTGCCGTGGGCAAGGAACGAATCGTCGCGGTAGCTCCACAGATGCGCGTCGAGCGCATCGACGCGTTCGCCGGACGTGGCCTGAACCACGGCGCGCCAGCCGCGTTCGAGACAGCGCTCGAGCAGCCCGGCGAGGGCCGCCTCGAGGCGCTGTCGGCCGAGTTCGTAGAATAGAACCTCCGTCATCGCATCCCCGGCGCTATGCTGCGCTAAATCGGGCCGCCCGGCCGGCGCATTACCCAGCCCAATGTCGAACCTCCTCGTCATCGTTCTCGCCAAGACCGTGCTGCTGGCGGTCCTCGCCGCGCGGACCGCGCCGGGCCGCGCCTATATCGCGAAGCTGCTCGCCCGCGGCTACGCTATCGGCACGCTGTTCGGACTGGCGTTCTTCGTCCTTTTCTACCTGCTCGTGCCGGCGATCGGCTACCACGCCGACGTCACCTTCGCCTTCATCGCGGTCAATGCGACGCTTTCCTACGGCGCCACCGCGGCCACCGTGGCGCTCCTGCCGATCGGGCTGGCGCGGCGCGAGCCGCATGCTCCCCTGACCCGCGAGCGGACATACTACACGCTCGTGACCGGGGCCGCGGTCGTCGCGTTCGCCGCCACCGGCAACGGTTTCGTGCGCGCCTTTTGCACCGGTGTGGCGCTCATGTCGCTGGCCGAGGTCGCAGCGCTCCTCTGCGGCCGCGCCGGCCCGGTATCGCGCATGCTGCACTTCGATATGCGGCCGCTGGCGCTCGTGCTCGCGGCATCGGCCGGTCTCGGCGCATTCTACGAAGCCGTCAATCTCGTTTTTCCGGTGTGGGACTGGATTACCCTCGACGGCCTGCCGCGCGGCGCGCGCGCCGGCCTCATGATCGCGGTCGGCTACATCGTGCTCATCCATCCCGCTTTCGTGGTGACCCGGCTCCTGATTGGCGCGCCGGATCAGCGCGATTCGTAGTGATCGGCAACCAGGCGGTCGAGCAGGCGAACACCCCAGCCGGCGCCCCAGCTGCGGTTAGTCTCAGTCTTGGCGCCCTCCATCGCGACGCCGGCAATGTCGAGGTGCGCCCAGGGCGTGTCGCCCACGAAACGGGCGAGAAGCTGGGCCGCGGTGATCGCGCCGGCGCCGCGCCCCGAAGTGTTCTTCATGTCGGCAACGGTCGAGTCGATAAGCTCGTCGTATTCCGCCGCGAGCGGCATGCGCCAGACCCGTTCGCCGGTCAGGCAGCCGCATTGGATCAGCCGGTCGGCCAGGCTGTCGTCATTCGCGAACAGGCCGGCGTGATGCTTGCCGAGAGCCACCACGATGGCGCCGGTGAGAGTGGCGAGATCGACGATCGCGGCCGGCTTGAAGCGGTCCAGCGCATAGTGAAGGACGTCGGCCAGGACGAGCCGGCCCTCGGCGTCGGTGTTCAGCACCTCGATGGTCTGGCCGGACATCGTGGTCACGACGTCACCCGGGCGCACAGCGTTGCCGTCGGGCATGTTCTCCACGAGCCCGGCAAGGCCGACCGCGTTGACCTTTGCCTTGCGCGCGGCAAGCGCCTGCATCAGGCCGGCCACGCAGGCGGCGCCCGCCATGTCGCCTTTCATGTTGAACATGCTGGCCGGCGGCTTGAGCGAGAGGCCGCCGGAATCGAAGGTCACGCCCTTGCCGATGAACGCGACCGGCGGCTCCTTGCCGCCGCCGGAATAGCTCATCACGGCGATGTGCGGCTCACGCCGGCTGCCGGCGGCGACCGCCAGGAGAGCGCCCATGGCGTGCTTCTCCAGATCGCGCCTGCGCAGAATCTCGATTTTCACGCCGAGCTTGGCCAGCGGCTTCAGACGCGCCGCGAATTCGGCGGGAAACAGCACATTGGGCGGCTCGTTGATGAGATCGCGGGCAAAGTGAACGCCGGCGGCGACGGCGTCGGCGCGGGCATAGGCGCGGCGCGCGGCGGCTGGCGCCGCGGACTGGACGACCACGGCGGCGGGCGCGCCGGGCCCGCCATTGTCCTTGCTGCGGGTCTTGTAGTGCTCGAAACGATAGTCCCTGAGCCTCAGGCCCAAAGCCAGGAGAGCGGCGACGGCGGCGGGGTGATGCGTATTTTCGCCGAACTCGCAGCGCAGGGTGGCGTGTGCGACCTTGAGCTCGGCGAGCTTTCCAGCAATCGCACCGCCGAGCGATACCCATTTGTCCTCGTCCATGTCTTGCGGATCGCCGGTGCCGACCAGAATGATTCGCTCGAGCGACAGACCGTCGGGGGCGACGACATCGAGGAAGCTCGCCCGCTTGGCGCGGAACTGCGCCAGCTCCCGCGCCCGGCCGATGCGTCCGCCCGTTTCGGCATCGAGCGCGCTGGCGGAGGCCGCAAGCGGCTGCTCGGGCGCCACAAAAAGGATCAGCGCTCCCTTCCGCGGTCTGGCGATCCCGGAAAAAGTGACTTTCATCAGGCCCGGCCTTTCTGCCACGCGAGCCGCCCGCAGAGGCGCTGCGGGCGGCGATCGCCCCCGTCCACTATCTATCGAGCCGACCGGCCCGCCCGCAACCCGCTCGTTGCGCAGCGGCAACGCCCAGCCGGTTCCGCAGAATTCGCATGGAATCCCGGTTGCGGGAGAATGGCTTCGGGATTGTTGTGCGGGAGCGAAGAAACTATGATCCGACTGCCTCGCGAGATCAACCGGCCGGAGCAACTGAACGCATGGTCGTCCGCTTTCACCGGCGCGGCTCCATCAATCCCGGAGGTGCCGGAACTGGCTTGTTGCGCAACGGCGAATCGTTGATCGGCGTGGCGGCAGCCGGGCGCGCGGCTGCCCGCAAGCAGGTTGTTCGCGGCGCAGCGGCAGGCAGGTTTCGTCCGATGCTCGGCCGTGTCGCGGCCAGCCGTTCGTGCGCTTTATGCGTCGGCGCGTCCATCCCGTTCTGGCGCTTGATAAAATTCGTTGCTAATGAAGGGCGGATGGAACTTTCCTGGCGGCGGGCTGCGTCCGCTGCCGGTCGTGGTATGCGCGTCCCGTCGTGGGGCGCGGCTGGCGCGCGCGCGGGCCGGCGCAGCGAAGGACGGTTGCAGGGTGGCGAGTAAGCGTTCGAAGCGGTTTCGGCGTCGCGCATTTGCCGGCGTGCTGGCGATTGCGGCGGCGCTGCCGTTCGCGCTCCTCACCAGCCCGGTTCAGGCGCAGTTCGGCGTCACCGATGACGACGCCTTTCCCGACCCGGTTCTGCCGGATGTCGAGGAGGACGCGCAGGTTCTGCTCGAGGCCGACAGCCTCACCTATGACAGCCGCAACGACACGGTGACGGCCACCGGCAACGCCACGGTGTACTACGGAACCTATACGGTCAGGGCCGACCGCATCGTTTACAACCGCGCCAACGACACGGTAGTCGCCTTCGGCGATATCACCATCACCGAGGAAAGCGGCACCATCGTCAAGGCCGGCGAAATCGAGCTCAGCAACGAGCTCAGGGAAGGCTTCATCTATTCGGTCACCGCCATCCTGTCGAACAACGCGCGCATCGGCGCCGCGCGCGGCATTCGCACCGGCGGCACGGTGACGGAGTTCGAAAACGCGATCTACACCACGTGCGAGCCCTGCGCGGAGCACCCGGAGCGGCCGCTGACGTGGCAGCTCAAGGCCGAACAGGTGCGTCACGACGAGGTCGAGAAGATCATCGAATACCGCAACGTGACGCTGGAGATATTCGGCGTGCCGGTATTCTTCCTGCACTATTTTTCGCATCCCGACCCGTCGGTGAAGCGCAAGTCCGGGTTCCTCACCCCGTCCTTCGCGACGTCCGAATACTACGGCTTCGCTGTCCGGGCGCCGTATTTCTTCAACCTCGCGCCGAACTACGACCTCACTTTCGCGCCCCTCATCACGACGCGGCAGGGTCCCCTGTTCGACTTCGATTTCAGGTATCAGCCTTCCAGCTCCGGCTCATTCAACATTCGCCCGACCTTCATATTCCAGGCGGATCCGCCCGCCACGCCGCCTGGCGACGACGTGTTCCGCGGCAGCGTTGCCAGCGTCGGAAACTTCGCCATCGACGATGAGTGGGACTATGGCTGGGACGTGATCGCGGCCACCGACGACACCTATCTCGAGCGCTACAGGCTCAGCTCGACGACCGATCTTGTTTCACAGGTTCACCTGACGGGCATCTCCGAGCGCAACTATTTCACAGTCAAGGGCTACCATTTCGAGGGACTGCTCGCGAGCGACGTCGACTCGATGACGCCGACGGTGCATCCGGTGCTCGATCACAATTACATCTTCGATCATCCGGTGTGGAACGGCGAGCTCTCGCTCGACACCGAGGTCGCCAGCGTGACGCGGGACGTCGGCGCGGATTCGACGCGCTATTCGAGCGACCTGCACTGGCAGCGCAGCTTCATCGGAGCCAACGGCACGGTGGTCAAGCCGTTCGTCAATCTGAGGGGCGACGTCTACGTGGTCGACGACCTGCCCGACCCGACCGTTCCCGCCGGCATGCGCTCCGACACGACATTCGCGCGCTTGCTGCCAAGCACCGGGATCCAGGCGAGCTGGCCGCTGGCGCGCACCGACGAATGGGGAACACACGTGTTCGAGCCGATCACCCAGTTCGTCATCCGAGCCAATGAAACCCACGCCGTCGACGTTGCCAATGAAGACGCGCAGAGCGTGAATTTCGAGGTGTCGAACCTGTTCGACCCGGACCGATTTTCCGGCATCGACCGCTATGACGAGGGGACCCGCGCGACCATCGGCGCGCGCTACACGCTGGCCGACCATCTGGGAGGCACGACGACCGCGGCGCTCGGCCAATCATACAGTGTCGGCGGCAGCTCTGGGTTCATGCCCACGAGCGGGCTCGCGTCGGATGCCTCGGACTTCGTGTCTTCGCTCTCCTACCAGAACAGCGCGGTGCGGCTCGGCTGGCGCGCGCGGCTCGACGAAGACGACCTCGCCGTCAATGTCAGCGAGTTCAGCGTTGCGGTGGCGCACGACCGGTTCGACGTGCGCGGCGCCTATTCCTTCGTCGACGCCGCGGCCAACCAGCTCGCGCCGGTGACCAGCGAGGAGATCGCCGGCGGCGGATCCGTTAAGCTACACGAAAACTGGCGGTTGAGCGGCGGTGCGACCTACAGCATTTCCACGGACGCGATGATCGAGGACTATGTCGGTCTCGGTTATGACGACGAGTGCTTCGGTGTCGATCTGAGGTTTTCGGAGTCGTTCTTCGTGGACCGCGATATCGAGCCGAACAAGACGGTGATGCTGAGCGTGTCGCTGAAGTCGCTCGGCTCGACTTCGCTGTCCCAGTCGATCGGAAGCTCCGACGGCGTGTTCTGACGGGCCGCCGGCGCGGGCGAGCCGGCGCGGCCCGGCGCCAGGGATGGGATGAGATGAAGCTGTACCTGGAGCTCATGACAGCGCTGGCGCGGCCGGCGCGCATCGTTCTGGTGCTGGCCTTCGCCGCGGTGTTCGGCGCGGCCGATCTGGCGGCGCAGTCGTTCAGCATCGCGGTGACGGTCAACGACGAACCGATTTCAGCCTGGGACGTGGAGCAGCGGGTCAAGTTCTACCAGGCTACGGGACAGGGCGGCAAAGGCGCCGAGTCGCTGCGCAAGCGGGCAACCGACGAACTGATCGAGGAGCTGCTGATCGGCCAGGAGGCGCGCCGCGTCGGGGTCAGCGTCGACGAGCAGCGCGTCCGGGATGCGATCAATGAGAGGCTGCAGCCGCTGCAGCGCAGCTATGCTCAGTTCAAGCAGTATCTGGCGGGTCAGGGCGTCGATATCGTGACGCTGGAGAACCAGCTTCGTTCCCAGCTCGCCTGGGCGTCGGTGATTGCCCAGACCTACCGCAGCCAGGTCTCGATCGCCGACACCGACATCGAGGAGGCGGTCGGGCGGATCGACGGCGAGGATGAGGCCGAAGCCGAGGAGGTGTTCGCGCTGCAGCGCATCGTCCTCGAGGTGCCGGACGGCGCGGGCGATGCGGCAATCGTGCAGCGCATGGAGGAGGCCGAGCAGATCCGCCAGCAGTTCATCGACTGCGAGCGCAACAAGTCCGCGCTCAAGCGCCTGACGGCGGTCAGCATCGAGGAGATGCCCGACACCAGGCCGGACTCGCTTCAGGAGCCGACCCGGTCGCTGGTGCTGCAGGCGAGCGCGGGGCAGATGACGCCGCCCAATCTCGCCCAGTCCGGCGTGGAGATGTTCGCTGTTTGCGAGCGGCGCTCGGATGGCGGGCGGCGCCAGCAGGCGGAGCGCAAGCTGCTCAACCAGGAGCTGGGCATGCTGGCCAGCCGCCATCTGCGCGACCTGCGCCAGGACGCGGTCGTCGATCAAAGGTGATGACGGGCAGCCAGAGCGCGCGGGCCGCCTTGCCGGTGGCGCTGACGATGGGCGAACCGGCGGGCATCGGACCGGACATTACGCTCAAGGCGTGGATGGCGCGGCGCGCCCGCGACGTGGCGCCGTTCGTGCTGATCGCGGACGGCGAGGTGATGCGCGAGCGCGCCAGGCTGCTCGGCCTCGATGTGCCGATGCGCGAGGTCGGCCGCGCCGAGGAGGCGCTGGCCGCCTTCGACAGCGCCCTGCCGCTGATGCCGCTACGCTGCCCGCGCGCGGTTCCCGGAAAGCCGCACGGCGCGACCGCGGGCGCGGTCATCGAGGCGATCCGCAGGGCCGTCGAGCTGACCCGCCGGGGCGAGACGGCGGGCGTGGTGACGAACCCGATCGCCAAGAGCGTGCTCGCCCGCGAGGGCTTTGCCCATCCCGGCCATACCGAATTTCTGGCCGAGCTCAGCGCCGACGGCGGCCCGGCGCCGCTGCCGGTGATGATGCTCGCCGCGGACGTTCTCAAGGTCGTGCCGGTCACCACGCATATCGCGCTCGGCGAGGTTCCAAAGCGATTGAGCCAGGCGCTCATAACCCGCGTCTCGCAGATCACCGCCGAGGGGCTGACGCGCCATTTCTCGATCGCCCGGCCGCGCCTGATGTTCGCCGGGCTCAACCCGCACGCCGGCGAGGAAGGGCTGATGGGCGAGGAGGACGAAGCGGTGATCCGCCCGGCCGTCGAGGAGCTTGCCGCTCTGGGGATCGACGCGACGGGCCCGGTGTCGGCCGACACGATGTTCCATGAGGAAGCCCGCCTGCGCTACGACGTGGCGATGTGCATGTATCACGACCAGGCGCTGATCCCGGTCAAGACGCTGGCCTTCGACGAAGCGGTCAATGTCACCCTGGGGCTGCCGTTCCTGCGCACCTCACCCGATCACGGCACGGCCTTCGCGCTGGCCGGCACCGGGCGCGCGCGCGAGGCGAGCCTCCTGGCGGCGCTGCGCCTCGCCTCCTCACAGAGCACCAGCGCGGCCGCCGCGACCGGCGCCGTTGCCTGACCGGCTGCCCCCGCTCGGCGAGGTGATCCGCCGGCACGGGCTGACGGCGAAGCGGGCGCTCGGCCAGAACTTCCTGCTCGATCTCAACCTCACCCGGCGCATCGCGCGCGCCGCCGGCGCGGGCGACGGCCGCCACATTCTGGAGATCGGTGCGGGCCCCGGCGGGCTCACGCGCGCGCTCCTTGCCGAGGGTGCGGCGCATGTGGTCGCGATCGAGCGCGACCGGCGCTGTATCGCCGCGCTCGAGGAGGTTCGCGCCGCCCATGCGGGCCGGCTCACCATCGTGGAAGGCGACGCGCTCGCGATCGGGCACAGCGCGCTCGTCGCCGCGCCGGCGCGCATCGTCGCCAACCTGCCCTACAATATCGCGACGCCGCTGGTCATCGGCTGGCTTTCGGCGGAGCCCTGGCCGCCCTGGTGGGAGCGGGCGGTGCTGATGTTCCAGAAGGAAGTGGCCGACCGCATCGTCGCCGCTCCGGGCTCTGGCGCCTATGGCCGGCTGTCGGTGATCGCGCAATGGCGCGCACGCGCGCGCGCCCTCTTCACCGTCAATGCCCGCGCCTTCACGCCGCCGCCCAGGGTGACCTCGGCGGTGGTGGAGATCGTGGCGGCCCCCGAGCCGCCCCAAGCGCCGCGGCTCGCGACGCTGGAGAAGATCACCGGCGCGGCATTCGGCCAGCGCCGCAAGATGCTGCGCTCGAGCCTCAGGGCGGTTTCGGACGATGTCGCGGGACTGCTCGGCGAAGCCGGGATCGACCCGTCGCTCAGGGCCGAGCAGGTTTCCGTCGCCGCGTTCGTGGAGCTCGCGCGGCTTCTGGAGACGCGCGGCGGCGGGGTCCAGAGCATAATCCGACCGGAGCGAAGCGAGGATCGATAAGATTATGCGGCCAAAACAAACAGATAGAGCGGTTCCTGTCTTTAGGGAATCGCAAGAGGATTCCTGAATCGGGGAATATCTGATTCAAAGTGCGTGCTGGAGGAGGAGGCCGGCATGCATGACACGACCGTATTCGAACGATCTTCGTGAGCGAGTTATCGGCGTGGTTGCCGCGGGCGGCAGCTGCCGGGCTGTTGCGGCGCGGTTCGGGGTTGCCGTGTCGACGGTGGTGAAGTGGTCTCAGCGCTACCGCCGGACGGGTAGCGTTGCGCCCGGGAAGGTGGGTGGCCATCGCCGCCGGGTTCTCGTGCCGTACCGCGACTTCATCGCGAAGCGGATCGGGGAGGAGCCGCATCTGACGCTGCATCGCCTGAAGGACGAGTTGGCCGAGCGGGGCATTGCGGTGTCGCACAACACCATCTGGGTGTTCCTGCGCCGCGAAGGCTTGAGCTTCAAAAAAAACGCTGTTCGCGCTTGAGCAGGCGCGGGCGGACGTCGCCCGTCACCGCAGGCGCTGGAAGGCCTGGCAGGGCCGTCTCTATCCGCATCGGCTCGTCTTCATCGACGAGACCTGGATCAGGACCAACATGACGCCCCTGCGCGGCTGGGGGCCGAAGGGCAAGAGGCTGCGCGGCTTCGCTCCGCACGGGCGCTGGCGCACCCTGACCTTCGTCGGCGCGCTGCGCTGCGACCAGCTCACCGCACCATGCGTCTTCGACGGCCCCATCAACGGCGAATGCTTCCGCGCCTACGTCGAGCAGGTTCTCGTGCCCACCCTCGCGCCCGGCGACATCGTCGTCATGGACAACCTCGGCAGCCACAAATCCACAGCCGTCCGCGACGCCGTACGCGCCGCCGGCGCAAGGCTCCGGTTCCTGCCCAAGTACTCCCCCGATCTCAATCCCATCGAGCAGAGCTTCGCTCAGATCAAGCACTGGATGAGGCTGGCGCAGAAGCGCAACCTCGAAGATATCTGGCATCACCTCGGATACCTCGTCGGCACCGTCGAACCGAACCAATGCGCCAACTACTTCGAAACGCCGGCTACGCTTCCGTCAAAATATGAAACGCTCTAGGTCGTGTGGACAGTTATCTGATCCATATGATTGTTGCAGCGATTGTGACGATGGCGTGGAAGTTTTGGGCGGTCTTT
>Ga0326597_10004400_pt1 | contig 19831 bp, 17 predicted proteins | sample RVTome_12_FD_203789 | JGI IMG/M metagenome (GOLD analysis project Ga0326597, IMG submission 203789) | Soil microbial communities from uranium-contaminated site in the Upper Colorado River Basin, Wyoming, United States - RVT100D185 | ecosystem: Environmental > Terrestrial > Soil > Contaminated >...
GGTGCCCCGGCTCGGCCCGACGCACTCGAGGCAGGTGATCGAGGTATCGAACCCGCGCAGAACGTGGGTTCCGGAGGCACTGGATTTGCGTAACCCACCGATCGTCACCTTCATCGTTTTCACCCCGCCCTCCACTTGAACACCCTGGAGATGGAGGCGGCCCGAGCGGCACGGACGGTGGTGGAAAGCCTGGAGGCCGCCGGCGTCGTCCCGGGGATCCCCGATCCGGGGCGTGGACCGCGATCGTGAGCCGCTCATCTACATGAGGATTCAGGAGTTGGAACCGGTGGTGGCTCTGGCACGAGAGGCCGGAAATGCGATCCTGACCATCTACAGCCGATCGGACCGGAACGCGGTCGTGGACTGGAAGGCGGATCGCACTCCACTTACGGAGGCGGACAGGGCCAGCCACGAGGTGATCGTCGCGGGGCTCAGGGCCCTCGATCCCCACACCCCGATCGTGTCCGAGGAAAGCGACCGACCTGTCGGGAGCGAGCTGGCATCGGGAGCCCCCCATTGGATGGTGGATCCCCTGGACGGGACGAAGGAGTTCCTCAAGGGCACGGGAGAGTTCACGGTCAATATCGCGCTGATCGGGGACGGCCGCCCCCTGGCGGGCGTGGTCCATGCTCCCGTTCTCGGACGGACGTGGATCGGAGGCATGGATGGCGCCGAGCGGAGGGAAGGGAACAGGCGGGAGCGTCTTCGTGTTCGTCGCATCCGACCGGACCGACTCGGGGTGGTAGCCAGCCGGGACCACGCGGGTCCTCGGGTAAAGGAGCTCCTGGAGCGGCTGCCCGGAGCCGAGACCGTGAGTATGGGGAGCTCCCTCAAGTTCTGCGTCATCGCCGAAGGGAAGGCCGACTTCTACTTGAGAGACGGTCCCACCATGGAGTGGGACACCGCCGCCGCCCAAGCCGTCCTCGAGGCGGCGGGGGGTGGGGTCTTTACCCTCGACGGGGAACCCCTCCGATACACCAAGCCTGATTTCCGGAATCCACACTTCGTCGCGGTCGGACACCTATCCTGGAATTGGAGGGAGTTGCTTCGGGGCGAAGGTTGAGTCGCCGCCGGTTCCGGGATAAGGTCTTCGGTCGCCCCGGAGGATGCCCAAGTGTTGTGTGTCGACCATGGCATGGAAGGTGCTACGTTTGCGGCGGTACGGGATTTCCACTCGACCGGAGCGCGCGCGCATGAGCCAGGGCCATCGGGGCACGAAGGTACAGCCGAGTATGATCAAGGGGCAGCGGGGAACCGATACGATGTCGAGAACGAGGTCGGCCCCACGGCCGGCGACCACCTCTTCGGCGCTGCGGTGCCGCCAATGCTCCGAACCGGTCTCCGGGGAGTTCGCCGACCTCGGCATGACGCCACTGGCGAACGCGTATCGGCGGCCGGAGGACCTGGAGCGGCCCGAGGTCTTCTACCCCCTCGTGGCCTACGCCTGCGAGAGTTGCCACCTGGTCCAGCTCCCCTCGTCGGTGGATCCCGGCACCCTCTTCGAGGAGTACCTGTACTTCTCCTCCTATTCCCGGACGTGGCTCGAGCACTGCCGGCGGTACGCGGCGGACATGGTGCCCCGGCTCGGCCTGACCGGTTCGAGCCAGGTGATCGAGGTGGCGAGCAACGACGGACACCTCCTTCGCTGCTTCGCCGACCGGGGCGTCCCGGTGCTGGGCATCGAGCCCGCGCAGAACGTGGCAGAGGTGGCCAGGTCGGCGGGAGTCCCCACGGTATCCCGGTTCTTCGGGGAGGAGGTGGCTCGGGACCTCGTGAACGAGAACCGGCGAGCCGACCTCCTGGTCGCGAACAACGTACTGGCGCACGTGCCGGACCTGAACGGCTTCGTTCGGGGAATCCGGACCCTTCTGGCGGAGCGAGGAGTCGCCACCCTGGAGTTTCCGCACCTGGAACGCCTGATCGAGGACGGGGCCTTCGATACGATCTACCACGAGCACTTCTCCTACTTCTCGTTCACGACCGCCGTATCGCTCTTCGCCGGCCACGGACTCACGGTCTTCGACGTCGAGGGGCTCCCCACCCACGGGGGGTCGCTGCGGATCTACGTCCGGCACGAGGAGGATGAGACGCGCGAGTCCTCGTCGGCGGTCAGGGCCCTCCTCGACCGCGAAGCGGGGTGGGGGGTGACCCGGATGGAGACCTACACGGACTTCCGGGACCAGGTCCGCGGCATGAAGCGGGAGCTGCTCGGGAACCTGATCGAGCTCAAGTCGCAGGGCGCCTCCATCGTGGGATACGGCGCCCCCGCCAAGGGGAACACCCTCCTCAACTACTGCGGAATCGGCACGGACTTCCTCGACTACACCGTGGACCGTAGCCCCCACAAGCAGGGGCGTTACCTTCCGGGGACGCGGATTCCGATCCATGCCCCGGAGCGGATCGACGAAACGAAGCCCGACTACGTGCTCATCCTGCCTTGGAACCTGACCGACGAGATCACCCAGCAGATGGCCCACGTCCGGAGCTGGGGCGGTCGTTTCGCCGTGCCGATCCCCGAGTTCAAAGTGATCGAGTGACGGTTCTCGTCACAGGCGCGACCGGGTTCATCGGCTCGCACGTGGTCCGGGAGCTGAGGGCCCGGGGCGTCGACGTGCGGGCTTCGGTTCGGTCCTCGAGCCGCATGGGCGCCGTCGCCGACCTGGAGAACGAGGTCGAGTGGGTCCCCTGCGACCTCTCCACCGCCTCCCCTTCCGAGCTCCGGGATCTGTGCGATTCGGTGGACGCATGCATCCACGCCGCGTGGTACGTGGAACCCGGCAAGTACGCCCACGCGGTCGAGAACGTGGAGTGGGTCGGCACCAGCATGCGCCTTCTCGAGGCCCTCGCCGCGCAGGGATGCCCCCGGGCGGTGTACATCGGCACCTGCTTCGAATACGATCACCGAACCGGGTATCTTGCCGAGGACAGCCCTACGCGGCCCTGGACCCTCTACGGAGCTGCCAAGCTGTCCACCGCCTTGATGGGAGCCAAGCTTGGCGAGCAGTTGGGCGTGGCATTCAGTTGGGCGCGGCTCTTCTATCAGTACGGTCCCCACGAGCAGGAGGGACGGCTGGTGCCCCACGTGGTCCGGTCCTTGCTGTCCGGGGAGGATGTGCCGGTCACCAGGGGCACGCAGATCCGGGACTTCCTCCACGTGGCCGATGTGGCATCGGCTCTGATGGACGTCGCCGGCTCGGACCACGTGGGAACCGTGAACATCGGCTCGGGCCGGCCCGTGTCGGTTCGGGACGTCGTGAGCTGCATCGCGGGGATTCTGGACGAATCCGGCAGGGTGCGGTTCGGAGCCCGGCCCGACTCTCCCTCCGACCCTCCCTTCATCTGTGCCAACAACGGCGTGCTGGAGAATGAGGTGGGATGGAAGCCCCGGTTCGACCTGGAAACGGGACTGCGGGACACCGTGGACTGGTGGCGAAGGACTCATCGATCAAGGCAAAAGGCTGGAGCATGACGCGGATCGCGATACTGGGAGCGGGGATGGCGGGGCTTGGCGCGGCGTATCGGTTGCGCCAGGAAGGGGTGTCCTCGGTGGTGTACGACAAGCTCGACTTTCCGGGAGGCCATGCCGCGTCGTTCATCCATGAGGAAGGCTTCATCTTCGACGACGGTCCCCACGTCTCCTTCACCAAGGACGAGCGGCTCCAGCAGCTGTTCGCCGAGAGCGTCGGGGGCGAGTACGAGACCCTCCACGCCTACGTGAACAACTACTGGAAGGGCCACTGGGTGAAGCATCCAGCCCAGTGCAACCTCCATGGGCTCCCCGAGGACCTCGTGGTGAACGTGCTTTGCGACTTCGTCAACGCCCAGCACACCCAGGACGAGGCCGAGATCCGAAACTACGAGGACTGGCTTCTGGCCAGCTACGGGAAGAGCTTCGCCGAGAACTTCCCCATGGTCTACACCCGGAAATTCCACACCACCGAAGCCAGGAACATGAGCACCGACTGGCTGGGACCCCGGCTCTACCGGCCGGAGCTGGAGGAGGTGTTCCGGGGAGCCATCACGCCGAACACGCCGGACGTCCACTACGTCAGCCACTTCCGGTACCCCACGAACAACGGGTTCGCGGGCTACCTCGATGCCTTCACCCGGGAAACCGACATCAGGCTCGGCCGCCGGGTGGTCCGGATCGATCCGAAGCGCCGGGAAGTCCACTTCTCCGACGGCGAGCGCGCCGGATACGACTTCCTGATCTCCTCCCTGCCCCTTCCCGAGCTCATCCCCCTGATCGACGGGACGCCCGCGGAGGTGGTCGAGGCGACGAGTCGGCTGGCCGCTTCCGAATGCGTCACGGTGAACGTGGGGATCGATCGGGAAGACATTTCCGAAGCCCACTGGACTTACTTCTACGATCCGGAAATCTCTTTCGCTCGCCTCAGCTTTCCCCACCTGTTCTCCCCCAACAACGCTCCACCCGGCGCGAGCAGCGTCCAGGCCGAGGTCTACTTCTCGCCGAAGTACAAGCCGAGGGACGTCTCGGCGGAGGAGTGCATCGAACCGGTCGTCCGGGACCTCCGCGCCTGCGGGTACATCCGGGAGGACGACCGCATCCTGTTCAAGAACGCCCGGGTCATCCCGTACGCGAACGTCATCTTCGATCTCGACCGGGCCCCCGCCCTCGAGACCGTTCACGGGTACCTGAACGAGATCGGGATCCCCTGTTCCGGCCGGTACGGCGAGTGGGGCTACCACTGGACCGACGATGCGTTCAAGAGCGGCGAGGGCGCCGCTGAGACGGTGCTCGACGGCATGTATTCCGGGCAGGGAGTGGCGGGGTGAGCACGTACGTCCTGGGGATCTCCGCCTTCTTCCACGACTCCGCCGCGGCTCTTCTCCGCGACGGAGAGATCGTGGCCGCGGCCCAGGAGGAGCGGTTCACCCGGAAGAAGCAGGATCCCGACTTCCCGGCCCGGGCCGTGGAGTATTGCTTGGAGGCCGCGGGCATCGGCCCGGAGGAGCTCGACGTGGTGGCGTTCTACGAGAAGCCCTTCGTCAAGTTCGAGCGGCTTCTCGACACGTTTTCCGGGAACGCCCCTTCGGGCTTTCCCATGTTCCGGGAGGCGCTGCCGGAGTGGGCCGAGCGGAAGCTCGACCTTCCCCGTGTGATCCGCACCGCGCTCGGTGACGGCTTCCGGGGCCGGATCGTGTTCGCCGAGCACCACGAGTCGCATGCTGCGAGCGCCTTCTTCCCCTCTCCGTACGAGGAGGCCGCGATCCTGACCCTCGACGCGGTCGGGGAATGGTCCACCTCTGCGATCGGACACGGGAGGGGGAGCCGCCTCGAGCTCACCCAGGAGCAGCGGTTCCCCCACTCCCTCGGGATGCTCTACTCCGCCTTCACCTATTACACGGGGTTCAAGGTGAACTCGGGCGAGTACAAGCTGATGGGGCTCGCCCCGTATGGCCGGCCCCTCTACCGGGACAAGATCCTCGAGAACGTCGCGGAGGTGGGAGACGACGGAGCGCTCGAGCTCGATATGTCGTACTTCTCCTACCTCGAAGGCGTGGCGATGACGTCGGAGCGGTTCCACGACCTTTTCGGCGGCCCTCCGCGGCCCCCGGAGAGCGCGATCGGGCAGAAGGAGATGGACTTGGCCTCGTCGATCCAGGCGGTGTGCGAGGAGGTTGTGCTGCAGGCGGCCGACCACGTTCACGGCTTGACCGGCTCGAAGCGGCTCGTCATGGCGGGGGGTGTGGCCCTGAACTGCGTGGCGAACGGCCGGCTCCTCAGGGAGGGTCCCTTCGAAGAGATCTGGGTTCAGCCCGCTGCGGGAGACGCCGGGGGCGCCCTGGGCGCGGCCCTTTTGGCGTGGCACCACATGATGGGAGAGCCCCGCGAGGTGTCGCCCAGGGACGCCCAAGGCGGCTCGCTGCTGGGACCGGCGTATGACAACGAGTCCATCGGCCTCTTCCTGGACGCCATCGGAGCCCGGCATCACCGGATGGACGACGAGTCCGAGCTCGTGGACCGCGTGGCGGAGATCCTCGACTCCGACAAGGTGGTCGGGTGGTTCCAGGGGAGGATGGAGTACGGGCCTCGCGCCCTCGGGGCCCGGAGCATCATCGGCGACCCCCGGTCCCCGGAGATGCAACGGACCATGAACCTCAAGATCAAGTACCGGGAGTCGTTCCGGCCGTTCGCTCCCTGTGTTCTTCGGGAGCACGTGAGCGAGGTCTTCTGCACGGAACCCGACCAGGACTGGCCCTACATGCTGTTCGTCGCCGACGTGCAGAAGCACCTGCACCGGACCCTCACCGATGAGGAGCGGGTGCGGATGGAGGATCCGGACCTCCGGATCCGGGTCTCGGTGCCCCGGTCCGAGCTTCCGGCCATCACCCACGTGGACTACTCGGCCCGGGTGCAGACCGTGGACCGGGAACGGCACGGCCGGTTCCACCGCCTCATGGAGCGGTTCCACGAGCGGACCGGCTGCCCCGTGGTCGTGAACACCAGCTTCAACATCCGGGGCGAGCCCATCGTGTGCAGCCCGGACGACGCGTTTCGGTGCTTCATGGCCACCGATATGGACTGCCTGGTCCTCGAGAATCATGTGCTGCTCAAGGAAGAGCAGCCGGTGGGGCTGACGGTCGACGCCGACGCCTACCGCTCCCAGTTCACGCTGGACTGACGGCATGATCAACGTGGATCTTCCGCAGCGGCCGGATCGGGAGGCGCTTCTGGCGTTCTGGGCTTCTGCATCGCTGCTCATCGGCCTGCTGCTGGGGGCCGCCGCGATCCTCGCGGGGGTGACGTCCGCGGCCGGCTCACTCCTTCTGGGAACGGGTGCCGCGGGGCTTGCCTTCCTGGCCGGACGCTCGAGAGACCGGACGCTGGACCAGGCATACAAGAGGTGGAGCAAGGCGACCCGAGCCTACGCCGACTGGGCCCGGAAGACCGTCACGGGGATCTGGTACTGGACCGTGTTCACGGCCGTCGGCCAAACCGGTGGCGGCGGTCTCGAGCTGGTGAATTCCCCGTGGCGGTCGCGCGGCACCCTGCCGGACCGGGCCTACGGGGACCCGGGCGGCTCGACCACCGGACGCGACGCCGTGGGGGGCATCAGGGACTTCACCGGGTGGGCCGTGCGGTCGGGACGCGCCTGGACGCTCGTCCTGCTTCCGATGCTGGCTATCCTCCGGGCCCTCGACACCAGGGCGTCGAAGTCATCGGCACCCGACATCTACACCCTGTACTGACGTGAGAGAGACGGGCATGGGCGTCCTACGCTTTCTGGTGGCAGGAGTCGCCGCGGTCGTCGCGGTTCTCCTCACCGTGCCCGTGGTGCTCGTCGGAGCGCCGTTCTGGATCCTGTCGTCTCTGACACGCTCCTTCCGGACGCTGATTCGATGGATGCAGCCTCGGGAGGTCGCCTGGACGGAGTTGATCGACTTCGTCCCCGAGGTCGGCTGGAAGAACCGGGGCAACGTCAGGGTCCGCGTGCGCGAATCCCGGTCGTTCAAGGTCAGCACCGACGCCGACGGGTGGCGGGGAAGCGGCTCGATCGGCGACTGCGACCTGGTGGTCTTCGGGGACTCGTTCGCGTTCGGGCACGGCGTGGACGACCGGGACTGCTTCCAGGAGCGGATGTCCGGGCTTCGGGTCAAGGCGGTGGGGGTCAACGGCTACAACATGGTCCAGCAGCTCTTCTGGATCGAGCGGCTCCGGGACCGGTTCGCCGGGAAGCCGGTCATGTGGCTGGCCTTCTACGGCAATGACTTGATGGACAACCTCCACCCGAACTTCCGTCACTACAGAACGCCGTTCGTGCGTTCTTCCCCCGGGGGCGAGGACTGGGAAATCGTCACGGACCACGTGCGGCAGGAGCCCTGGCCCTTCGACCCCGATCCGAAGTGGTGGGGCTACGACAACAAGATCGCCGAGGTTTGCACACCTTCGTTCCAGTCCGACCGAGCCTACTCCGCGTGCGCGTTCCTGGTCGAGCGGGCCGCTTCCGCCTGTGCGGAGGTGGGCTCCCCGCTGGCCGTCGTCGGTGTCCCGGACGTGGACATGCTGGATCCCCGGCGGCACTCCCGCCTTCGGGCCCGCTCTTCGAAGCCGGAGGCCTTCGACCCCGGTCTCCCCGATCGCCGGGTCAAGGAGATCTGCGAGGCCCTGGGCGTGCCGTTCCTGGCCCTTTCCGACACGCTCGAGGTAGACGACCATCTCCCGAACGACTGCCACTGGACCCCGCGTGGTCATCGCCGGGTGGCCCGGGTCCTCGAAGCGTTCTACGGGGCCGTGCTGCCCACCACCCGGGCCCCGGCGCCCACGACGCCCGACGCCAAGTCGACGAAACCCTTCGTCGAGGCATCATGACCGACCAGTCCCGCCCCCTGGTGACCATCGGGATCTGCACCTACAACAGGGCCGATTCGTACCTTGGCGCCGCCCTCCAGAGCGCGGTGGACCAGACGTATCCGACTCTCGAGATCGTGGTCTCGGACAACGCCTCGGTGGACCATACCGAAGAGTTGGTGCGGAGCTTCGAAGATCCCCGCATACGCTATTTCAAGCAGGAACGAAACCTGGGTGTCAACGGCAACTTCAACTTCGCCCTCGAGCAGGCACGAGGGGCGTACTTCCTCCTCTTGCACGACGACGATCTGATCGATCCGGATTTTTGCGAGACCTGCATGAATGCGGCAGGCGACAATACGAATTACGGGTTGCTTCGCACGGGGACCCGGATCATCGACGCCGATGGAGAGGTGATCGCGGAGCGGCCGAACGACGCCGAGGGCCTTCCTCCAGCGGAGTTCTTCCTGGCCTGGTTCGCCGACAAGACCGCGTTCTACCTTCCGAGCACGCTCTTTAACACTCAGCGGTTGAAGGAGCTGGGCGGATTCCAGTCGAAGACCGAGCTCTTCCAGGACGTGGTGGCCTCGGTCCGGCTTGCCACCCGTTATGGGCGCGTGGACGTCCGGGACGTGAAAGCGAGCTTTCGAAAACACGGCAGCAATTCGGGCGCGGCTCAGGCGGTGGAGCGATGGTGCGAGGACTCGCTTCATGTCCTCGATGTCATGTGCGAGGAGATGCCCGAGTCGGAGGCCAGGTTGAGGAATGCGGGGCTTCCCTACTTCACCCGAACCAACTACCGGCACACGCGCGCGATCGAATCGCCGATCGAACGGGCGAAGATGTACTGGTGGGTCTACCAGCGGTGCGGCTACCGCTACTCTCCGCTTCGATTCATTCTTCCCGGGCTCGTTCGAAGGCAGATCCGGCGCGTCGGCCGCGTCGTGAAGCCCCCTCTCGCTTCGCGGTGAGGAGCGGGCCGTGTGCGGCATCGCGGGAGTGAGCCTGAGGGCCTCCGAGCCTTCCGAGTCCTTTCTTGGGCGCCTTGCCGCTCTGCAGGCTCACCGGGGACCCGACGGGGAAGGGTTCTATCGGCATCGAGGTACGGCCCTGGTCCATCGCCGCCTGAGCATCCTCGATCTGGAAGGGGGCGCTCAGCCGATCGCCACCGAGGATGGGCGGACCCACATCGTGGCGAACGGAGAGATCTACAACTACCGGCCGCTCCAGGCCCGGATCCGGGAATCGGGTGTGCGCCTGGCGACGGACTCCGACAGTGAGGTCCCGCTCCACCTGTGGAGGCGGCACGGTCCCGACTTCGTTCGCCACCTGGAGGGGATGTACGCTCTCGCGATCTACGACGAGACCAGCGAGGAGCTCATCCTGGCCCGGGACCCCGTGGGGATCAAACCCCTCTACATCGCTGAGACCGCCGAGGGGGTCGCGTTCGCGTCCGAGGCGGGTGCCATCGTCCGGGCGGGGTGGATTCGAGCGGACGTGGAGGAACGTGCCTGGCCGTCCTACTTCAACAAGCAGTACGTGGATGGTCCTCTCACCATGTTCAAGGGAGTGGAGAGGGTACAGCCGGGCGAGGTGATCCGCATCCGTCGTGGGGAAGTGCTGGAACGGCGCGTGTACCCCCTGCCCCTGCAGCCGGCCTCCGCATTGAGGGAGGACGAGGCTCTGGAGATGCTGGACGAGCTGGGGACCCGCACGGTGAAGAGCCACCTCCAATCGGACGTCCCGTACGGGGCTTTCCTTTCCGGAGGCATCGACTCGTCGTTCGTCGTCACGAAGATGGCCGAGCTCGTCGGGAACGTGAGGACCTACTCGATCGGGTTCTCGAGCGACACGGTGTCCGACGAACGGGAAAGCGCCTTGCGGCTCTCGCGGAAGCTCGGAACGTCCCACCAGGCCATAGAGTTCACACCGGATGATTTCTGGCGGCTCCTTCCCCGGATGTGCGCCTCCATGGACGATCTCATCGCGGACTATGCGGCCCTTCCGACCCTCAAGCTTGCCGAATTCGCGAAGCGGGAGGTGAAGGTCATCCTTTCCGGCGAAGGCGGAGACGAGGGGTTCGCGGGGTATCGGCGCTACCGGGTGCATCGCCGAGGGCTCCTTCGCAGGTTGATGCGGGGCCACGGATTCCGGAGGAGTGGCAACACGTCCGGACTCGGCCATCTCTTCGGCACCTCCTCGGTCTCCGACTGGACCGACGGTCCCCGCCAGGATCGGTTCGATACCCGTGGGTTCACGCGCCTCCAGACCCTTCAGGCCCGGGACATCAGCGACTGGCTTCCGGACAACCTCATGACCAAGGTCGACCGGTGCCTCATGGTCCACGGGATCGAGGGCCGGGTGCCCCTTCTGGACCGGGAGCTCCTCGGCTTCGCGTTCAGCCTGCCGGATCGACTGAAGATCTCGGGCGACCAGCACAAGTACCTGCTGCGCCGGTGGATCGCCGAACACCAACCGCAGCAGGAGCCGTGGGCGAAGAAACGGGGGTTCACCGTCCCGATCGCGGATTGGTTGGAGACGCGCCGCCCCGAGGTACGTTCGTACCTTCATGCCCACCCGGGCGTCCGGGAGGTGGTGGTGACCGATCGCCTGAAGGACTGGCTCGGGAAACCCCTCGACGGTCACGGGGCCAAGCTGCTCTTCAACCTGCTCTGCTACGCCATCTGGCACGACACGTACATTCGGCGTGGCCCCACTCCGGAATATGTCGTCGAGTCGTCCGGGACTTCGGTGCAGGCATGAAGGTAGGGATGCTGGTCCGCCGGTTTCCGAAGCTTTCCGAGACCTTTATCCTGAACCAGATCATCGGCCTCGTGGACGCGGGGATCGACGTCGACGTCTTTGCCTGGATCCCGGGGGACGATGCCGCGATGCACAGTGACGTCCGGGCCTACGGATTGATGGGCCGGACCCATTACATACAGCTGCCTCGCTCGCGGGCGCGAAGGGTCGGTGCTGCCCTTGCGTCCTGGCGTCGCCCCGGGCTGATGCTGCGATCCTTCAGGGTGCGACGCTTCGCCCGCCCCACCTCGTCGCTCGCGCTCGCCTACGCCGCGGCCGCGTTCCTCCGTCAGGGTCCCCACCACATCGTCCATTGTCAGTTCGGGCAGTTGGGCCTCACGGCGCTGACACTCCGGGAGCTCGGCGTCCTCCCTGGGCGAATCGTGGTCGCGTTTCGCGGAGCGGACCTGACCGTGGATCCCGATGTCGAGGGGTACCGGGCGCTCTTCCGGATCGCGGACCTCTTCCTCCCGGTCTGCGACGTCTTCAGGGATCGTCTGGTCGACATGGGATGCGATCCCGACAGAATCCGGGTCCACCGGTCGGGCATCGATCTGGCCAGGTTCGAGTATTCCGAGCGGCCCCGGCCCGCAGGTGGCCCGACGCGACTCCTCACGATCGCTCGCCTCGTCGAGAAGAAGGGAGTCGAGTTCGGAATCCGGGCGGTCGCCCGATTGAAGGAGTCCGGTAGGCGGATCGTCTATACGATCGTGGGCGACGGACCCCAGCGCCTCCAACTCGAAGGCCTGGTCGACGACCTGGGCCTACGGGATTCGATCCACTTCGCGGGCGCCCTGGACCACGGGGACGTACTGACCTTGCTCAGGGAGTCCCATGTGCTCCTGGCCCCGAGTGTCACCGCGTCTGACGGGGACCAGGAAGGGATCCCGAATGCGTTGAAGGAGGCGATGGCCATGGGCCTCCCCGTCGTGAGCACCCTCCATAGCGGCATTCCGGAGCTCGTAGAGGATGGGGTTTCGGGCTTCCTGGTACCGGAACGGAATACGGAGGCCCTCGCGGATCGGTTGGCCGTGCTGGTGGATCATCCGGACAGGTGGGATGACCTGGGCCGCGCGGGTCGGCGGCGGATCGAAGCGGACTACGATGTCCGGGTCTTGAACGGCCGGCTGGTGGAGATCTACAGGGAGATCCTGGCCGGGGATCCGGGCCCGGCCCGGCCCGTCCCCCGATCATGAAGATCGTGCGATGGGGACTCAAGAAGCTCCCACTTCGGGGGTGCATCACCCGGGTCGAAACCGCAGAGCCCGTCGTCGCTCTGACCTTCGACGACGGGCCCGATCCCCGGTTCACGCCCCGGCTCCTGGACCTGCTCGAGAGGCACGACGCCCGGGGCACGTTCTTCATGCTGGGTTCCTCGGCCGCACGGCATCCCGACCTGGTGAGGCAGGTCGGGGAAGCGGGCCATGCCATGGGAAACCACACCTGGGACCATCCCGCCGTGTCCCGGACATCCTGGGAAGAGACCCGGTCGCAGATCCGGGCGTGCCACGACGCCCTCGAGCCCTACGGGCTTCGCCTCTTCCGACCCCCCTACCTGGCCCTGTCGAAGGCATCGGTGCTGAACTGCCGGATGCTCGGGTACGAGGTGATCATGGCCAACCTGGACTCCTCCGACTGGTGGAACCCGGATGGATCGGACATCGCCGAGACCTTGCTCGCGGGAGCGGCGCCGGGCGACATCATCCTCCTTCACGACGGCCTGTCCGGCTTCTCCGGTCGCAACCTTCCCCATCCGCCGCGCACAGATCGGAGCGCCATGTTGAAGGGGCTCGAGGGGTTCCTCACGGAGGCGGCCGGACGATTCCGCTTCGTGACCGTGCCCGAGCTTATCGCAAGAGGGCGGCCGGTGCGGGAGAAGAGGTATTCCCGGGGGCCGGCGCCGGTCGCGCGGGAGTGACGGCGGCGCTGGGCCTCCCTCGCGGCTGTTCCGGTCCCACCAGGTCGGCCCACTCCAGGTAGCGCCTCGTCACCTCCATGCCCCGGCTCAGGTCGAAGCGCGGCGTGTAGCCGAGCCGTTCCCGGGCGCGGTCGATCCGGACCCTCCCCCGGGACGTCTCGAGCTCGATGGCGGCATCGCTCGGAAGGAAGATCCGGGGAGCCGGCGGGGCCTCCTCATGGAGCCAGCCCTTCGCCAACTCCGAGAGCACGGCTTCCGGCAGGACCTTCGCGAGCGCCCCGATCACCGGGAGCTTGCTGACACGGGCCCATGTCCGGGGGTCCCGCGCCCCGCGCCTGATTCTGTGGACGATGGAGCGCTTCTTCCGCTCCTCCCGTCTCAGCCGGTAAATCTCCTCGACAGGCACCTCCACCGTGGACTGGAGCCCGGCGGCTGCTTCCAGGCCCTGGTAGAACTCCTTCCAGGTGACCGGTTCCTCGGCCGAGATGAGAAACCGCTCGCCTTCCACCCCGGGGCGCGTCGCGGCCAGGAGCATGGCGTCCGCCACATCGTCCACGTAGACGGCGTTGCAGGGGGTCGCCCCTCCGTCCAAAAGCGGGACGCGTACCTTTGGGTTCCGGAGGCGTCGCAGGGGCGTCAGGGTCCAGAAGGTGGAGAACGGACCGTAGACGATGGTCGGCTGGAGGATGACGGCGGGGAGTCCCTGCCTCCGATGGATTTCATCCAGGAGGTTCTCCGCCTCCCGCTTGACGAGGACGTACGGGTCCTGCGACGCGGGCCACGGAGACTCCTCGGTCACCTCTCCCGGAGGCAGCGGCTGGTAGACCGCCATGGTGCTCAGGTGGACCATCCGGTCCACGCCTTCGGCGAGCGCGGCCTCGGCCACGTTCCGGGTTCCCTCGACCCCGGTGCGCTCCTGGCCGGCGAGCGTGGGCACGAAGTCGTAGGCGCAGTGGAACACCACGTCGCAGCCCTGGACCGCCCGTTCCACCGACGCCCGGTCACGGAGGTCGCCGCCCACCATCTCCACGGGATACGGCGAGATACGGGCGGCGTGGGCGAAGTCTCGAACGAGGACCCGCACCCGGCATCCCTCGTCCAGGACCAGCTTCTCGACCAGGCGCCCGCCGATGAAGCCCGTCCCTCCGGTGACCAGGACCGTCCGTCCACGGAGGCTCATGGGGAGACCCCTTCCCGAACGGCATCGATCCAGGGCACCCCGAGCGGGAGGCGACCGGCATAGCTGTCGAGAATGAGGGAAAGGGAGCGCCTCGCTTCCGTCCCGGTCACCGCAGGAGGTCTTCCTGATCGGGCGGCCTTCTGCCAGTCCACCTGCAAGGCCAGCGTGAGGTCGACGGGCGTCTGGTCCGCCCACCGTTCGGTGCCCTCGGTCTGTATCGGATCGACGGTGACCCCAGGACCGTCGACGTGCTCGAGCGTCACTCTGTTGGACGTGAGCGACACCTCCATGTGCGCCCGATCCCCCGAGACCACCACCGTGTTCCTGAGCGTCCTGGTCCGGCTGAACTCGGCGACTCCCTCGAGGCCCGCTTCCGTGCCGAACCGGGTCAAGGACTCCGATTCCACCCCTCCCTGGTCGTTGTCCCTGTGCTCGAGCACCTGGAGATCCCCGAACCACCACACGAGCAGATCCAGGGCATGGACTCCGAGATCGATCAACACCCCGCCGCCCGCCGCCTCCTTCCGGAAGGGGAAATCCGTCTTGACCGGCCAACCGAAACCGTAGCCGTCCCGGACGTCGAACGACTTGATGGTTCCCAGCAGGCCCGCGTCGATCACGCGCTTGGCGAAACGGCATTGGTGGGCGACCCGCCGGGGGTGGCCCACCGCCAGGACGACTCCGCCCACCGCCTCGGCAGCGATCATCTCGTCGCATTCTGCGAGGGTTCGGGCAATGGGCTTCTCCACCAGGACGTGGATCCCCGCCCGGAGGAGAGCGGCGCTCACGGGGGCGTGTATATGGGGCGGCAGGGCCACGATCGCGCCATCCAGCTCGAGGTCGAAGAGCCTCCGGTAGTCCCCGAAGGTCCGCTCGGTCCCCAGCTCGGCCGCGAACCGGCGGGCGCGAGCCTCGTCCTTGTCCACCAGGGCCACGACCTCGCAGCCGGGATTCCTCCGGAGTGCCGGGAAGTGGAGGATCTCTGCGACTGCGCCGCAACCCACGACGGCGATCCGGGCCTTGCTCCTCGAGAAACGCTCTGCCACCGGTCCTCACTATGCCGTGAAGGCGTGAAGGGTTGTCAGAACGCTACACTTGCAAGTGTCATTCCCGACGGGAATGTCACCCGCGGCACGGTACCTGCACCGACGCCGCCCCTACCCTCCTTCCACTTCGTCGGGCATCGTGGCATGTTCCCACGATGCCCGTGACCGACCACGCAGGAACAGCCGTTTTGACCTCTCTCCAGAATGGAACACCTCGATGAGACAGTCCGTCTCCACCGTGGTCATCGAGCCGGAGGGAAAGGTCGCCGATTTCGGGCTCGGGGAGCTCCGGGAGTACAGCGAGCTCTTCTTCTTCCTCGTATGGCGCGACATCAAGGGGCGGTACGCCCAATCGGTCCTGGGAATCGGCTGGGCCATCGTACAGCCTGTGATGGCCATGGTCGTGTTCACGGTCATCTTCGGGAACCTGGCGGAGATCGAGTCCGACGGCATTCCGTACTCGATCTTCAGTTACACGGGCCTGGTGGCCTGGACGTACTACTCCAACGCCCTGACGGACTCCACCGGGAGCCTCGTCACGAACGCGAACATGCTTCAGAAGATCTACTTCCCTCGGCTGATCCTTCCCCTGTCCGCGGTTCTGGCCCGGATGGTGGACTTCGTGATCTCGCTCGGGATCCTGGTGGTCATGATGCTCTGGTTCGGGATCACTCCGACCTGGTGGGCGCTCGGCCTTCCGGTCCTGGTGCTCCTTCTCATGATCAGCGCCGCGGGCCTGGGCATGTTCCTGGGAGCCATGGCGGTGCAGTACCGGGACGTGAAGCACGCCATGAGCTTCGGCATCAAGCTCCTGATGTACGCGGCCCCGGTAGTGTACCCGCTGAGCTACGTCCCGGAACGGTACCGCCTCGTCTACGCCGTGAACCCGATGGTCGGGGTCGTGGAGGGCTTCCGGGCCAGCCTTCTGGGCACCACCGCCATGCCCTGGAACCTCATCGCGGTGAGCTCCCTGAGCGGCGTGATCATGTTCCTGGCCGGAGCATGGTACTTCCGGAAGAAAGAGCACGTCTTCGCCGATGTGGGATGACCGCCGGTCCGGATCCCTCACGCGGGTCGGGTGACCCATGCGCCTGAGCGTCGTGATCCCGTGCCATAACGAGGAGTCCGTGATCGGGGAGCAGCTCGAGGCCCTGACCCGCCAGGATTGGGATCATCCCTGGGAAATCGTGGTATCGGACAACGGGTCCACCGACGGGTCCCGTGCGGTGGTGGAGCGGTTCCACGGCCGGGTTCCGTCGCTGCGGATCGTGGATTCGTCAGGGTCCGGGGGCTGCGCTCATGCCCGAAACGTGGGCATCGAGCGGGCCCGGGGCGACCTGATTCTCAACTGCGACGCCGACGACGTGGTGGCCGACAACTTCGTGGCCGCCATGGCGAAGGCCCTGGAGACGCACGACTTCGTCGCTTGCAGGTTGGAGGAGCACCGACTGAACGAGCCGTGGCTCGCCGAGAGCTGGGGGAATGGCCAGCGGGACGGCCTCCTCGGGTTCTCGCCACGGTTCCTCCCCTTCGGGGGGAGCGGTACGCTGGGCTTCAAGCGCTTCGTCTTCGACGCGGTGGGTGGGTTCGACCCCACGCTTCGGGCCCGCGAGGACAACGATTTCTGCTGGAAGGTGCAGCTCCAGGGGATTCCGCTTCACTTCGTCCAGGAGACCGCGGTCCATTACCGCTATCCGATCAGCTACTCGCACATGTACCGGCAGTCGCGCTTGCTGGCCGAATTCCAGGTGCTCCTCTACAGGCGATACCGGTCCCTGGGAATGCCGAAGCTGCCCCTGCGCAAAGCCCTCCGGGGAAAAGTGACGTGGCGGAAGCTCATGAGGCAGCTCCTCGGGCTTCGCGGGTACGAACGCGCGCGCAGGGCCCGCTTCGTGCGGGATCTGGGGCACAAGGTCGGACGGATCAAGGGAAGCTTCCGGCACCGGACCCTGGCCTTCTGATGGGCCTGACTCCGGGCAAGGGTCTTGCATGGCAGTACGGCGGTCTACACTCGATTCGAGAACTGGGAACCAAATGTCCGAAATAGCCATCCGCGCCGAAGGCCTCTCCAAGCGCTATCGCATCGGGTCGGCCGAGGAAAGCCATGAAACCCTGGTCGGCGGTCTCCTGAGCTTGGTCTCACGGCCGGCGAGGAACCTGAGAAAGCTCTCCCGATTGTCGAAGTTCAAGGTGGACGAGGACGATGCCGACGACGTCATCTGGGCCCTCCGGGACGTCTCCTTCGACGTGAATCAAGGGGAGGTCATCGGGATCATCGGGCGGAATGGGGCTGGAAAGTCCACACTGCTCAAGATCCTGACCCGGATCACCATGCCCACCCGTGGACGTGCCATGATCCGGGGGAGCGTGCAGAGCCTCCTGGAGGTGGGCACCGGATTCCACAAGGAGCTCACGGGCCGGGAAAACGTGTACCTGAACGGCGCGGTCCTGGGGATGCCCGCACGGGAGATCACCCGGAAGTTCGACGAGATCGTGGACTTCTCGGGGGTGGAGAAGTTCATCGACACTCCGGTCAAGCGGTACTCCACCGGGATGAGGGTTCGCCTCGCCTTCTCGGTCGCCGCCCACCTGGAGCCCGAGGTCCTGCTCGTGGACGAGGTGCTGTCGGTGGGCGACGAGGAGTTCCAGCGGAAGTGCCTGGGGAAGATGGACGAGGTGGCGGGCCGCGGCCGGACGGTCCTCTTCGTGTCCCACAACCTTCAGTCCGTCACCCGCTTGTGCCCGCGGGTCCTCCTGTTGGGCGGAGGGCGGATCCTGATGGACGCCCCCGCTCACGAGGCCGTGGGCGAGTACCTCTCGGCCGGGGCGCGGGGGACTGCGGTGCGGGAGTGGAATGACCCCAAAACAGCTCCCGGTGGGGAGGTGGCGCGCCTTCGGGCCGTCCGGATCGTGAACGAGAAGGGAGAGGCTTCCGATGCCATCGATACCCGGGAGGGGTTCCGGATGGAGATGGAGTACGAGGTCATGCGGCCCGGCCACGCCCTTCGGATGAACTTCACCGTCTGGAACCACGAGGAGGGGGTGGCGGCTTTCTCGGTATTCGATCTGGACAAGGAGTGGCGGGAGCGAAGGCGGCCCGAGGGCCGTTACCGGACCAGCGCATGGGTACCGGGAAACCTCCTCGGAGACGGGATGTTCACGGTGGACGCCAGCCTGGCCCTCCGGGACTCCGGCGTGGTCCAGTTCTCCGAGGTCGGGGCGGTGGCGTTCCACATGGTCGATCCCCTGGACGGAGAGACCGCCCGGGGCGACTGGGGCGGCCAGATCGCGGGGGTGGTACGTCCCAAGTTGGACTGGGCCACCGAATACGAGCCCTCGGCGCACGCCAGATCGTCCGCGGTGTCGGAGGAGGTGACCCCGTGAAGGCGGTGATCCTGGCGGGCGGATTCGGGTCCCGACTCGCGGAGGAGACGGTGGTGAAGCCCAAGCCGATGGTGGAGGTGGGCGGGAAACCCATCCTCTGGCACATCATGAACATCTACGCGGCCCAGGGCGTGAACGAGTTCGTCGTGGCCCTGGGATACAAGGGCGAGGTGATCAAGGAATACTTCCTCAACTTCTACGCCTTCAACAACGACATCTCCATCGACCTGGTGCAGGGCAGCACCGTGATCCACGAGGGAAACCAGCCCGCCTGGAAGCTCCACCTTGTGGACACGGGGCTGGAGACCAGCACGGGGGGCCGGATCAAACGCCTCGGACGGTGGCTGGACGACGGACCGTTCATGCTCACCTACGGGGACGGGGTGGCGGATATCGACATCGGTTCGTTGCTCGAATTCCACAAGTCCCACGGGAAGCTGGCCACCGTCACGATCGTGCGGCCACCGGCCCGGTTCGGGGGCGTCAGCCTCGACGAAGATCGCATTTCGCGTTTCACGGAAAAGCCCCAGACCGGGGAGGGTTGGATCAACGGCGGGTTCTTCGTGCTGAACCCCGGAGCCCTGGAGTACATCGAGGGCGACGAGTCCATCTGGGAGCGGGAGCCCCTGGAGGCCCTCTCCCGGGACGGCGAGCTCATGGCCTTCCGCCACACCGGGTTCTGGCAGCCCATGGACACCCTGAGGGAGAAACATCTCCTGGACCGCCTGTGGCAGTCCGGAGAGGCTCCCTGGAAGGTCTGGAAGTGAGCGGGGCCTGGGCCGGGCGCCGGGTCTTCGTAACGGGGGCGACCGGAATCGTGGGGTCGAGCCTCGTCCGGCGCCTGTTGGATGAAGGCGCCGTGGTCGTGGCCCTCATCTTCGACTGGGATCCCCAGAGCGAGTTGATGCGAAGCGGCGACGTGGGAAGGACCCACGTGGTGAGCGGCGGGCTGGAGGACATCTCGGCCGTGGAGCGGGCCGTGAACCTGCACGAGACCGACACCGTGATCCACCTCGGCGCCCAGACCCTGGTGGGAACGGCCTACCGGAACCCGCTTCCGACCTTCGAGGCGAACATCCGTGGGACGTACAACCTTCTCGAGGTCTGCCGCATCCATCGCGGCCTGGTGAAGTCCGTGGTGGTGGCGAGCAGCGACAAGGCCTACGGCGACGTGGCCGAGCTCCCGT
>Ga0326597_10004401_pt1 | contig 19829 bp, 21 predicted proteins | sample RVTome_12_FD_203789 | JGI IMG/M metagenome (GOLD analysis project Ga0326597, IMG submission 203789) | Soil microbial communities from uranium-contaminated site in the Upper Colorado River Basin, Wyoming, United States - RVT100D185 | ecosystem: Environmental > Terrestrial > Soil > Contaminated >...
ATATTCCTTTGTCCGAAGACCCGGTTATTGTAATTGACAATAGTATAATCACCGATTTCCACTCTTCCGGTATCAGTATAAACGGTTTGAGGAGTAACTGCGTTTTTATCAATAGCGGCGGCCATAGTAATCGGTTTCATTCCGGATCCCGGCTCAAAGAGTTTTTGAATCAAAGAGTTTTGAAAGACGGAAAAATCGGAAATATCGCCATAATTGTTAGGGCTAAAATTAGGCCAATCAGCCATCGCAATAATCTTTCCGGTAGACGGTTCGACAACAACAATTTGCCCCGATTCAATATTTAAATCTTCTTGGGCTTGGGCCAATAACTTCTCGGCCATGAACTGGATATTGTAATCAAGAGTTAAAACAATATTTGACCCTTTAATATCTGCTTCTCCTTGGATCTTTTCTCGACCCTTCAAAATATCATCGTAGTATTCTTCAATTCCATACTGCCCCCTGTCTTCACCTCCCAAAAAACCAACCACAGCTGAAGCCATTGATCCCTGAGGATAGCTTCTGAACGACTCTTCCCTAGTATAGAGGCCAGCAATATCCAGCTTCTTAATCCGTTCTTTCTGTTCTTCTGAAATATCGCTCTTTATTTTTTCAAACAGAGTTTCCTTATTTAACTTTACGGCTATAATATCTTGGTCGATATCTAAAATTTCAGAAAGCTCTTTGGCTACCACTGTTTTTTCTGTAACTTCAATCGGAGAAACAAAAGCGGTGGTGCCCGTCATATTGGTGGCCAGGATTTGTCCGTTAGAAAAAAAGATATCCCCTCTCTGGCCGCGGAAAAGAGAAAACACATTCTGCTGGCCGACCGCCAGAGCTCTATTGAAGTCATGATTAATTATCTGAATATATGCTAAACGGCCTATAATGGCCGTTGAAAAGATAATCATCAGAACAAAAACGATGGTAATTCGCCAGTTTTTCATTTTACTACCACAGAACTGTCTATTATCTGAATGTAATCTATTTTATCTATTTTAACAAAGTTTAATTTTTCTACCTCCCGAGACAAGTCCTCCAAAGATTCCTTCCGGGCCAGCCATATTTCTAAATCTTTATTTTCCAGAGATAACTTGGCAATCGTTTCCTTAGACCGGCCAAGGGAATGTTTTTCTTTAACTTCGGCATTAACTTGAAAGATGTATAAGCCAAGAAGCAAAAACAGCGCCAAAATACCGGTTAAATAAAATTTAGTAAAATTAAGTTTATTTTTCTTCATCTTTTTCTGCCTACTCTTAATCGGACGCTTCTGGCCCGAGGATTATTTCTGACCTCGGCCCGATCGGCCATTATCGGCTTCTTGGTTAATATTTCTAAATCTAATTTTTTAAAAGCGTTTTTGACAATCCTGTCCTCTAAAGAATGAAATGAGATAACGGCCAATCTCCCCCGCTCTGACAGAATCCTCCCTGACTGATCAAGAGCGGTCATCAAGGAATTAAGCTCTGCATTGACTACAATCCGCAAGGCCTGAAAAGTCTTGGTGGCCGGATCAATTCGGCCTCTTTTGCCACCAATGGCTCTCTTTAAGTCAAAGGTGGTTTCAATTGGCCTGCCTCGAACGATATTTCCGGCAATCTGACCGGCCCTTTTTTCTTCACCATAAATCTTCAATATATTTTCGATCTCTTTTTGAGGCCAGGTATTAACAATATCTTTTGCCGTCAGTCCGCTATCGGTGTTGTATCTCATGTCCAGCGGTTCGTTGTAGCGGAAAGTGAATCCCCGACCGGATTTATCTAAATGGTAACTGCTCATTCCCAGATCAAAGAGAATTCCTGAAACATTAACAAATCCGCACTCTTTGGCAATCTCCTCTAAATTGGCATAAGTATCGTTGACCAGAGTCAAACCTTCCAACTTTTCGGATTCAAGACTCTTAAAAATTTCGTCGTCCCACTCAATAGCCAACACTTTTGCTCCTCTCTCGAGGATTGCTCTGATGTGTCCTCCTCCGCCAGGGGTGCAATCTATAAAAGTTTTATCGGGACCGGGATCCAAATACTTTATCACTTCTTTTAAGAGAACCGGTATATGAGTCCCGGAAGAAGTTTGACCAACATTTATCTGGCTGGCATTGTCAGTCAAACTCTTTCCGGGAATCATATTCATTTTTTAAATACCAAGCTCCTCTAGCTTGGAAACCATTCCAACCACCTTCTTCTCCACTCCGGTCTTGTACTTTTCCCACTTAGCTTCGTTCCAAACCTCAATTCGGTTAAACAAACCGCAGACCACAACATTCTTATTAAGGCCGGCATAGCTTTTTAAATAGTCGGGGATTAAAATTCGGCCCAAATTATCCAAAGCCACCTCGCTGGCTCCGGCTAATTTAATCCTGGCGTAACTCCTGGCTTCCACCTTGCTCTCCGGTAGGTTACCTAATTTTGAAAACATCAACTCACCCTCTTTTTTTGAGTAGATAACTAAACAATTGTCTATCCCTTTGGTAACGATTACTTCCCTCCCAAGCTCTTTGCGAAACTTAGACGGCAGAGACAATCTTTTCTTTGTATCAATTGTGTGTTTGTATTCTCCGGTAAACATAGCTAGTTATCCACAGATTATTGTAGTTTTCCCACTCTTTTCCACATCTATCCACTACATATCCTTTATAGCCCACTTTATGTGGTATCGTCAACACTCCCAGTTTTCCACAAGTAACTTAAATAAAAAGCGGGGCTGTGACTTTCCCGCTTCTGCCTCCGCATATTCAAAAAAGATTATTCATCCAAAACGAAACTGCGCTCTTTTAAGCCCTGGGCATAACTTTTTCTGATCTGGGCAGAAGACAATGGTTCTTCATAGATTCTGACTGTATCAATATATCCATGTACTTCGTCATCCCCGTCGCTGGTGGCTCCAATAACCAACGGCTCGGTCCCGACCGTCTCTATCGGTCCCGGAGTCGGCACCGCCAATACGCATGATTCTTGACCGTCAATATACACCCTGATTGTTGTCCCGTCATAAGTATAGGCGACATGATTCCATCTATTGAGAGAGATTGAGATGCCGGTTGTGGTACAATTGTCCCACCCTCCGTCCACGCGAACATAAGCTCTGATCTCCCCATTATTGTTGTAGCGGAGAATGTATTGATTGCCATTACTGCCCCACTTGCCAACTATATTTCCGTTAAGACTCGTTGTGGTCGGCTTGATCCAGGCCTCAACGGTAATGTTTTCCGGACTTAGTGAGCCGTTAGTGTTATGAGGAACAATAATGTATTCATTGGAGCCGTCAAACTCAAGAACGCAACCTTTGGCCGAGGGAGTGTCGCTTGGCTCACAATGCCAGGTGGGAACATCAACGGTAAAGGACCCGTCGTTGCCATAGCCGGATCCGTCACAAACATCCTCTCCCCCGTCGCAGGTATTGTCAGCGCCTTCATTAAACTCCCAGGATCCTACGGCGTAAGCTCCGACGGCGTGGTTAACATTGGCGCTAAACTGCAGACCGGCCGCTACTTCCGCTTTGTCTCTGGTGGTATTTAAGGAAACCAGCACAATACTGGCCAACAGTCCGACAATAGCCACAACCACTAAAAGTTCTATAATCGTAAAGCCGCTTTTCATTAGATTATTCTACCAATTATTTATTCAAAATTAAAAGCTTGGATGTTTCCGGATCGACCGACACTCTGTCTCCCCTCTTGATTTGATTGCTCAAAAGAGCCGTGGCCAGAACATTCTCCACCTTTTCGGCAATTACCCTCCTCATCTGCCTGGCGCCAAACACCGGATCGTAGCCGAGCTTGGCCATTTTGCTTTTTAGCTCTTCGCTAATCTCAAACTCAATCCCCTTTTCCAGAACATTCTTTGAAATGCCTTCCAAAATCAGGCCGGCAATATCTGTCAGATTATCTTCTGACAACGGCTCGAAGATAACGGCGGCATCAAAACGATTAATAAACTCCGGCCGGAAAATATTATTCTCAAAGATATAGTCTAAGATCTTCTGCCTGACGGTTTGCCAGTCTCCCTTGCTTTTGAGAGACTGTAAAATTATCTTGTAGCCGGCGTTACTGGTAGCAATGATAATGGTATTTTTAAAACTGACCTTGCGACCCAAGCCATCGGTAATATGACCTTCGTCTAGAACCTGAAGAAAAATATTCAAGATATTACTATCGGCTTTTTCCAGCTCGTCTAAAAGAATTAGAGAGAAAGGATTCTCTCTGACCGGTGTAGTTAAAAGCCCCTGGGTGTTTTCTGAGCCGATCAGGCGGGCGATATCGGTGCTGTTTTGAAACTCGGACATATCCAGCCGGATCATATTGTTTTCCGATCCAAAGTAAAAATGGGCCAGGGCTTTGGAGGTTTCTGTCTTTCCGACTCCGGTCGGCCCCAAAAAGAGAAAAGCTCCCATCGGCCCTTTGCGGCTGGAAACTGCCGACCTGGCTCTCCTTAGGGCGGTTGCCACCTCTGAGACGGCCATATTCTGATTGATTATTCTTCTGTGAATTAAGCTTTCCAGATTTAACAGAACCGATCTTTCCTCCGACTCAACTTCTCCGATTGGCACTTCCGACTTTTCGGAAATAATTTTGTTGACATGTTCCGGTAAAACTACCTTCTGACCGGAGAGACTGGAAACATAGACTGCCACTTCGTCCAAAACATTCATGGCCTTTTCCGGAAAATGCAGAGACGGAAAGTATTTATCGGTCAGCTCAATTATTTTCCTGATTGATTGGTACGGGATAAAAATCTTATAGCGGTTTTCCAAAGCAAAGGTCAGATACTCCAGCAAGATCACTGTTTCTTCGGGCAAGATTCCGCTCACTTCAACCTTGGAGAACAAGGTTAAAATAGCCGGGTTTTTTTCAATGTTTCGGTGCAGACCCTCATAATTGGTAATTCCAATCAGACGAAAACTGGGCAGTCTTAAATAGGAAGAAACAATTCCAGAGATATCAACCACGCCCGGCTTTGTCTCGGAAGCCAGATAATTATCAATGCCTTCAATAACCAGGATAATGTTTCCAGCCACGCTGGCCTCATAAAAAATTTTATCTAAAACGGCTTCAACCTGATCACTGCTGGTCAAATCAGCCAATAAGCTAGGCATATCCAGCTCAACAAATCGTTGGTAATTAACACCGGGAATGCCTTTGCCCAACAAACTCCTTTGAGCCAAACCAAAAATCATTCCCTTTTTTCCGGTGCCCTCTTCACCAATTAATAAAACATTGTTGATCTCGGTTCTGGAAAGAATTCTTTCCACTCTGTCAATGTCCTGTTTATGGCCGACAGTTCGCATCGGTCTGTTCCTGACCGCCTCGGTAATATCGGTGCCGTATTTATCCAAAGTGATAGTATAGCCGGCCGTCCACTCCTTGGCCAAAGTGCCTCTTCTGGCCAGACTGTCATAGTCGTAAAATCGCTTGCTTCTTTCCTCTTCGATGTTTTCGGCCCACAAGACCAAACTTTCAATATCTTTTACTTTTAAATCTTTCAAAATCAACATCTGGCCAAAGATTTTATCCGTCCCGGCCAAAGCAATCAGCATATCTCCGATCATTACCCTGTCATGGCCCTTGTCTCTGGCTATTGTCAGAGCGGTCAGGATGGTTCGGTCAAAAGATTCCGGGTTTTTTGCCAGTCTCTGCCTAACCTCTCCGGCTAATTGGCCGACAGAGATCAGAAGACGATTGAAAACAAAGGCCAATTTGGGATTATCTTTTAAAAGATAGTAAAAAATATGGCCGGAGGACTTGCCCCGATTGACGGCTTTATTAACCGATTTGGCCACCTCAAAACTCAAATAGTCGGCCAGATTATACCGGTCTTTGCCGGCCAGGGCTTCGCTTAAACTGGCTCTCAATTTTGGTTTTTTCATCCGGTTGTTGAAGAAATCAATTTTGGCCACCACGGCGCCAAAAACCGCCAGAGAAATTGAAGCCAACCCCAGCACTTTTCGATTAACTTCATCCGGTAAACTGCCCAGAAAAAAACCTTGCAAAAAAACCAGCAACAAAAGAACCGTCAAAAGCAAAGAAAGACTGTGGAAAAATTCAAGCAATAGAATCTTGTCCCACAAAATAGTCGAATAGATTTTTGATCTTTTAATATCAAAATTAATCATAAAAGGAGAAGGCCGAGGCCAAAAACCACCAGAGCAATTAAAATAAAGGGGAGAAGATACCAGGAGACAAGAACAATCAGGCCGGAAAAGAAAATGAGAGTTTCAAAAAGAAGACCCAAAATAATCAGAATTGTCCTCATTATGGCTCCGATAATCCTGGACATTGAATTGAAAACAAAGGCCTCAAAGTTCTTCCCAAACTCAAAAACTCGGCTATAGGGCAAGCCATATCGCCGCCAGGGCGAGAAAAAAGTTCTGATTAGAATTGGGACAGAAAAATAGTTAAGTCCGAACAAAAGTAAAGTTTCCCAGATCGAAAAGATCCGTCTCGGCTTTTCAAATAGATACCAAAGAGAAGCGGCAACTAAAATATTGTTCATTAGTCTATTATACCCTGTTTTGTAATCCTTTTAAACTATTATATAATGTAGCTATAATATGCAAACATTTGAATTTCATTTTGCCCCCGGTGGCAAGGAGGATAAAAATTTTGACACTTTCTTGTGGGAGCCGAAAAGCGCCGCTGAAAAAAAGCTGGGCAGTTTGAATATGGTCGGATCGGCCAGCGACACTACTCCGACTAACAAAGAAATAATTGGCAAGATTGCTGAAGTTTTCAAGGAAAGCTATTATTCCGGAGAAATTAAGACTCCCGGCCGCTCCCTGTCTCTGGCGGCTAAAAAAGTAAATCAGTATCTGGCTGACCAGGTAAAAAAAGAAAATGTCTCTTGGCTGGGCAACTTGGAATACGGAGTCTTGACCCTAAAAGATTATGACATCAATTTTACCAAGACCGGAGATTTAAAGCTGATTCTTTTGCGAGCCGGCCAAATTGTTAATATCGGCAAAGATCTGGAGATGCAGGAAATTGAACCCTATCCTTTAAAAATATTCTTTAATGTCGTTTCGGGGAAACTGGCCGAAGGCGACAAACTGCTGATAATGACCAAGGATGTTTATGAGTCCATGAAGAAAAAAGAGATTCTCCCCCAAATAGCAAGAATGAATAATGTTACCTTTGAAAGCATTGAGAAGCTGACTGCCGATATCAAAATGAAAGGGGCCTGTCTTTTAATCAGCTTTGCCAAAGAGCAAAAAGATCAGGAAACCAAAAAAGCGACAATTGTTGAAAAAAAGGAGAAGAGACCGGCTTTTAAAATAAATTGGAAACCGTCATTTCTGACAAAGATAAAACTGCCAAAGATTAAAAAAGATCTCAAAGACAAGCTCAAGGTTTCAATTAAGCCAAAAGGGCAAACGATTGAAAAGTTCAAGAAGAGTTTTCTCCCCAGAAAAAATATCATTGCTATAATCTCTTTGATTATTGTTCTTTTATTTGGACTGTACTTCTTTGGCGCCAAGCCCAACAAAGAAGAAAGGGAGACAAGAGCGGCCTTGGAAAACATTGAAGCTCAGCTTGAAAATGCCGACTCAAACAATATTTTAAAGAATCTTTTAGATCAGGTTAGCGCTCTGCCAATCACGCCAGAGTCAGAAGAGACAAAGAATAAAATAGAAAAGAAGCTAAGAGAGATAAACAATATTGTCAAAGCGCCGGATTTGACGGCTGTAGCCAGCTTAAAAGACCGATCACAGATTGATAAACTAAAAGAGTTGGCCGGGTTGGCCGGGACCGATCTGATCTTTGAAGATCCAAATATTCTTCATCTCCACAACGATTCCTGGGAGCAAAAGACCGTCACTCTCCCAACCTTCCGATTCAATCCCAATCTTTTCTCCACTTATATCTCGAATCTTTATCTGCTGGACCGGGAGACTTGTGATATAGTGAAGTACTCTCATTTGGGAGGCGCTAACTGGGGAACGCCAAAGAAGTGGCTTTCTGATAAAACGGATTGCCAAAGTCCAAAGTCAATGGCCATCAACAACTCTATTTATGTTTTAAATATTGACAACAGTATTTCGGTCTATCATGCCGGAGACTATCAAAAAACCATTAATATCGATATCTGGCCAACGGCCGGAAACTTGACTCAGATAAAAACCAAGATTAATGTTCCTTTTCTCTTCTTGCTTGATCCGGAGAACAAAAGAATAGTTGTTCTGGATACCGAAGGAAAACTGATCAAACAGATCGAAAATGATCAGTTAATCGATCCTCTCTACTTTGACATCTCAAATGACGGCGCTAAAATATATATTTTAGACGAAGGCATAATTTATGAATTGAAGATATAAAAAGAAGGTCGCTTATCTGCGACCCTTTTTTCCTTTTTTTGTTCTTGTTTTAATCAACACCGATAATCTTGATATTATCGGGTATTTTGCCTCCCGACATCAAGTAGACGATCTTCTTCCAGTGATTCGGCAAGCCATGACAGAAATTGAGGATCTGGCCAAGAGTCATACTCTTACTCTTAACCCTTAGCTCTAAAGCGATCAGACAGCTTTTGTAAAGTTTGTCTTCTGGATTGGAAAAATCCATCAAAACAATCAGCTCTTTTAACTCTCTGGTGTGCAAACTGGCGACAACGGCGCTCCAGTTAGCTAACACTAGATCTGGCCGAGCACACCAGAGAACATCCAGCGGAAGAGCTTTCACTTCAGACGAAGCCGGTTTTGGCGGATTTTTTTTCAATCTAGTCGGATTGATCCTCCTCATCGCATTCTTTTTGGCGATCTTCTTGACTACTTTCTTTTTAGCCATACAAACATCCTCCTTCAGGTGGTTCTCTTATTGTTTATGAGCTATTTAATACACCAATTTTATCTTAAAACGCACCTTTAGTCAAACAAAAAAGCCCTCTAAGGACTTTCTTGTCTGAACTATTTTAGTTCTACGCTGGCTCCGGCTTCCTCAAACTTCTTTTTAATTTCTTCCGCTTCCTCTTTCTTGGCGTTCTCTTTGATCATTTGAGGACCGCCGGCGACGGCATCAACCAAATCCTTGGCTTCCTTGAGTCCTTTTTGCGTAATGTCTCGGACAACCTTAATGACTTCTATCTTTTTGTCTCCGGTTCCGGTCAACTCAATGTTGTAGGCGCTCTTCTCTTCGGCTCCGGCGGCTTCGGTCGGAGCAACTCCGGCAACGGCAACGGCCGGAGCGGCGGCTGAAACTCCAAACTTTTCTTCCAGAATTTTGACCAGTTCAGCCAGATCCAAAACAGTCATCTTTTCAATCTCTGAAACCAGGGACTGAAACTTTTCCGGAACTTCTACTTCCTTGGTTTCCTCTTCTTTTTTTTCTTCTTCTGACATATTATTTCTTAATATTACTTAAAACATAAACAAGATCCCTCATATTACCGGAAAGCACATTGACCAGACCGCTGATCGGCGCTTTCAAGGATCCCACGACCTTTGCTAATAATTCATTTCTTGAAGGTATTTTGGCTAAAGTTATAATATCGACGCTTTCTCTCAGCTTATTTTCGAGCACTCCGCCCAAAATCTTCAGATTCTCGTTGTTCTTGCCGAATTCATAAGCGGTTTTGGCCGGAACAACCTCGTCCTCAAAGCCAAAGACCAAAGCTATTTCTCCCTTGATTCCCCTGTCAAAAGGAATCTCTTTGTCCGAAAAAGCCAGATTTATCAGAGTCTTTTTGGCCACAATTATCGAACAACCGGCTTCTTTCAGTTCGTTTCTCAGAGAGTAAAGATCATCGGCTTTAAGTCCGGCAATATCAACAAAAACAATTGATTTTTGACGATCAATATTATCTTTTAATTTATCTACGATTACTTTTTTTTGCTCTTTTGTTAAAGGCATAAAAAAATGTGGTCATTAAACCACAGACAAGAGTATCATTCCTCGGCAGGTCTTATGATTGCCCGCTGTCTGTGGAAATATTATATTGTATCTCCTATTTTACTGATCAGAGCCAAACTGTCAATAGTTATTTCTCAATACAGAGCAATCTCTTACCGGCATCACAATAGCTGCCTCGCTGATGAGGAGAAGTCTGTCCGCTAATTAGTCCGGTGGACAACCCTTCTAAAGCCACGGCGGCAGTCGGAGTGCCAGAAGGAGTGTAGCAGGTTGGAAAGCCGGAAACAGAAGATCCATCATAATTGCTGACAAACTTTTCTGACCTGGTCCAGTTCTGACAAGTTGAAGTAATGCTGTAATCTTCAGCCACCCTGGAAGATGGCTGGCCGGCTTTAACAATACAGCTTCTGGCGCTACCGGCGGAAATCCGACCCAGCCAGATATTTTGCATTTTTTCCAAGAAATCCTCATCAATCCTGGAGCTGGCCAGGATAATCGGGTCGGCAAATCTTTCCATAAACTTGTCCAGGGATCGGCCCAGCAGTCGGTGGCAGGTTGCTCCCCTGATCAAAGAAGCTGACGGTTCGGCTTGGACAAAAATGCCGGCAAAACCTCTGTTTGTTTCAATTAGTCGGGCCAGAGCCGTTTGATCATCGGCGTCCCCGCCCAGAAAGGCCTGCCACTCTCCCGAATAGCCGATTTCTTCGGCTTCCGCCTGACATTTTCGATCCGCTCCAACAAAGCCGTCCAGATTTCCGTTATACAGATTGTCGGTTATAAAAACTTTTCTGACACCGGGGAAATCACTGGCCAGGTAAGGCCACTCACTGCCAATGGATAGGTTGTCGCAACCGGCCAGTTCCGGGTAAGTAATGGAAAAGGCGCCGTCGCTGTAATCCACTTTGTTGCCCGGTCGCCAGGGATACTCGAAGACAGCCACCCAAAAACCGTAACCATAGTCGTGGCCGGAATAAATATCCCATTCAAACTTGCCTAACCTGGCATCAATATTTTTACCGATCCACTCCATCCCGTCGCTGTCAAACAGAACTATCCCGACCCTGTCTATATTCTCAGAACGCCACTCTATATTATACTTCTGCCCAATCTCCCACCGCTCTTCTCCAACCGGCGCTACCAAAGACAAGGTTTTTTCACCCGCAGAAAAGAAGAAATAAGCGCCGATAAGCAGAACTATAACGACAAACACTCCCAAAAAGATTAATAAAATTTTCTCTTTATTCATAAATTCCTTTCTTCCTCTACCGCTGTCTCGCAAAGAGGAGCATTTCTTGCTTGAATCTTTTCAGTCATATCTGTAGCAGCTCTAAATTGAGCGGAATTAATATTGATCGGCAATAATGATAAGCCAACATAGAGATTGGCAAAATCAGGACAAGAATCAAGCCAGCATTGATAATCTTTGTGAGCCGTCAGGTTTTCTCCCTGACGGGTAATCTCAATATCTATTATATCATAACTCTCCTCATTTCTGCATACAATCGAATAAATCATCGCTCTGTTTAAGCTGTAAGCAACATTAAAATGATAAGGTCCGTTAAACCAAACACCGGAAATATTGAAAACTTGAGGTCGGGGCGGAATATTGGGATCGATCGGAGAATAAGGATGGGCCTCGGGATCAACTGCGATTTGGCTTTCAAGATTTTGATCTAAAAACCAGGTTACGGAAAAAAAGACAAGAACAATCAAAATTATTGAACCGAACATCAGACCGGCTTCAACTAAAACCTTCCGGCTCTTTTTTTGGCTGATCGGATCTTTGGCCGAAGCTGACATAACAAGACCGACCAACAAAAAACCCAGGTTCACCAATAAAGCAATCCCTAAAAGAGTAAAAGGTAAGTTGTCATAAATTGGCCCCATTTCTTTACTATACCACAATGAGCCAACAGATTGCTATCTTAAGTATTTTGAAATAGCCAAATTATGTTCGGCCAGATTGCGAGAGAAAATGGTTTCGCCATCTTTAGTTGATAAATAGAAAAAATAGTTGTTTGGGGTCGGATTGAGGGCCGCCTCGATGCTTTCCCGGCCGGGAGTGCTGATCGGTCCGAAAGGAAGCCCTCGATAGATATATGTATTGTAAACAGAATCAATTCCCAAATCACTAGCCGGAACCCTGGTGCTGTTTTTCTTGGTGATGTAGGTTATGGTGGCGTCAACTTGCAAAGGCATTCCGGCTTTCAAGCGGTTGGCCAAAACTCCGGCCACCATTTTCTTGTCTTCGAAAGTGATCACCTCTTTTTCAAGCATCGAAGCCAAAGTAACCGTTTGATAAATGCTCAAACCTCTCTCCTCTATTTTTCTTTTCAAGCCATCATCAAAGACGGCCTCAAAGTTCTTCAACGCTTTGAAAAATATATCTTCCAAACTGTCTTCGTTCAATATCTCGTAAGTGTCAGCAAACAAATATCCCTCAAGACCTGACCGGCTCGGTTTGTCAGCCATGAAGGGAAAATGCCGACTGAAATAGCCGGTTTCCTTTTCTTTATTGTCCAGTTCCAAAACTTCCTCTAAAATAGCGATTCCCTCTGCTTCTAAATAATTACCGAGATCGGTGAGATCCCAGCCGGGAACAATGGTAACTTTTTTGTTATCGGTTCGTCCTTCAGACATCTTGGAAATAATTTCTGAAACGGTTATTGACGGAGAGAGTTTGTAGTCTCCGGCTTTCAGACGGTTGGCCAAACCGGAGAAATGAGCAACGATTTCAAAGGATAATGCCGATTTAATCAAACCGGCTTGTTTTAAATTACCGGCAATCTGACCGGCTCCCTGGCCCTTTGAAACCGTAAAGACGGTTGTGTCAGTCAAATCCGGGTCGGCCGGAGAAAAACCGGACCAAACAAAAAAAACCGAAATAACAATAATTACTAGGATAAGAGCCGAGAGCTTTTTCATAACTTAATGGACAAATTATTTAACTTGAACTTAATTTTAGCCGCAAAGCTCAAGCGGTTGAAGAACAAAATACCGTTTAAATGATCGACTTCGTGCTGAATCACCCTGGCCAACAGTCCTTTGCCGTTAAACTTAACGGATTGACCGTCAAGATTAACGGCTTCAACTTCAATTTCGGTCGGTCTTTTGATCTCTAAATAAATCTCCGGAAAACTAAGACACCCTTCTTCCAAGACATCCGTCTTTTTATTCTTTTTGATAATCTTGGGGTTAATCAAAGACAAAACTCCCCGGTCGTCCTGACCAAAAGATATGACAATAACTCGCTTTAAGACACCGACCTGATTGGCAGACAAACCAATCCCATTATTTTTGGTCATGGTTTCGGCCATATCGGCAACCAGTTTTTTAATTTCTTCATTAACGCTTTCAACTGGTTTGGCTTTTTGCCTTAAAACTCTTTCATTAAACTTTTTGATTTCCAATAACATAGGAGCAGGGTTCTTGCGGGTCCGCCTCGACTCGAACGAGAAACATCGGTTTTGGAGACCGAGATTATACCATTTAACTACGGACCCTTAAATTCACTTGACTTCCGGTACTTTTTTCAATACAATGAAACTTATCAGATTTCAGCTCGGCAGAAAGGAGGTCTCTTATGACTTCTTCAACTTCTATCATTACCAATCGATACCACAGCAATTGGCATGCCAATGATCCGGCAATACATAAAGGTCAATCTGCCCGGGTGCTGGAACTGGATGATTATTGCAAACGCACAGGGCAAAATATCCAGAGAGGATCGCTGGGACACAATGTCCCGATTATAGTAGAGGAGGATAGAATCTTGTTTGTAAGTTCAGACGAACTATCCATCCGTTAATCGCTGATCTGAAATCTAATTCAAGGGGAAATCGCAAGTATTGTGGTTTCCCCATTTTTTCTATAAAATGTACTCATTGACATTATGCCAGAATAAGCATAATATATGGACATCTTAGCAAAAATTACATCCCTTAACAAGCATAAAGGAGCTACCATGGCCGAGGAAAAAGTTCATTACCACATTATTTTAAATATCACCAAGGAGGGAATATCTCACTGTGGGTGCGGTAAAATCATTTGTTGTAACCCTCACCCAAGACATCAACACCTCTTATGTAATCTGGAAAAGGGCCACTCCACCGACTGCAAAAATACCTGGTGTGTAGGAGCAGGCAGGTGGCCAAAACCCGAATAAAACAAACAAATCCAAAAGAAGAGGCCAAGCCTCTTCTTTTTCAGAGAAAAAATCCAAATCTTCGGAAAACCGGTGATGTAAATAGAATTCAGATAAAGCGGTTCCCCCCGACAAATAAAAACTATCGCAAATTATTTTGTCTTTGCTGATAATTTAAAAAAGGTTTTTTTAAATATTTTCCATTATTCATTATTGTATTAGTAAAGATAAAAACTTTCTCTTGGCCGGATCTATCTTTATTTTCTTCCAATATTTTTTAAGTTCGCCTTTCTTAATCTTCTTTCCATTCAAACCAAAATTAACCATTTGTTCTATCTGCCAAATAGCGAATTTTTCCTTGTTTTTTTTTAATTCTTTTATATCCGTAGACCAATTTTTCATATCATCCCATACTCTGATTATATTATATTTTTACTAATTTTTCCACCCAAAAGACCCTGACTCTCACCGCCAGGCCTTTTTCTCTTTGATTTTCATATTTCATCTTTGAAATACATTTTATCTTTTAAAGAGATCGGTGTACTCATGCAAAACAAAAACCCGATTGCGGGAAAAACCCGTAATCTCTTTAAGAATGCCTATCTCTTCCATTTCTTTGACAAGTGTGTTTGTTGCGGTAACCGATGCGTTAAGATATTTTACTGCATCAACAACACGAAATGCAGGTGTGGAAAATAGTTGATTAAGTAATTTATGACCAAGTTTGGCGCGACGACCAAGAGCAATAATTTGTTTTTCGTAGCGAGTCCGCAAGGCGATAATTTTTTCAAAAGTATCTGCTCCTTTTCTAGCCGTCTCAATAACTGCCGAGAGGAAAAAGACAACCCATTGATCCAAGTCATTTCGCTGGCGCACAAAAGTAAGCGCGTCATAATACACCCCTTTGTTTCTTTCAAAGAAATCCGAAAGATAGAGAGTTGGTTTTCGCAAAATTCCAAGTTCCATTAAATGAAGCGCAATAAGCATACGGCCGATACGACCGTTGCCGTCATTAAACGGATGGATCGTTTCAAACTGATAATGCGAAATTGCCATCTTAATCAGGTGAGGCATATTAAGGCCTTTGTTGTGCCAAAAAAGTTCCAGGTCCTTTAAGGCTTCTGGCAACTCATTTGGATGAGGCGGAATAAAAGCGGCCGTCTGAATGCTTGTTCCCCCGATCCAATTCTGGCTTTTGCGGATCTCTCCCGGCTGTTTGTGTTCACCGCGTACTCCAGATAGTAAAATTTCGTGAGTTTCTTGCAAGAGGCGCATAGAGATTGGAAACTCTGAGAGTCGAGAAATTGCATGATTCATTGCCTTAATGTAATTTTGAACCTCTGTCCAATCATCGCGTTTCTCTGGCGCAACTTCCTCTTCTGGCAGAATTGCTTCATCCATACCAGTACGCGTGCCTTCAATGCGGCTGGATTTTACTGCTTCATTGCGAACATGCATTTGAATGAAAAAATCTACATCCGGCACAAGAATGGAGTAAGCGTTTAACTCACCGACTAGGCGAATTGCCTCCTCAAGCAAAACGGGGATTCTCCTGTCCCTCCACTCATATGGCTGGTTAACTTGCGTAGGAAAAAAGCTCTGGTATTCATAATCCTTGCCCCAAAAATGCTTTTTGTGGATTCCCGCTATAAACTTGTTGTTTTGCGGTATTTTTGCCATAGATTTAAACCCAAGTTGAAATATAATAATTTCATATTACCAGATAGAGCAGAAAAATGCAATATATGTATTTATATTACACTTTCGAACAAAAAAGTGATATACTGGCTTTAATAAGAGAATGTTTATAGAAGATAGTAAAATACCGGCTAAATATTATGTTCTCTTTCGTGGAAATGAGGTGGGCTGATTATACTATGCTGGCCCCAAGGAGTCCAGGATGTATGTGAGGTTATGCACCCAAAAGACCCTGACTCTCACCGCCAGGCCTTTTTCTCTTTGATTTTAAGGATAACTACTTTTTAGATTCCTTATGCAAGGTGTGTTTTTTACAGGTTTTGCAAAACTTCTTCAACTCTAACTTCTCTTCAATCATTGCCTTTGTTTTGTTGGTGAAATAATTAATGTTTTTGCACCCGCCACACTGCATCTTCACAAACGGTTTTTTCTTTTTGGCCATAATACTGATTAATTAATAATCATGAGCCTGAGAGCGGGATTGAACCGCTGACCTCGTCATTACCAATGACGTGCTCTACCGACTGAGCTACCCAGGCCTACCTGTGGGCAGGGAGGGATTTGCACCCCCGTAGGCCGAAGCCGTCAGATTTACAGTCTGATGTGTTTGTCTACTCCACCACCTACCCTTGATAAATAAATTTTTAGCACAAATTTCTTCAATAATCAAGCTACTCAACAGTCTTGCTGTGTTTCTTTTTCCACTCCTCTATCTTTTTATGGTCTCCGGAAAGCAATATTTTTGGCACCCTCCAGTCATTGTAAACTTCCGGCCTGGTGTACTGTTCGTATTCAATAAACCCTTTACTTTTGGTCACCTTTTCCGATAAAAATGCTTCTTTACCAATAGCGCCAGGCATCAATCTGGTTATCGTTTCAATAATCGCCATGGCCGGAATCTCCCCGCCCATCAGAACATAATCACCAATTGATAGCTCCAGGTCAGCAATTTTTTTAGCCACTCTTTCGTCCACTCCGTCGTAGCGGCCGCAAACAAAGATCAGCTGATCCTGTTTGCTTAAATCAGAGGCTATTTTCTGACTAAACTTCTTTCCTCGAGGCGTAAAAAGAATAATTTTTGACTTCTTTTTCTTTTTAATCTTTTTAACGGCTCTGTGAATTGGCTCTACTTTCATAGTCATCCCCAGTCCCCCGCCAAAAGGTTTGTCGTCAACAGTCTTTCTTTTATCGTTGGCATAATCTCTCAAGTCATGAATATCAATCTTGATTAGTTTCTTTTTCTTGGCCTGCTCAATCAGACTCTCGGAGAAATAGGAGTCAAAGATTTTAGGAAAAATTGTAATAATATCAAATTTCATATTTAAACAAACAGCGCTACCGTCATGATAGCACCGCCTGCTTTGAAAGTAAATTTAAATATTTAAGTCGTCTAGGCTTTCTGAGGGAGCGCTTTTTTCTTCTCTTTCTCTGGCTGGCGCTCTTCCGCCTTCAGGCTCTTCAATCTTTAGATTCACTCTGGCGTGATTCTTCAAACCAATGATTCTGATCAAAGACCTGATGGCCCTAGCTGTTGATCCTGATCGGCCGATGATTTGTCCCATATCTTCGGGGTTGACTTTTAATGAAAGAAGAACTCCCATTTCGTCAACTTCTCTATCAACCTTTACATCGTCTGGATGATCAACTAAGGTCTTGACAACAAACTCCAAAAATTCCTTGTCTGTTGTTGTTTTACTCATATCAATCACTTCTAATTATTAATCTGCGACCTTTTATTATATTACCAATTATACTCCTATTAAAACTCGCTGTCAAGATACGGTCAATTAACGCACATTTCGAACAATCAAGACCTTTGTATCGAGGCTCCTTTGTATCGAGGCTCAGCCTATAGACTATAGGCTGAGCCTGTAGTTGATGTATGGAATTTTCATGGTCAAAAAAAGAGGGGGAGATTACTCTCCCTCCCTTTTTGACCTGATTTACAACCATCAGGACTTCAGGACTTGCCTGTGAGTCTAGCCCAATTCATTTTTGGGTTTTTGATTGCTTCAGACCCTTGTTGACATAATGGACATTCTGTAACCTTTGGATCAATCGCCCAGATCTTCTTTTCAATGACAGCGATAATTTTCCGACCGTCAACCTCTCTAATACTCAAGTCGTCAGGCCGATAGACTAGAGCCCCCACTATATTCAGCCAATTAACTGGTTTTTCGTTGCCTTCTTCAACCGCAGCTCTGACCGCTCTGACAGTTTTGGCTGTAGTGATTAGCTCCTCAACATCGAGAACGGTTTCTTCTGCCGAAATCTGAAATCGGGAAAAAACCTTTTTATCTTTGTCGTTTGGGTCTTTTTCAACAAATAGATATCTTTTTGTTCCTAAGGCCCTAGCCACATCGTAGGCAAAAGTTATCCCAGCCATTGGAGAACCGATCACACAATCCGGTATTTTACCATCAAGCTCCCTGAGGATCTTACCGACTAACTGAGAAGCTAGACATTCAGAAACTCTCGGATATTGGAGAACCTTCAGGCAATCGATAAAACCATTACTGTGTTTTTCCGAATGCAAGACAGCGTGTGGACTCTCTGGGCTTCCATCATGAACCCAATAAGCATCTTTAGCTTCAAACCACCCGATAATAGTCTCTTGCGGAATATCCAGATAGCTTAGAGCGGTTAGGCCCATATTGAATACATCTAACATAATTTCCCCTTTCGGTCAGGCTGACATTTCTTCCAAAACCCTTCCAACAGCTTCTCGAGGGCTTTGAGGTTTTCCTTCATTGTTTGGCTTGGCTCCAACAATAGGACCACCCATAATTATTCGCCTGGCCCCGATATCTATGGCTTCTTTGGGTGTCATCTGCCTTTTGACATTTTGCGTATCACCCTGAACTTGAGACCAGTTGGGCCGAACATTGGGAGTGTTTTGGTCGAGAGTTATCTCGACTCTGCTACTGATAATTGCGACTTCCTTGGGAGCCATAACTAGACCATCAATTTGAGCTAGCTGAGCCAATCTGGCAAGACGAAGAACGCCAGCTTCTACCGAACAGGTAAAAATGGCGTCGCAATCAGGATCGTCAAATGTAGTCAGGACAGTTACTCCCACAACTTCTGTAGTCGTCAATTCCCGCTTGACGGCAACCATACCGGCAATTCCGGCACAACACATCACCGTTACGATTTCCGGTTTAGCTTCCTCTAAGAGTTGGCCGTCGGTAGCCATTGTTCTGTCAATGTCGATCAGCTTCAAATCTGCCATAACCTTCAGCCCGTGATTGTGTAGGATGTGAATTAAGTCGTAGCCTATGTCACGAAGAATAGAATTGACCTTGATATAGACGCCAAGGCCCTCTAATTCTTTGGCAAGCCGAAAAACTCTATCCGCGACACCTTTTCTTCCTCCATAGTCTTTAGGAGAAAAATCGGCCGCAACAACTAGCCTTTCTTCCACTTTTAATTCTGACATTCTGACACCTTGCCTTTCTAAAACACTTCGTTTATACACTCAATAACCCCTTTCATGTACTGAGGCCTGACCAGTTCTCCCGAACCGATAGAAACCATATTGGCTCCGGCGGCTTTGAGTCGCCTGATGTCTTTTGGATACTCTCTTCGAGTACCGATACCTCCTCCGGCGCAGATCGGTGTTGTCACCCCAACACCTCTGATCCTCATAAGCAAACCTCCTCTATATCATTAACAAAGAGCTCTTCTAAAACAAAAGAAGCTGGTTTAAGGATAGTATCCTTTAACTTCTCTGTCAAACAGAATTAATCTTCCGGAGCCGGATCAAGACAGACCAACTGATAGATATTGCAATTGTTGGCATCACTGCCAACACCAAAACTAACATTCACCAGATCAAGTTCACTGTCTTGGTCGCCAATATGAATTGCCGTCTGATGCTTTTTAAAGTCAGAGTTTGAGATTTCAACAGAGCTTTGATTGTAAAAAAAGACGCCATATTGATTATCGATAAATCTGGTATTGCTAATTTTAACAATGCCGCTATCTACAAACACTCCGGCTCCTTGGTTAAATCTAATAATTGAATCGGTAATACTTAAAGAAGAATCGTCTGATCTGACAACTCCCTGATGAAGGGGTGAACTGCCGCCATATTCAATGATGATATTAGAAAGCGTCCCCTGACTGCCTGACTTAAAAGTGATA
>Ga0326597_10004402_pt1 | contig 19827 bp, 18 predicted proteins | sample RVTome_12_FD_203789 | JGI IMG/M metagenome (GOLD analysis project Ga0326597, IMG submission 203789) | Soil microbial communities from uranium-contaminated site in the Upper Colorado River Basin, Wyoming, United States - RVT100D185 | ecosystem: Environmental > Terrestrial > Soil > Contaminated >...
GCCCGGGCATCCCCGAGACCATGCAGGCGGTGATCTTCGAGAAATTCCGCCAGCTCGACTCCTCCGACAGCCGCCAGAAGTCGGGAACCGGCCTCGGCCTCAGCATCGCCCAGGCCATCGTCACCCGACATGGCAGCCAGATCAGGGTCAACTCGGCCCCCGGCCACGGCGCCGGGTTCTATTTCGAGCTCGGCGCCATCGCCGGCTCGGCTTCCGGGCATCGAGGCAGGCCGCGGTCGCGGCGGGCGGCGGACACAAGACAGCGCTGACGAGACCGCTCCCGCTTGGCGACTCGGGCTCACGAAACAGGGGATCGCGCTCCAGGATGCGCCGGAGCCGGCGTCCCGGTTCGGAGTCAGGCGGCCGCCATCTTGATGGGCCGGCGTGAGATCACCGCCAACAAGCGGCTTCGCGACGCGTGGCGCGAAACCGCCCTCGAGTCCAAGGTCGAGTGGGAGCGGCAGATCGAGCCATCACGCTGAACGCAGGCAACCGGAACTCATCGTCTCGATCGCGGCCAAATCTGGTATGTTCATGGCCAGACCGAGTGACGCAGAACAGCGCGTCGCGTGCGCCGGCAAACGGACAGAGTCATGAAGCGGCTGGTGATTGTGGACCCGGGCCTCATCACTGTCCTTTCCCATAACTACAGCGAGGCCAACGCCCTGGTGCGGGAGGCGGGCGTCCTGCAGCTCGCCGCGACGGTCTTCTGCCACCGCGAGGCCCATGTCGCGGTGCGGCAGATACCCGCCACGCCGTTCTTTCGCCAGCACAGCTACGGCTATACCGCGGACGCGCGACCGGCCGCGGATTTCATGTCGATCGACTTCTGCAACCGGTCCACGCTCAAGGATCTCGAGGCGCTGCCGGTCACACTGACGTGCGACGACTTCGTCCTCTTTCCCACCGTCACCTGCAACATCGTGCTGGCGATCTGCCAGTGGCTCGGGAACTTCGAGCCGGCGCACGCTCCGCGGTTCGGCCTGTGCCTCATGTTTGCGCCCGATGCGAACGCGGCCGGGAGATCGAGCGCTGTGGCGCTCGATACCTACCAGCGCGCATTCGCTCAAGTGCCAGCGGGGCTGGCCGGGCGTCTGGTCCATACGTGCGAGATCGATGCAATCTCGCGGATGTACGAGCCGATCCTGGGCGTGCGACCGGTGACGCTGGCGATACCGACATGGGCAGCCATGCCGGACCAGCCGTCGATGACCGACGAGATGCGGATCTCGTTTCTGGGCGGCGCCAGAGCCGAAAAAGGATTCCATCTGCTTCCAGAAGTGATCGCCGCCGTCCGGGAGCGGCACGCCCGAGCACGCTTCACCGTCCAGGCGGTCGGCCACGAAGCGGACCTCGTCCGGTCGGTGACCGGGCGGCTTGCCGCGCATCGCGACGTGGTAACGCTGATCAACTCGCCGCTCAGCGACGGCGCGTTCCGTGCCGCCATGAGAAGCAGCAGCCTGCTGCTCCTGCCGTACGACAGCGACAGGTATGGGCTGCGCGGAGCCTCGCTGTTCACCGAAGCGAAGCTGATGGGGATTCCGATGGTGCTCCCCGACGGAACGGCGATCGGACAAGACGGCCGCCGCAAGGGGATCGCCACGACCTTCGAGGCGTTCACCGCCCGCAGCGTCGCCGACGCGACAATGCGGGCGATCGACCGAATCAATCAGCTCTCCCGGTGCGCGAGGCAGGTGGCCCGGTCGGAGCGGGCGGGGGCAAACGGCTATCTGCGGGCGCTCTTGAGCGACCTGGGTTGCCCGAGTTAAGCGGATTTGAGGAAGCGGGCGTCAACGAGCGGAAGGCCGAGATGGCGGGGATCATCCCTGGCGGCATCCCAAGGTTCGCATTGCAGCACCAGGCGCTGCTCACGATGGTCAACGAACATGTCCTTCGAGAGCTGAAACCGGATGGCGCCGGCTCCGGCCTCGCCGCAAGTCACCACGCTCCGATTGAGCACGACTTTCAAGGATTCCCACCGCCAGGCGCGGGCAGGCACCAGGTTGAGCTCGACCGCGTAGTCGGCAGGTTGGAGCGGCACGCGGATCGTTGTGCGGGGATACGTCCAGCGATAGGCCCGAGCCCCGAGGCATTCGGCCGGATAGGCCCCCTCGAGCTCATCGGGTCCAGCCGAAGCCATCGTCATCACGTGCAGTTGGCGCCCCTTCATTCGTTTCATTGCGGCCCTCAACGCGTTGTTCCAGCGCATGACCGCCGCGACCACGCTCAATCTCGCGAAGTAGCCGAGAGCCGCGGCCGGCGACATCTCCAGGTCATTCACCAGGCACAGGAACTTGCCGAGGCCGATTCCACGCCTTCTGCGCCGCAACCGGGCGTAGGCAAGCACGTTCGCGGGCAGAGTTTGAACGAAGGGATGAACGCCAAACGGCCGCCGCGCCGCGAGGCGCTGGGCGAAGCAACCGCTCAGCGAGACGCGCTCCCGCTCGAGCAGCGCCGCGTCTCCGGGAAGTTCGAGATCGAGATGCCGTTCAAGATATGAAAGCGTCTGCCTGACCGGCAGTACCAGTCCATGCTGCCGGGCGAGCCGGGCGCAGCGCGCCCAGTCCAGATCGGCGCCGAGGGTGCGAACGACAAGATAGGCGTCAGCAAGCCATCGAAACGGCGGCGCGGCGTCGTACCGCGCGCCGTGGGCGCAGATGTGCAGGAGCTGGTCGGCGGGGCAGAGGATCCGCGTCGCCAATTCGCCGACCTCGATCACACGGCTGGCCTCCCAGATGGCCTCCATCTGTTCATCCGCCAGGAACCGGTCGTGAAAGACGTCCCAATGCAGATCAAGATCGTGTCCATTCCCGTTCACGAGATGGGTGGCATGCGAGACATGCCGCATGGCCTGGTGGCGGCGGAACCGCGGTCGCCATCCATGACCCTCCAGCAATTGGAGACTCGCATCGATGTCGCTCCGTCTGACAGCGAGATCGATGTCCGACATGGCTCGACCGCGCCCGCCATAGACCGTGGCATTGAGTGCCGCGCCCTTGAGCAGCATGGTGTCGAGGCCCGCCCGGCCCATTGCATGCAACAGCCCGACCGTTACCCGGTGAGATATTTGGGTCCGCACCCAGTAGTAACGGGCGATCCCGGTCAGCCGCCGCATGTCGGGCAGGGACCGCGAAATGCGAGACAGGCGGCCGTGCAGGACCACCAGCAGCTTCAAAGACGAGCCGTCGACGAAATCGAGCGGCGCGAGGCGGCGCCACTCCTCCCATGCCCGCAGGCACGACGCGTCGTCTTCGAGCAAGCAGGCCCGCAGAAGCAGCGTTTGGGTTTGGTCGGGCCAGCAGCCGCGCGGCCATCGCAGTGCCTGGTCGGGGAACATGTGCAGGTGGCGGCGCGCCAGCTAGCCGGCGCGCCTCCGATCAAGGAGATCCTTGATCATCTTTGGATATTCCGCCGACGACCCAAGCCGCGCGCGCGACAGATTCCCGTCGTGGACACGCCGATACACAACCACCCGGTCGGCGAGCGCGTAACCGAGGCCGACCTGCATTGCTGTGGTGAACCAGGCGATGAACTCCGCGCCCTGGTACCGGGGGTCAAACAGGCCGACCCGGTCGAAGACGCTCGCCCGGCAAAACAGGGCGCTTGGAATGAGGCCGGGACGCACGGGCCTGTTCTCGACCGCGGATGCCCGCAATCTCGTTCCGGCAAAGAGCACCTGGAATCCGAACACCATTTCGAGATCGGGCTCGGCCACCAACATCCGCCGTTGGACTTCCAAACGGTCGGGTGCCATCACGTCGTCGGAGTCGAGGAACGCGAGCCACGGGCCGGTCGCCGACCGGATACCGAGGTTCCTTGCCGCCGACACGCCCAGATTGTCCTGCCTCAGCACCTTCACAGGTGAGCCAAACAAGGCGGCGACGGCCGCGGTTCGGTCCGTCGACCCGTCGTCGATCACCAAGATTTCCTTGGCTGGCAGGGTCTGATCGAGGGCGCTCTGGATCGCCTCGCGCAGATAGTCCTCCGCGTTGAAGGCGGGGATGATGAGGCTGACGCCGGAGGTGTCGTGCACGCTAGCCGGCCTTTCCCGGAAAGCTGCCGAGCAACGCGTGGATGGTATCGGCGATCTGCCGCCGGTCGACACCGAGGTCGAGCCAATAGACGGGCAGGTTGCCGGTCAGTCGAAACATGTTCCTGGCCGCTGTCTTTCGTTCACCCATTACGACCGCGAACGTGCTGGGGATCAAGACTCGCCACGCGTCCTGAGGACTCGCCGGTCTCGTTCGCGTTTCGGGCCGATGAGTGATCCGCGGCAGCAGCACGGCGCACACGGGGCGCTCCCTCGCCAGCCTCTCGCGATGCCGGGGATACAGAAAAAAGGTGGGCTTTCCCCGGTCGAGCGGCAGGTGTTCGAGATGCGAAAGATGCATGCCGGCGAATTGGGGAAGGCTCTCGCGACGGATCTTGATCGAATTGTACAAACTGAAGACGACCGGGGCCGCATCGACCGGCGGGATTGCCGCCGGCGCGCTTGCCCGCTTTCCGCTCCGGTCGTGGACAGTCGACCCGGCCTCGGGCAAAAGCTCAGCCCTGTCGCCGAGGCCGCCGCCGGCATCCTGAAGCAGGCAAAGGTCGTCCGACAGATAGTAGAGGCCGGGATGCGCCAGGCACGACAGGGCCGTGCTGGACTTTCCGGCGCCGCCGGCGCCGGCGAGGATCACTGCATGGTTCTCGTCCCCCACCGCCGCGCCATGGATGATCTGCCCGCCGAACCGCTGGAACCAGGAATTGAGCACGATCCGGAACGGTATCGCGAGCTCCCACGGCGGACTCTCATCGATGTTCCGGTAGCACACCAGTGCGCGGTTGCCGCGAAACAGGATGACCATCCCAATGTCGGGCTGGCAGTAGACAAAATCATGCGAACCAAGCGCCAGCGACGGCGAGATCGCGCGCTCCCAAGCCTCCTTGGGCAGCTCAATCGGAGCCTGGGAGCTTTGCCAGACATCGATCGCAAGGTGGCTGTGCGCGCCCGGAGCGTCGCACTCCAGGTGTCCGATGGCGGGTGTCAGCGCGGCATCGAGTTTCTGTCCGGCAAAGCGAAAACGGACGACTTGCCCGCCGACGAGCATGCGCCGTTCCAGTTCGCCATGTTCCCGACGGGCCCAATCGAACTGGCGGGCCGCGGTGTCGTGAAGAGCGGCGACGTCGATCGCTGAGGCCCCGGGTACCGTATCACCGATCGGCGGCATCGTCCGCAGCAGCATCCTCCGGCGCCATGTGCGGCCAGCCTCTGTCGTCGGTATCATGAATGATGTCCGCCACGAGGAGCGCCTGCAGGTCTTCAAACGCCTCGAATTCAAGCTCCCCGAACGGTGCCTTCCCGGGGACCGTGGGCGGTGCCACCGCCGCCCCGGTCCCCCCTTCGACGACGATGCCGCGAGTCTCGAGGTCGGCGAGAAACCGGGCAATCCGATCCGCGGCGTCAGCGGGCGGATCCGCGAAGGCCGACAGCAACATGGCTGGGGACGCCGGCCCCTGAGCGAGACATTTCCACAGAATTGCCGCGGTCGCCCGAAAGCTGTAGTAATTTCCAGTTTCAAGATGAATGGCGACAATCTCGTCGTCAAAATCGTTATGAGAGACCTTGTTCTCTTCAATGGAATACTGTTGGTCCATATTCATCAGATCCCCCGCCCGCCAGAGACTCGTTTGTGCAGCCCAGGCTGAATTCTTTCGAGCTACGAGCTCCGGCCCGACCTTTGGGGCATGCGTTGTCCGGATCACCGCGCCGGAACGCTAGCTTGCTGCCATCCCCCGGTCAAGATTTGCGCGGCGTCCCGCGAACGGCCGGCCGCCGCCCCCGCGGCGTGACGGGAGCAGCGCCGGGCAGGAGAGGGAGACCGCTTAGCGCCGCGGAGCGGATGTTGCTATCCTTGGCCAGACGGGGGTGACGCCAGCGGGCCGGCCCACGGCCGTCCCGGTCCGGGCCGATGGTCCCGAGGAGGCACGACGACGCCATTCCAGCAGATTTTCGGGACCCCGCCGGTCCCGTGTCTTGCGCACCCGCGGGGGAAGTCTCAATGAGCACCGTTCTCGAATCGTATCTCGCTGCCGCGACGACGCTTCCCGGCTGGTTCTTCCGCCGTTCGAGCGCGATCTGGGATTGTATTCTCTCCTACCAGGACGGCGCAAAGATCGGCGGCCACTTCCTCGAAGTCGGTGTCTGGAGGGGCAAGTCGGCACTGCTGAGCGCGATGCACGCGAAGCGCGGCGAGCTGTGCCTGTTTGTCGATCCCGCGCTTCATTGCCGGACCGAGGCCACGCTGCGGGCGGCGACAGAAGCAAGATGCGTGTTCATGCGAGAGGCGTCAGTCGCCCTCCATCGAAGCGCGCTGATGTCGTCACATGCGCGCACCTTTCGGTGGATTCACATAGATGGCGAGCACTCGGGCACGACGGTCTACGACGACATGACCATCGGCTGCCGGCTCCTCGGCGAACAGGGTGTCCTGATCCTGGATGACTTCTTCAGCCCGATATGGCCGCAAGTCACCAAAGCGGCCTTCGAGTTCTGCATGCGTCACAGCAACGAACTGGCGCTGTTCCTGTGCGGAGACAACAAGGGCTATTTTTGCCGGCCACGCCACATGGCGCTCTACATGAACTACATCGGCGGCAAAATGCTGCTCGACATGAAGGCGCGCGGCGACGGCGATATCACGATCTGCAAGACCACGGTTGCGGACGACATGAACTGCTTCGGCATCGTCAGCCGCTTCAAGGGCCGCGACTATGTCGGCCCGGACTGGGACAAGAACACAACCCCGATGCCTGACTAGAGCATTTTCCTATCATGCCGGGTCATATCCTGCGGCCTTGAAGGAGTTGGCGCATTCGGTTGGGGTGAAGGCTTGGCTGGCGTCACCGATGACGGCCCAGAGATCGTCGACGGTTCGGCCCGATCGGCGCCGGCGGCCATCGCCTGGAGCTGCGTCCTTTGAGCCTCACTCGCCGTCAATGGAGACTTGCCCGCCACGATCCGTCCTTCGAATCAGATGAAACAACGGAATCACGGCCGACAAGCGTTGGCCAGCTCAGCCAAACCTGCCTAGCGGAGCGAATTTGACATTTGAGTCCCGGTTGCTGCCAAGTTCGTGCTCAAATGTCAAATTCAAAAGCTCCACTAGATTCAATAACATGCTAGTGGTCCTCATGATTCCGACATTTGCCAGGGCGGGTGCGGCGAAGGGAGGCAAATGTCGAAATCGGACCACTAGCGTCACCCCGGCGGTGCAGCCGCGAAGGGCGCTCTCCTCACCCGCCCTGGCCTCCGAGGTGCGCTCTTCAGGAGCGGAATCGGAGGAAATTGGGCGGGACGGGTGCCCAATGCAGCCACCCGTCCAAACCCCCACAGGTTCTACCGTCCGCCCGGATAGAGGGCCTCGATCTCCTCGGCCTCCGGCCGGCGTTGGTAGTCCTGATCGAGATTACCGTCGCCCGCGGGGCTCTTGACAGTCAGGAATGTCGCCGGGCCGTTCACCGGGCGTGAGCGGTGGCGGGTGTTGCGCGGGATGTGCACCAGCGTGCCGGGGCCGACTACGCGGTCCTCGTCACCCAGGATGAAATGCATCTCGCCCTCGAGGATGACGGTGAACTGTTCCTCATTGGGATGCTCGTGCAGCGGCGGTCCTTCCCCTTCCGGCTTGTGGACGATGCCGAATTTCATGAACTCGCCGACAACCGCAGCCGAGGAAATGTTCGGGTTGACGCGCCCGGATTTCTTGTCCAGGTGGTGGAGCTGGTAAAATGGCATTGGAACCCCTTCCGTTTGTTGACTCTCTGGTGTCGAGCCTGCCCCCATCTTTGGACCGCCCCGGGCCGGGATTTTCCGGGGTGATGCTCATGGCGGCGAAGCCGCGTCCGAGCCATTCATGAGCGCGATCGGGGGCTTGTTGCCGATGGCGCTGTGGGGCCGGACTTCATTTCAGTCCTTACGCCAAGCCTCCACATTTGAGCGGGCATCGTCAAGCGACAGGAACCAGTGAGCATTCGGGCATTCCGCCCGGAATTTGCCGTTGAACGACTCGATAGGCGTTGTCGGTTGGCTTTCCCGGTCGCGAGAAGTCGAGGGTGACTCCGCGTTGATAGGCCCACGGGTCGAGATCACGGGAGACGAACTCCGAGCCCTGGTCGACCCGGATCGCCTTCGGATAGCCGACAGTCTGACTGACCGTTTCGAGTGTTCGCACCACGTCCTCGCCCGGTAGCTGAAGCGGGGATCGACAGCCGGGCAGTAGCGTGACCAGGTGCCGACGATGGTCAGCACGCGCAGCTTCCTGCCGGTCGCTGCGAAGATGAGCCAGAATCCCTGTCCCTCCGCTACGAAATCACCTCAAACTGTCTTACGAATGCTGAACCGGGACAATTTAGTCGGTTGCCACGCGGCTTCGACCGGAGCTACTGTAAGTCTGCAAAAAAATGCGATTTCCCGATTGGGGGTCGCGTAAGAACTCAAGACCCGACGCTGCGGGCTATGGGTGAAGGGAGCTAGGGGGAGCCATGCAACAAGGCATGCAACACTTCATTGCGGTGCGGGTGCTGCAAAGTCTGTTGGCCGCCCTGGTCATGAGCGTGATCGTGTTCGGCCTCGCCCGCGTCAGTGGCAATCCGCTGGATGTGATGCTGCCGATCGAGGCGACGGCAGAGGATTACGAGCGCCTCTCGAAGCACTGGGGGCTCGATAAGCCCGTTCTCACGCAGTACTTCCTGTTCCTCGGCAATGCCCTGCAGGGCGACTTCGGCCAATCCCTCAAATACCAGGGCACGTCGGCGATGGAACTGGTCGGGCAGCGCCTGCCCGCCACCCTGGAGCTTGCCGGGCTGGCCCTGCTGATCAGCGTCATCCTCGCGCTGCCGATCGGTGTGATCGCCGCGGTCGGGAAGGATTCCGGATGGGACGTCGCGGCCAAGGTCATCGCGTTGCTCGGCCAGTCCCTGCCCGGGTTCTGGCTGGGGATCGTGCTGATGTGGATATTCGCCGTCATGCTCGGCTGGCTGCCAACCTCGGGCCGGGGCGGGATAGAGCACATGATCTTGCCGGCCATCACCATAGGCTGGTTTCAGGTCGCCGCGATCATGCGTCTCGTCCGCTCGTCGATGCTCGACGTGCTCGACAGCGAGTACGTGAAGCTCGCACGGGTCAAGGGCATCCCGGAATGGAAGGTGATCTGGAAGCACTGCCTGCGCAACGCCAGCATCGCGCCCCTGACATTTTTCGCCATCGTCGCCGGGTCCCTCCTCACCGGGTCGGTCGTGACCGAGACCGTGTTCTCGTGGCCCGGTATCGGGTTGCTGGTGATCGACGCCATTCAGGCGCGGGATTTCCCGGTCGTGCAGGCAGTCGTGATCGTCTTCGCGGGGATCTTCATCCTGTGCAATCTGCTTGTCGACATCCTGTACGCGTATCTCGACCCGCGCATCCGGTATCAGTGAGGAATTCGAAGGGGACTGGCCATGGCGGACATCACGACACGGGACCTGCTCTCGGAGACGTCACCCCGGCATGCAACCGGCTGGCGGGCGCTCAGGCGCTATCCCCTGTTTCCACTCGCGATCCTGGTGTTCTTTCTGGTGATTCCCGCTGTGTTCGCCCCGTTGGTGGCGCCGTTTGACCCCTATGCCGGGTCGCTAAGCGCACGACTCATCCCGCCGTTCTGGCAGGACGGTGGCACGAGCGAACATCTGCTGGGCACCGACAAGCTGGGGCGCGACATGTTGAGCCGTGTGATCTACGGCGCGCGGGTGTCGATCACGGTGTCTCTGATTGCCATTTTCGTTGGCGGCATCATCGGCACCGTGCTCGGACTGATCTCCGGCTACTTCGGCGGCCGGACCGATTCGGTCGTCATGCGCCTGGTTGACATTTCGTTATCGTTACCGACCATCCTGCTGGCGCTCGTTCTGTCGGCGGCGCTGGGGCCCAGTTTCATGACCGTCCTCATCGTCATTTCCGTGCTGCTCTGGGCCCGCTATGCCCGTCTGGTGCGCGGCGAGACCCTGGCGATCAAGGAGCTGGATTTCATCGCGCGCGCGCGCGTGGCCGGTGCGTCGCATGTGCGCATCATGCTGGTCTACATCCTGCCGAACCTGGTCAACTCGCTGGTCGTGCTGGCGACACTTCAGGTCGGCTACGTCATTCTGCTCGAATCGACCCTCAGCTTCCTGGGGGCGGGTCTGCCCCGCGCCGAGCCCGCATGGGGGTTGATGGTCGCCGACGGGCGCGAGCTGATCGTCACGGCGTGGTGGGTTTCCATGTTCCCGGGGATCGCCATCATGCTGACGGTGCTGTCGCTCAACCTGCTGGGAGACTGGCTGCGCGACCACTTCGATCCCAAGCTGAAAAACATCTGACGTCGAAACCTGCGGTTCCACAGCAACGAAAGGGAGGAGCTCAAAAAACTTCGAAACTTACGTTTGTTTCTACAACAGCATAAAGGGAGGAGCTCAAATGAAACCCAAACTCGGTTCCCTGTTTGCGGGACTGCTGGCGATGGTCGCCGCGGTCCTGCTGAGTGCGGTTCCCGAAACCGGATGGGCGCAGACGAGTGTGAAACGTCTCGTTTTCGTATCCGCCGGCTTTGATGAAAGCAACCGCATCTGGGATGTCTCGAAGCCCGACCACGTGCAGTTCGATCCGTTCCTGGAGACACTGCTCGAGGTCGATCCGGCCACCGGCGAGTACGGCCCGCGGCTGGCGACGGCGTGGGAGCACAGCCCGGATTTCAAGGACTGGACCTTTACCCTGCGCAGGGGCGTGCAGTTCCATGGCGGCTATGGGGAATTCACCGCCAGGGATGTGGTGTACTCCCATTCCCTGATGGTACGCGATGATTCCATCGCAACGCTCGGGGACCTCTGGCGTCAGGTCAGCAGTGTGGAAGCCCCTGACGAATACACGGTCATCTTCCACTTCGAGAACCCGGTGGTCCTGGATACCGCTGAGTACGCCTTCGCCCGCTCCGGCGACCTGAAAATGGTCAGCCAGGCGCAATTTGACAAGGAAGGCGAAGGCGCTTTCGATCACCCGGCCGGCACGGGCTCGTACGAGTTCGTCGAGCGCAACTCGGGCCTCAACATCGTTTACAAGGCCGTGGAGAATCACTGGTCGGGCGTCACTCCCGCCTTCGAGGAGCTCGAGATCCGCATCGCCAAGGAGCCCGCGACGCGGCTCGCCATGCTGCTTTCGGGAGAGGCTCATATCGGTGACCTGCCCCGCGAGCTTCACGCGGATGCCATCGAGAGGGGGCTGAAGCGCCTCTCCTCCACGATGTCAGTGGACTGGGTGTCGGTCTACTTTGGCGGGATGTACTTCATCACGGGTGACCCGGCTTTCGATCCAAAAGTTCCGTGGACCGACGTAAGAGTCCGCCAGGCGCTCAACATGGCGGTCAACCGCCAGGAGCTGCTCGACGTGGTGTTCGCCGGTCGGGGCGAGATGGCCTACATCAGCAACTGGACGTCGGCTTCCGAGGGCTGGGACCCGGCGTGGAAGGACCTTCACGAAGAGCTCTATGCCTACAACCCGGAGCGGGCCAAGGAACTCCTCAAGGAAGCCGGTTATGGGCCTGGCGACATCAAGATGCAAATCTGGGCCTACACCTCGCCGGGTGAATCGGAACATCCCGCAATCGCCGATGCGATGGGCCTCTACTTCAACGCCATCGGGGTTGAGACGAACGTCGAGCTGCTCGACTGGGCCAAGGTCCGTGGGACGTACCGCGACAAGGCGATCGGTTGCTGCATGTGGCCGAATGTCATCAGCTGGCGGCCGGCGCTCGAGGGCTTGCGCAACTGGTATTGGTCGGGCAGCAATTCGCATCACTACGAGGACGATTTCCTCGACGCGGTTTATGAGGAGTGGAACAACGAGCTCGACACCGACAAGCGGAACGAGCTGTCGCGGTCGGCGGCCAGGCACCTGATCGAGAACTTTGCGGAAGTCCCCCTGTTCTGGTTCAGGAACGAAGTGTTCGCCAATGGCGATGTCATCGATAGCTGGGTCTACCCGGGCCTCGGTGCGGGCCGCACGACGCAGTTCGATCTCATCAAGCCGGCCAGCTAGACCGGTTTGATCGCCGCTCCGGAGGGGAAAAGCCAGGCTTTCCCCTCCGGTAGCTCTCCCCCCACCCGGAAGCAGGATTGAATCGCTTGCGCCGATACGGGGCCGGCGGGATGGCAAGCGCTTTTTTTTGTAATTGAACAGGTAAAAGCAGATGCCTCGCGAGATCGGTGACGTCGTACTCGAGGTTGAGGACCTCCATACCTATTGCTTTACCCGCTTCGGTACGGTGAGGGCAGTGGATGGAGTGAGTTTCTCGTTACGTCAGGGCGAGTCGCTCGCCATCGTGGGCGAATCCGGCTCCGGCAAGACAATGACCGCGCTCTCGCTGCTCAAGCTGACTCCCCGGCCTGCGGCCCGGATTGTCATGGGCGCCGTCCGTCTCGAAGGCGAGGACCTGGTGAACAAGACGGAAGAGGAAATGCGGCAGGTTCGCGGCCGCCATATTTCGATGATCCTCCAGGATCCGCAGACGTCCCTCAACCCGGTATTCACCGTCGGCAACCAGCTCCTGGAGTCGATCCGGATCCAGCATCCGAAGGACGGCAAGCGCACGCTGCTGCGGCGGGCGGTCGATGCCCTCAAGCAGGTCCGGGTGGCGGCTCCCGAGCGTCGCATCAGCGACTACCCGCACCAGATCAGCGGCGGCATGAAGCAGCGGGTCGTCGGAGCGATCGCCATTTCCTGCGAGCCCAAGGTGATCATCGCCGACGAGCCCACCACGTCGCTCGACGTGACCATACAGGCGCAGTACCTGCGCCTGCTGCGCGAGCTGCAGGACGAAACGAATCTCGCGCTGATCTTCATCACGCACGATTTCGGCATCGTCGCCAAGATGTGCGACCGGGTGCTGGTGATGTACGCCGGCCGCGCCGTGGAGACCGGTCCCGTGCGGGATATCTTCAATCATCCATCACATCCCTACACGCAGGCCCTGCTGCGCTCGGTGCCCAGCATGGACGAGGATGTCGAGCGCCTCTACTCGATCGAGGGCCAGCCGCCCGCGCTCTGGGACCTGCCGCCGGGATGCCGGTTCGCCCCTCGCTGCCCCCATGCCGACGACCGCTGCCGGGCCGAGTATCCGCCGTCCTTCAAGGTTGGCGAAGGTCACACGGCCGATTGCTGGCTGCTCGAAAAGGCAGGCAGCAGGGTCGAGGACAGCAGCAAACGGGAGGCTGCCGCATGACCACCGCGACGCCGGTGCTTGAAGTCAAAAACCTGAAGAAGCACTTCCCCGTCACCACCGGCTTGATCTGGCAGAAAGTCGTTGGCTGGGTGCAGGCGGTCGACGGCGTCGATTTCTCGGTACCGCCAGGCCAGACGCTGGCTCTGGTGGGCGAGTCGGGCTGCGGCAAGACGACCACCGCCAAGCTGGTGCTGCGGCTGGAGGAGCCCTCGTCCGGCGAGGTGTTCGCGGACGGCAGGAACGTCCACGAGATCGGGGGCGAGGAGCTGAAGGAATTCCGCACGACGGTGCAGGCCGTTTTTCAGGATCCCTGGTCGTCGCTGCCCCCGCGTATGCGCGTGCGCGACATCGTGGCCGAGCCGCTGATCATCAATCGGGTTGCCTCGCCAAGCGAGATCAAGGAACGCGTCGCGGAGGCGCTGGTATCGGTCGGACTGCGCCCGCAGCAGGCCGATCTCTATCCCCACGAGTTCAGCGGCGGGCAACGCCAGCGCATCGCCGTGGCGAGCGCGCTGGTGTCCAAGCCGAAGCTCATCATCCTGGACGAGCCGGTATCGGCGCTCGACGTCTCGATCCGCGCGCAGATCATGAACCTGCTGGTGGATCTGCAGGAACAGTTCGGCGTGAGCTATCTCCTCATCGCCCACCACCTGGCAACGACGCGCTACATGGCCAACGAGGTCGGGGTCATGTACCTGGGCAAACTCGTTGAAAAAGCGCCGACGAAGGACCTCTTCGACAAGCCGTTGCACCCCTACACGCGGGCCCTTTTCTCCGCCGCGCTGCCGTCTCACCCCGACGTGGAGCAGGAGGAGATCATGCTGACGGGGGAAGTGCCGTCTCCGATCAATCCGCCCTCGGGTTGCCGCTTTCATCCGCGCTGCCCGTTCGCCGAGGCCAGGTGCTCGGAGGAAGAACCGCAGCTGCGCGAGGTGGCGTCCGGTCACGTGGTGTCCTGCCACCTGGTATAGATGGTCGTGAGGTCCCAGCGGCACGGCGCTGATGGCTGCGCGCCGGAGCTTCAAGGCCGCGCGGCATCTGTTGGCCGGCATCAAGTCGAACCACAAGAGTAGCGACCCCCAACCGGAATCGGTAGGGTCTGCCATTGTGGTGGCTGCTGATGATAGACAATAGTATTGCCCACTAGGCCCACTCAGGATTGCGCATGGAGAACGAATTAGACACCGCCGAAGAAACACTCGAGGGCGAAGTCAGCGAGGCCGAAGAGGTCGTTGCTGACGTCTCCTATGAACTCGCTAGTTATGGATCAGACCCCGAGGTGGAAGGTCTGGTTGCGCGGATGAGGCGCGGCGATATCCGCGTTCCAACGTTTCAGCGTGCATACGTGTGGCGGCAGCCGGAAGCATCGAAATTCATAGAATCGTTGTTGCTCGGGCTGCCTGTTCCAGGCGTGTTTTTTGCCGTTGATCCAGTTACAAATAAGCAAATAGTTATCGATGGTCAACAAAGATTGAAAACCTTACAATTTTTTTACGATGGGTATTTCAACCCTCAGCTTGGGAAGCCGACTAATCGCGTGTTTTCTTTGGTAAAAGTGCAACATCAGTTCGAAGGTAAGACCTACGAAACATTAAATGCAGCGGACCGTATCAGGCTAGACACATCTATAATACACGCGACCACTGTTAAACAACTAAAACCTCTGGAAGACAATACCAGTCTGTATCACATATTTGGGCGTCTCAATAGCGGTGGGCGGCGTCTTGCCGATCAGGAGTTGCGATCTGCATTATATCACGGACGGCTAATCGATCTGGTCGGTGAGCTAAACGAACACAAAAATTGGAGACTGGCATTTGGGGCGCCGAGTGCACGATTAAAAGATCACGAAATGATTATAAGGTTTTTCGCATTTTTAGAAGATTATGATTCCTATCAGAGACCAATGTCCGAGTTCCTCAGTTTATTTTGTGCCAAAAATCAGAATCCGGATAAGAAATATTCTGAGCATTTGTCCTTATCATTTTGTAAAACAATAGATCAATTTGTATCGGTTATTTCGGAAAAGCCTTTTCGGCTGGTAACATCTTTTAATGTTGCGGTATACGATTCTTGCATGGTTGGGATGGCAAGGCGGTTGAGCGACGGATCGCGTCCAGCCCCGGATAGCGATCGCGTGCTGGAGTCGTACCGCGAACTCATTGCAGATGAGAGATATCGCGAGGCCGTTACTCGTTCGACTGCCGATGCGTCGTTTGTTGAGCGGCGATTGGTTATGGCGACGGACGCATTTGCGGTGTGCTGAGGGATGCGCCTTCAGTCGCTCAATAGCCAACATCAGCGCATAAGTGACTTAATCAAAGCGACTGAAGGCATTGGAGCCGAAAAATTCGAACTGCAGTCCCAGTGGGCGCGCTACGTGTGCGTTCTTTGTTCAGGCTTCATGGAGAACGCCATCAAGGAGATTTATTCAGAGTATGCCCGCCGATGCAGCAACGATAACGTTGCTTCATATGTGTCGAAAAGCCTTGATCGGATAAGGAATCCGAATGCCGAGATGTTCTTGCAAACGGCAAATGCTTTTCAGCAGCAGTGGAAGACGAACCTGGAGGCATTTATCGCGGAAAATGGCCGAAAGGATGCATTGGACTCAATTATGGCGAACCGACATTTAATCGTTCATGGTAGAGAGTGTGGGATTTCTGTTGTTAGAATTAAAGAATATCTTGGGAGATCAGTTGAAGTGTTGAATTTTATAGAGGGTCAATGTGAGCTATGAGGGGTCAGAATCCTTCCGTATGCTGATAAGGTCCGAATCTGGCATTGAACAATGCTGGTATCGCACCCGTTGGCCGATCTGTTCCCCCTGATGGCGCCGGATGAGTTCGCCGCGCTCGTGGCGGATATGCGCGCAAACGGCTACCGCTCGGGCAATGAGATCATTCTCCACGACGGCAAGGTGCTCGACGGCCGCAACCGACTCTGCGCCGCCACTGAACTTCTCATCGATTCACCGACAATCGAGTTCGGCACACCTGGCCGCTTCACCAAGGCCGAGATTGCGGCTGGCCCGCTGGCGTACGTGTTGGCCATCAATCTCCACCACCGTCACCTGTCTGCCTCCCAACGCGCCATGGTGGCCGCGCGGATCGCGACATTGCCACCGCACCGGCCGGCGAATGGAAGTCCGCAAAAATGCGGGCGCGCGTTACCCCGAGAGTTACCCCGGCGAAATTCTTACCGATCGGATTTTTCGCTAAGTGATTGATTTTAAATGGTGCCCAGGGGCGGAATCGAACCACCGACACGCGGATTTTCAGTCCGCTGCTCTACCAACTGAGCTACCTGGGCATCGGGCCGAACCCGGCGCCGGATCGCGTGAGGTCTCACGGGGCCCGCGCGCGAGGCGGCGTTATAGGCAACATCGAGCGCCAAGTCCAGACGCGCCATCGGGCGCGGATCAGGCCTCGGTCTCACCCTCCGGCCCGCCTTCGGGCACCGGGTCGCCGGCGATCGCGTAGGCCCCCTTCAGCCAGCGGCCGAGATCGACCTCGGCGCAGCGCGCCGAGCAGAACGGGCGATGAGCGCGCGCCGCCGGCGCGCCGCAGACCGGGCAGCACGCCCGGCCGCGGGCGCTGCCGGTTCCGCCGCCCGCGCTCATTGGGGAACGTTGAAGGTCCGCACCTGCGACCTGGTGCCGTCGGCGTAGGTGAGCTGAACGCTCATCATCCGCGTTTTCGGCGGAATGGTGCGGTAGATCGAGGCCTCGGGTGGCACCGCGTGCGGATCGCCCGGATCGCAGGGCGGGATCACGTAGATGTCGCGCGGCTTGTCGTGGTTGATGGCGTAGCGCACCTCCCTGATCGCGCAGCGATAGCTGACGAGGTGGGTGAAATAGACCAGAAGGCTGTCGGACCTGTTGAATGCGATCCAGCTGGTCCAGAACTCGTCGAGAATCTGCTTCTGGCCGGCGATGAGCGCGCTCACGGGATCGAACGCGATCGGATGGATGTCCGCCTGCTCGCCGCGCGGATCGCGCCAGGTGACGTAGACGGTGGTCCTGCCCTGGTCGGGCGGCAGCGAGAAATGGGTCTTGGGCATCTTCTGGCCGGTGCGCTGGTCGAGGGTGTCGAGAAGTCCGGGATCGACCCACTCGCCATCCTCGCCGATCCGGTAGCCGAACTGGATCGCCGGCTCGGGCAGCGACAGGCTCACGGTCCAGCCGGAGTTCGAGCGCGAGAAGTTCGCCACCGGCCCGGGCTCGATCTCGAGCGCGGCAAGGCGCTCGCCGGGGAGGTCCGGCAGAACGCTTTCGCCCGCGCCTTCCCTGACCTCCTGCAGCGCGCCGGCGCCGGCGACCTCCGCTCCCTCGGGCACGAGGAAGAGATCGCCGATGATCTGGTCGTAATAGGCCGGGGTCTGCTGGTGGCCGACCCTGGCGGCGAGGTCGCGCACCCGCGCCTGGGTCAGCTTGGCGAGCTCGACCATGGAGTGGCCGGGCTCGGCGATTTCCGACAGGAGAACGCGGGTGAAGACCGAATTGGGATGGGCGTCGGCGTCGCTCAGCCGGTCGAGCGCGGCCTGGCCGGCGCCGGCCGAATAGAGAACGAACATGCCCTCGGTCGGGTCCATGCGGGCGAGCCCCCTTGTCGCGGCGCCGCCGAGGCCGCGGGTTCCCTCCCGGGCGAACGGATTGTCGCGGCAGGCATCGAGGATCAGGATTGCGGTCGCGGCACCGCGGCCGCGGATGCGCCCGGCGACGCCCGAGGCGGAAAACGCCGCGTCACGGACCAGCCCCTCCTCGCCCGGGCCGGCGCCCGGCACGTCCACCGGCAGGAGATAATTGGTGCCGTCGATGGCAAAGCCGTGGCCGGCGAAGAAGAACAGCACCGTCTCGCCGCCGGTGATCCTGCCCTCGAGCTCGACCAGCGCCCGGCTCATGGCCCGCCGGCCCACGTCCTCGGCCGCGATCACCTCATAGCCGAGCCCGGTCAGGGTCTGGGCCATCGAGCGGGCATCGTTGCGGGCCTTGTGCAGAACCGGCACGTTCTCATAAGCGTCGTTGCCGATGACGAGGGCGAGCCGGCCGGCCGCGCTGGCGATGGCGGGGATCCCAGCCAGCATGACCAGAACCGCAGCGAGCAAACATCCGCGGGCGAGCATCGGTCTCACTCCGAAGTGGCGAATCCGAGGGATCAAGCCTACCGCGAGATGCGATCGGATGGAATCGGATCGCATCCTGCGCCAGGTCCTTGATGGCGCGTGATCCGTTCCGAAAAGCGGTTCACACGCTTCGCCGGCCAGGCGCTATTCCTCGCCGGCGCCAGTCAGCCAGTTGTAATGCACGCGGTAGCCGGCGGAAACGAGCAGGTTCACGGTCTCGTAGAGCGGCAGGCCAACGACGGCCGTGTAGGACCCCACCAGTCGGACCACGAAGGCGCCGGCCAGACCCTGGATCGCATAGCCGCCGGCCTTGGCGCGCCATTCGCCGCTCGCGAGGTAGCTCTCGATCTCGTCGCGCGACAGGTGCTTGAAGCGCACCCGCGCCTCGACGATGCGCTCGCGCGCATGGCCCCTGGCGTCGATCAGCGAGACGGCGGTGAAGACCCGGTGGCCGCGCCCCGACAGGAGGCGCAGCGCATCGGCCGCCTCCTCGAGGAGTTCGGGCTTGGCGATCACGCGCCGGCCGACCGCGACGACGGTATCGGCGGCGAGCACCAGCGCGCCCTCGAGGTCCGCATCCTTGCGGCCGAGCTCGCGGGCGGCCTCGGCCTTGGCCCGCGCCAGCCGTCGCGCCAGCACCCGCGGGAGTTCGCGGCGGCGCGGGGCCTCATCGAGCTCGACCGGGCGCAGGGCGTCGGGCTTGACGCCGACCTGCTCGAGCAGCGCCAGACGGCGCACCGAACCGCTCGCGAGAACGAGCCTAGGCTGGCCGACGGTCATGGGGAGAGGGTCGCGCGAGATCGGCTCGCGCACCAGTCTTCAGTCACCATACCGGATCAGACCTTGCCGCAACGGCGCGAGAATGGTCGCGATGACGGGCAAAATCAAGCCGGCCGGACGGACCGGTGATGGCGCCGGAGCGCCCGCCGGCGGCGCCGACATCACCGCTCACGGCCGAACCGGCTGACGACCCAGCCGGCCACCCGCTCGGCGATCGAAAGAACGATGACAACGGCCACCAGCGAGACGACGAAACGGAAATCGAGAACGAACGCGCCCGCCCAGCCGGGGATGGCCTCGCCGACCAGCGCGGGCGCGTATTCCCACGCCGCGAACGCGAGCGCCGCGGCGAGTGCCGATGCGCCCGCGGTGACAAGAAGCGAACGGACCGGCCGCATCCTCACCGAACCGTCACGCGCGCAAGGTCGATGCTGAACACCATGAGACCGTCGCGCCGCTCGACATTGCCCTCGACCTCGATGGTAAGGGCCACGAGGTCGTAGACCTCCTCGCCGAGCCGCCGGCCGGCCGCGTCGGCGAGGAGGAAGAACGTCTCGCCCGCGACCTCGCCCGAAGAAACGAAGACCGGCGGCAGGCCGCCGATGATGCAGAGATTGGCGCAGGCCTTGTGGGCGAGGCCGTTGCCCGGACGCAT
>Ga0326597_10004403_pt1 | contig 19823 bp, 17 predicted proteins | sample RVTome_12_FD_203789 | JGI IMG/M metagenome (GOLD analysis project Ga0326597, IMG submission 203789) | Soil microbial communities from uranium-contaminated site in the Upper Colorado River Basin, Wyoming, United States - RVT100D185 | ecosystem: Environmental > Terrestrial > Soil > Contaminated >...
CGATCGAGACCACCATCATGCCGGGCTTCAACCACGCCCCCTGCAGGACCGGCGTCTCGTCGTGCGAGCGCGCCGCGGCGATGACGAGATCGGCGCCCTCCACCGCCGCGCGCGCCGAGTCCGCCGCGCGGCATTCGACGGAGAACTCCGCGCCGGCTTTCTTCGCGAAGGCCTCGCGGTTTGCCGGCGTCGGGCTGAAGACCGCGAGCGCTTTCACCGGGCGCACCGTCGCGATCGCGCTGAGGTGCGTGGATGCCTCGCGGCCCGAGCCGAGCACCGCCAGGCGCAGCGGACCCGGCGGTGCGATGCGGTCCACCGCGACGGCGGACGTGCCGGCGGTGCGCATCGCGGTGACATGCTTGCCGTCCATCAGGCACACGAGCTGCGCGGATTCCGTGTCCCACAGCGCGATGAAATGGTCGGCGCCGCGCGGCCGCCCCTTGGCGATGATCTTCGCGCCCATGCCGGTGCCGGAGACGGCGGCGAGCGCGCGCAACCACATGCCGTCGCGGCGCGCGACGACCTTGGGCGGCGCTGCGCGCGGGTCGTCGTCGCGCTCGTAGGCGCGCGCGAGGCAGGCGATGACCTCCGGCCAGTCGAGCAGCGCGCGGGTGTCGGCCTGCGACAGGTACAGGATGCCGCGGTCTGTGGGCATAATGCGTTTAAGAAAATTCCTGGAAGAACAGCAATTAGACAGGATTCACACGATTAACACGATTAACCCCGCAACAAACTACATCGAATCATCCAGGTCGTGTTAATCGTGTCTATCGCATTGCTTCACACTTGTCTGAATCGTGTAAATCGTGTTAATCGTGTCTATTCTGCGTTACTCGCGTCAGGGAAGCTGCAGGTAGCGGCGGTCGAGCTCCGCGACGCTGTTCACGCCCAGCAGCGCCATCACCCGGCCGATCTCCTCGCGGAAGATCTCGATCGCGCGCGCCGCGCCCGCCTCGCCGTGCGCGGCGACGCCGTAGAGCGGCGCGCGGCCGATGAACACGGCGCTGGCGCCGAGCGCCAGCGCCTTGACGACGTCCGAGCCGCGCCGGAAGCCGCTGTCCACGATGACGGTGAGCCGCTTTCCTGCTGCGTCGAGCACGTCCGGCAGCGCGTCGATCGGCGCGATGGAGTAGTCGAGGTTGCGCCCGCCGTGGTTCGACACGATCACCGCATCGGCGCCGCAGTCGGCCGCCTTCACCGCGTCCTGCGGGGAAAGCACGCCCTTCACCATCAGAGTCCGCGGCCACAGCTTGCGCAGCACGCGCAGGTCGTCCCAGTTCAGCGTCTCGTTCTTGAGGATGGTTTTCTTGAGCGTGCGCGCCATCAGGCCTGCCATCACCTCCGGCGGGAAATTCTCGAAGCGCGGCATGCCGTGGGCGAGGACCTGGCGCAGGAACACGCCCGCGAACCAGCGCGGGCGGCTCAGCACGTCGGCGACGTTGCGGGTGTTGAAGTGGATCGGCACCTCGAAGCCGTTGCGGACGTTGTACTCGCGGTTGGACGGCACCGCCCCGTCCACGGTGACCATGAGCGCCTCGAAGCCCACGCCTTTCGCGCGCTCGACGATTTTGTGCGAGAGCGCGCGGTCCGACCACATGTAGAGCTGAAACCACAGCGTGCCGCCGGCCTGCTCCGCGATCTCCTCCATCGAGGTCATGGAGTTGGTCCCGACGGTGAACGGGATGCCGGCGTTCGCGGCGGCCCTGGCCAACCCGACTTCCCCGCCGTACCACAGCAGCCCTGCCGTGCCGGTCGGGCCGACGCAGATCGGCAGCGGCTGCTGCTTGCCGAACAGCGTGATGGCCTGGCTGCGGCCGGAAACGTCCACCAGCGTGCGCGGCCTGAAACGGATGCGTTCCAGCGCGGCGCGGTTGTTGGCGACCGCGTTGTCGTCCTCCGTGCCGCGGTCCACGAACTCGAACACGCCCTTCGGCAGCTTGCGGTGCGCCATCTCCCGCAGGTCGTGGATGTTGTAGGCACCGAGCTTTGAATCCATCATTGCATTCCTTGAAAGCGTGGATCGTGAGTCGTGATTCGATTCGGTTTCCGTCACCCCGTCACCTCGTCACTGCGTCACCCGCCACCTTGGTGACCCTGGTTCTGCCCAAGGTGGCGTGGGCCGGGATTTGGCGCGAAACTTCGAGGGAAGTCGAGTCTGACCCTACTTCTTCTCGCTTTCTTCAGGAACCCTACTAGTACGAGCATTCGGCGTAGGGTAAGCTTATCAATTATGGCGTCAGCCATCGATCAAGAGAAAAAACGACAGTTTGGTATCTATTACACACCACCGCAATTAACAGAGTCGATTTGCGGGTGGGCCGTGCGAGCATCTTCGGATAAGGTGCTCGAACCAAGTTTTGGCGGCTGCGTATTCCTGGACTATGCTGCACGAGCCCTTCGGAGGCAAGGTGCCACCCGTCCATTCACTCAGCTTTACGGCTGCGATATTGACGACGACGCGTTTGACCATTTGCGACGTCTATTTCCAGGTCGGAACTACTCGCAAAATTTTTTGCGCCAGGATTTTTTGAGGATCGAGCCTACAAGCACTTTATTTCCTAGTTTCGATGCGGTAATAGGAAACCCGCCGTACGTTTCCAATCACAATATGCCCGAACGCCAGAGAAGCGCGGCTCGAGCAAGTGAATACAGAGGCATCTTGCGCGTGCCAGCTACTGCAAGTCTCTGGGCGCATTTCATCAATCATAGTTTGCATTTCCTCCGCGAAGGTGGGCGCGTTGGGATGGTGCTCCCTGGAAACGCCTTTAAAGTTGATTACGGCAAAAAATTACTGCACCAGCTCGCACAGCGGTTTGACTACATACACGTTATTTCGCTCGCTGAACGGGTCTTCGTGGACGCAGGCGCTCGCGAAGCTACGACGGTCTTACTATGCGGCTCCTGGGCTCGGATGCCCAGTAAGCATGCCATTCCAACCGACATTCGAGTCAAGACACTCGGGGAACTGCGGTCCTTACTATCCCGCCTACAAAGAACACCAAATGGCAACGCTAACATGGCTGCTGAGGCAGCCCAGCATCAAGTAACTGCACCAATTACAACGGCCCTTCAGCAAAGGGTCCTTGTTAACCTAGGAGATATCGCCGACGTTCAGATTGGTGTGGTAACTGGCGCCAATCGTTTCTTCATTCTTTCTCCGCAGCAAGCAGCCAAAGCAGGGCTTCCAGAGAAATCACTCAAACCAATCTTTGGTCGGATGGCAATGTCCAAAGGCATAACTTTCGCCTCGCAAGACTTGGAATTCATACGCGCGGGAGATGAACGATACTTGCTTCTAGATACACGCGGCCACGAGAAACGAAAGGCGATCGTACGCTATTTATCAATCTTTAGCCAAAGAAAGCGAGATGCAAATCGGACCTTCAGCAAGCGTCCTGTCTGGCATCAGCCTGTCTTAGGGCGTATTCCACACGCTTTCCTGTCTTACATGAATACGCGCGCTCCTCGACTTGTTTTAAATACAGCTCGAGTACAAAGTCTTAACAATATACACCGGGTATATCTAAAACCAACGGCAACGACAAAGTCTCTAATGTTGGCTGCGATTTCACTTTGGTCGACTATCGGTCAACTTTCTGCCGAGATTGTGGGCAGAAGTTATGGGGACGGCGTACTTAAGCTCGAGCCTTCAGAAGCACGACGATTACCTGTGTTATCCCAACATCTCATTCCGGCAAAGGTCGTGGACGCCTGCTTTTCCGATTTAGAACTCGCTGTTCGCGCTGGACAACTCGATCAGGCACGGCGGATTAGCGATGAGTTACTAATGGCAAGTGCTCGGAAGATCTTCACTCCTGCTCATATGACCAAGGCCTTGGCATGGTTGCTAGCGCTGCGTAAACACCGAGGCATGACCGGGTAAAGCACTAGTCAGGAATTTCATAGAGGTGATGCTCAGTAAACGGCAGCCCTTTTTTACCAGCTGAGGCAAGAAATTCCGTCGCTGCCTTGTAATAGGGAAGAAGTGTTGTGCGCTCAGCTTCTGCCACTAGGGCTCGCCATCGTGGATGCTTGAGTATTGCAATAGCTGTTCTATCGGTTTGAAATTCGAGCATTAACCAGTTTAGAAGCACAGCAAGACTCATAGGCATGCTTGGAATACGAGGCTTCTCAAAACTCGGAAACCATTGTTTAAGAACGCTTTGACGATAGCCTGCGCTGATATGGTGATGGCTATATTGTCCGCAGACCTGCATATGCACCGACGGTTTGGCTTCTGCGGTGTTTCGACTACCCGCCGACTCATAATCAAAATGAACCTTCCGTACGATGGAGCTAGTTTTTGGGTCGTCCTTCGCACAAATGATGAGACCGTATGAGGCACGCTTAATTTGGCGGTCGTCTTCTGAGGCGATGACAAGCACCCCAATGTCTACGCGCCGTTTCTTTAGGGTTTTCGTCTTGTCAGCGCGTAAACGAATCTCAAGCAGCAAATTGACGTGTATGTCGACATTGCCTCGATCCTCGCGGAAAAGAGTCCTATAACCTTTGGCCATATTGTATAGGTCATAGAATCCCACGAATTCACCCATTTCGCTGATTGTCTTAAGCGTGCGCCATTCGAGTCCCCTGAGCGCATTGAGCGTTGGGTACATCGCTTATTTCTTGGACTTTTTTGCTATCACTAGAAGGCTCTCAAAACCTGGAAATACGCCGACGTCGTCCGGATCAGGGGCTGTAAAGCGAGAATTGACTTGATGCTCTGTTTTTGATCGAGTATCAGCCCGTGCGACGGCGTCGGGAATATTCTTGGCTGATTTACTTACATAACAAACACTGTGGTGCTTGGGCGTGATGCCGGGAAGCATCCTGCCCGCCAGTTGTGGAATATCAGGCGCATCGTCAGACACCTTCGCGTATAGGCACCTTTGTAGCTCGCTAACCCACCAAAGAGGCCGTTTGCTTGTCATAAACGGCCCCGAATACTTCGCCTTCTCAAATAGGGGCGCGACTTTCTCATATCCCCTTTCCGTCAATCCAAGAAGTGTTGCGGCACGCAACGTGTTATATAAGAAACCGGGGCGCTTCATAAGCGTGTTGAAGACCCAACGCGCTATGCGATGTTGGGTGGTCGTATGCTGCTGAGTACGAATTTCTTCTGGCAGGATACGTTTGAGACTATCTCTGTCGTCCTTTGGAGCTTTGAGGCTCACTACAATGTCATCCCGTAAATCTGCTTTAGTAACTTTCAACCTCGGGAAATCGCGCGCAATTGCATACAAGTCTTCAAGATGGTCATCTAGCCGCGGATACTCAAACACAGCCGTGTACTCGGACAAATCCTGTTGATCGAACGCTGCCTGTCTAGCCATCATCGAAGTAACGCAGACCATAGGAACGTCCTGCCATGCACCACGAAGCAGGTTTGCAACAAACGACCCCTTCAACTTCAAGGGATGGTTCAGTCTAGTAAAGATGTGGTCAATAATTACAAGATCGGGCTTTGTTTGCCCTGCCTGGGAGCGGGACTGAAGGGCCTCAATAAGGTTATCTCCTACTATTAATGACTCGACCTTTGCTCTCCAGGATTTACCCGGAATACCACCTTCAATCGTCGCTTTGTATTGAGCAATTCTCTTCGCGTCGTCATCAACCCAAAGAAAACAAGACTTTTTTCTCATGGCAAGACAACCTCAACGCACGCACTCCATTCCGCTGGCGGGTTTACAAATCGAATACTGCCATCCCGAGACGAAACGATATCGCGCACGATTGAAAGGCCAAGCCCGCTTCCAGTACCAAAGACATGGGCATCCTCAGGGTTCGCTCGACGCTCTAGACGATCATATAGTTGGCCGCTAGGGTCAGCGATGAATGGTGTAAAGACCTCCTCGAAAAACTCTTCATCGAGTCCGATTCCGTTGTCCAGCACTCGCAGAAGAACATGATCGTCATGTTGATGGGCCTCGAAGCAGATTCTCGGCGCGACGTTATCAGCCGCAATAACGGATTTCACAGCATTTGAAAGTAAGTTAAGTAGTACCGTATATAGCTCGCCCTCAATCATCGGCCCTACCACAAGATTGGTCGCAACAGCATCGTTGGAAATCTGAATTCCATAGTTTCCAATTACTAAAGTAAAGCACTGAATGGCTCGGTCAATTGAGGTCTTAAGGTGTAGATCTTCAAGTTTATCGTTCTTCCTAAATGCACCAACGATTCCAGTCATGCCCACGAGGTTATCGAAGCGATCGCGAGTCTCGCGGACCTGGCCAGCTACCGCCGATAATTCCTTCGAATCCTTGCCGCTTAAGCGATGTGCCAGTTGATCGAGCCGACCAGCTGTCGCACCAAGTGTCCCAATTACAGTTCGAATCTCGTGTGCAAACAATAATGTGAGTGTTGATGCGGATGCCACTAGTCGCAAATGCTCAAGTTGCTTTTTATCGGACGCACTTGTGGTCTCGATTGCCTTGATCGTCTGGACAAGTGTTTTCTCGGCCTCCTTTTGCTGAGTCTCTGGTAATCTTTTGACGATCCTCTTAATCTCGGAACGAAGAAACGAAGCGGCCTTTGCAACCAGTTGTTCCCTTGGCACTTCAAGATTGAGGATTTGCTTTACTGCCTTGCGGGCCTTCTCTGCTTCCTCATGATCTCGCAAACGAATGTAGTAATCGCGGTAAATGTTGGCCCAATCAATTGCAAAACGTGCAAACTGGCGAAGATCATGAAAGACCTCGTTTTCCACGAACCCTTGGCGATCAATGCGGGGCGTCAAACCCGATATCGCTGATGTCACGTCAACCTGGCCAATATAGCTACGGAATGAAAGCATTGTAAGGAGAACGCGACTAGCATCTACACGATCCTGTCGTCTTGCAAAATTAAAAAGTTCTTCATCTTCTGGTTTGCCCAACCGGCGGCCGCGATCCGCGTCGATCTTGAGCCAGTCGTCCCGTGAATCTCCGTACGGAAACATCCGAAAACCATTGAACCGAACTTGGACTCCGCCCCATTCGGACACGATCTCATTGGTAACATATTTTGAAAGAACGCTTGGTTTACGCGCCTCTTCCTTTGTGACGGGCAAAATCCCTACTTTCAACATTGCCCCACTGATAGATTTGAACTTCGGTTTACTAACGTACTTTTGGGTGCCACGCAGACCTTTCGCATTTAACTTGCAATGCACCCTCCCCTTTGGGTCAACCTCCGCAAAGAGTGTGCCCCAAGTCGCATCGATAACCTCCTCGCGCAAGTCGATAACTTGCCCAGAGAATTCAGGGGCCTCTAGGAAAACGTTGAAACCCGGGTCGTTACTAAAGCCTTCCCGTTTCGCCCCCGAATTACTTGCGAGCCCCGCAAGCTGGCGCTTGAGAAATTCGAATCCGGACGCGCGCCATTCGTCATTCAGGCCTCCCCAAATTTCTAGAACTGTGCCAGTCTTAGCAGTTCCCACCGTTGTGGTCGTGCCCGTACATTCAATACTCTCGACATCAGTTCCGGGTACAAACTTTTTCCAATCAAATTCCACCACGGTCGTTTGATACTGTGGACTACTCGCTTGTTTCTTCGTTTTCTTATCTTGATCGTTAGTACGGGCAATGATCGCTGTCGTGGTTAATCTGAGCTTCAAACCAAGTCGGCGGCATGCAAAGCGACCAATCCCCTTAGAGCCCGTTATCAAGCGTCCGTATTTCGCGCTGACCGGCGTATTCTGTCTATGAGACGTGCCGATCTTCATCCAGTACTTGCGAACTTGATCCACCGTCATGCCGCTACCGTTGTCACTCACAATCACACGCGAAGCCTTACCTTGTTCGGGGACAATGCTTACTTTGACTTCGGATGCATCCGCGTCGGAAGCATTCTTGACGAGCTCGGTGAGCGCCACATGCACGGTCGACACGAGCTTTTCCCCAAGCTCGCCAAGTAGCGCACTATCGACGGTGAAATTAAACTTTTCCATTTTTAGCAAGTGTTCTGAAATCAGGGGTCAGGCCTTTACCTTATAGCTGAACTGCCTGCCTTCGCCCGCTTTCAACGCCGCCGGCTCGATCTGCAATCAAAGGGGACGAGGGAATCAAAGAGGCCAGCCTGGCCCCTTTGATTCTTTAAGCGCGTGCTGGACCGCTAGCCATAAGCCAATCACCTGCTTCCAAAAAAGTTTCCGTCAGAAAATCTCGCAGCTCGCGAATGTCGGCTTCTGGAGGTCGCCCCCAACGCCAAGTCCGGATGAGCTTGGCGCGGTGCTTTTCGTAAAACTCGAGCGGCCTTAAGATATGTTCACTGAACTTGGACAGTTCCTTCCGTAGATTCTCCGGTTTCATGAGTCGGTCCAGTTGGTCGTTGGTCTGGAAAAAACGGCGCCTCGTTTCACGGGCAATCGTGTAAGCCTCCAAATACTCCGCGTGTAATTTTTCGGGCTCTTTTTCCGGCTTGTAGCCCGGCTTCCGCCAAGCGACCTGAATGGCGCGCAGCCGCAGGTAGTGGTCCATCGCTCGATTCCATTCCGCGTGCTCTCCTCCAATCATTTCTTGAATCGGTGCAAGGAATTGGTTCTTCGCAACCATCTTGCGGGTGGCGAGTAGCCGATAGCACAGCAACGCCGTGATCGCATGAGGGGCGTTTACCAGCGCGCGTTTACGTAGGTGAAACCAGGAACTCTCCCTATCCTCAAAAACCTGCTCATCAGCGTCGGTAAATATCACGCGCTCGCCGACTATGGGTGAAGCTAGTTCAGTCCCCGGGTGTACACAAGGAATTTGGGCCGCATCCGGCCAATGGAATCGGATATTCTTCGACGACTCGCAATGGCAAAACACTTGCGGGCGGCTTATCTCGTAGTGCAACATATCCCAACAAATGCGATCGACTAGGACTTGGTGGTAGCGCCCCTTGAAGTCGCTGCATTTCCAACTGCCTGCGGCGCTGTTTTCAAAGAGCAGCACCTTCGACCATCCGCGACAGGCACGCAGAAACTCCGCCAACGCATGTTGGCCTTCCCCCAACGAGCAACTTACGATCACTTCGCAACCATGCTTGGCGAATCCGGCGAAAAGCGGTTCGCATCCCGAGATGGCTGGCACCAGCAGCAAGAGTCGCCTGCCCCAAATTTCATCGAGCAGGCCGCTGATATTTTCCCACTTGAAGCCGCCTGCCGCCACCACGCTGCGAAACGGCATGAAATCTCCTGCCGTTGTCCGGAAGGGAAGGACGATTCCATCGGGTACTTGCTCCCAATGCTTCGAACGCCGCTGCACCGCGATGATCCGATGCGTCGCGCCGTAGTGGCGGATAAGGAACGGCAGAACAGCGCCGGTGCCCAATTGACCGCATCCGAAATGAAGAACGACCGGGCTGCCAGAGAATGGCGGAGGACTGCGCTTGCGCCGCTCGATCGCGACCGAGCTTACTGGCCGGGGGCGCGGTGATGATGGTCGTGAAGACATTGGGCGAAATCCTTTGCGTTGGCAAACGATGACCGGTGCTGAAACAGCCAAGCCAATTCGTTGTAAGCGCGGTAAACGGTGAAGAACGGTGGACACAAACCACCGACTACCGCCGCCTTTCGTTCCGCTACTAGCTTGGCGGCGAGATACAGTCGCTTATGGTAATCAGCGAGAGTTCGGTGCCATTTGCTATTTGAGCAGCGCAAGTATGTGTCCGTGAACTTGAGTTTTGCCCGAACAGAATCCGGCAACTCCACTGGTAGGTAGCGGGCGGTCTTGCTCAATAAATAGGAACTCATCGAGCCACCGTAGATGAAAAGCCGGAGGACGCTTTACGTGGAATTGCCCGTATCGAAGGCTGGGAGGAGATTGGCGCTATCACTACCTTGCGCCACTAGGAGCGTCGTATTCGGGAATCTTCGGCTAACCCGCTTATTCAGGTACTTACCCAATTCTTCCAGTTCGGCGTAAATAGTCAGCCGGCCGAATCTCGCCCGTCTCGCCTCTTTTAAGAATTCGGCGAGGGCAGGATGCTTGTGTTGTTTCGTCGCTTTCTCGGAAAGAGAGTTTTCCAACCGACTCCAGATTCGCGACGTCGCAAGATTGAGCGGAACGAAAGCCCAACGTGGCCGAAACACCGTAATCGGTATTAAACCCTTCTTGCGGCTAGGTGCCGAGACGTAGGCCAGTGTATTGGCATCCGACTCCGTTGTGCCCCATGAAGCCAATCGAACGAGCTCACCAATTCCGGCGACACGCGCACGTTCTAACGCTATCGCGTAGTGATACGCCAACGGAAAAGTGTTGGCGAAAAAATTCAGGATGAGTGTAGGCGGCGGACTTGCTATCACCAGAGGCCCCAACAGCGCCACCATCTCCTCATCCCACGCCGTCAGCGGCAGTCCCCTTGTGGGACGTGCCAAGCGCGCTCGAATCCGCTGGAGGGAGGCCACCATTCAGTCACGTTCGAGTAGAGGTGTAGGGATCAAGGCCGGGGTAGCCACGATTTTGTTTGCGACAAGATAGCCGTTAATCGACTTCCCGATTCGGACAAAGTCGAATCTGGAGCCCGGGGCGAGCATCTGGTCGTGGAGTTCAGTCAGACTGCGCGGCAGGTATTCCTGCGACAGCGCTTCAACGTATTCTTCGTAGGTGTATTTCGTGGCGGCGTTCTTACGAAGATAGGCGAGGCTTTCGGTGGACCGGGTCTTCATGTCCCCATAGACATAGTCCACAGACTGAAACCAGACTCGAATCAATGCCTCAATTTGTGGGCGTTTTTTTTCCAAGACGCTCCTTAGGCAGATGAACCCGGTGATGTCGGCGAACCCTGCATCTTCCATCGAAAGAATCAGCCCACCACCGCGCTTGCGCGCTTCACTTACTTGAGTGAGTCCGCCCGCGGTAATGTCCAGACTCCCGGACTGAAGCGCCAGCAGACCGTCGTTCATGGGCATATCGACCACTTTGAGTTCTGCAGGCAAAATCCCGGCCCGCTGGGCAACTGAATAAATCATCATGTCGTACAAACTCTGCTTCTGCGCCCCAATCCTGTAGCCCCGGAGTCGGGCCATCGCCGCAGGTTGGTTAAGCTCAGCGCCAGTAAAAGGCTTGATCTCCGAATTCAAAGCGATGAATCCGCCGCCCTTGTAGACGTAGAGCGGTTGAACGTAAATCACGGGATCGCTGGATCCTTCATTCATTCTTGCGTATTTGGTGAGGTACTCGACGTAGCTGCCGAAACCCACGTCTACTGTGCGCCCCGCACTGGCAACAGCGGGCAGTATGTCCTCCCATGCCATCGTCACGAGCCGCAGGCGAATGCCGCTTTTCGCATCAAAGCCCAAAGACGGAGCATTCACTAGCATTGCAAGGTCCTGGTAGGGCGCGATGCCGACAGTCAGTTCCGGCATCTGACCGTCAGGTTGAGGCGCGGCATTGCGCTTGAAGACAAACGCCAGCATAGCGGCGACCACCAGCAAGGCCACAACGAAAATGGAAATGCGGGTTTTATTCATAGGTGTTCCAATAAATGATCTTCCTCCAAAGAATCTGGAGCAACCAGTCGAGCACCGCCGCGACCACGCCGACCGCGATCATGGCGAGAAACATCAAATGGAGCGCGAAGGTTGAGCGGCCGGTTTGAAGCAAATACCCGAGGCCGGTCTGTGAGCCGAGAAGTTCGGACACGGTGACCGCCCCAATGGAGAGCGCCAAGGAATACCGCAACGTTGGCAGTATCGCTTCAGCGACCCGCGGCAGTGAATACCGTAGCGGGAATTCGCCCGAATTCAACCCGAAGGAGTGAAAGAACGCGGCGTGCGAGCGGGAATGGCTCGCGAGAACCTGGTGTGACGCCACCGCAACATTGAGCCCGACCGCGAGCAGAACAAGCAGGTAGCGGCCCAATTCCGAAAAACCAAACCACAACAGGAAAAACGGCACAGTCGCTGCGGCTGGAACGGCACGCAGGGCCTGGATCGACGGATTCAGCAGGTAATCTGAAAACGGCCACCGCGCGAACATGATTCCAGCCGCAATTCCGCCACAGGTTCCGAGCACAAACCCGATGGCCAACCGAGTCACCGTCGCGGCGACATGCACGCCCAAGCCCGGATCGAGATCGGTCACCGCACCGATTACCGCTGAAATTGAAGGAAGGTAGCGGTCAGAAATACCGAGGCCGTTCTTGGCGAAATACCAAACTACTGGCAGAAATAAACCACCCGCGACGCTCAAAAGCACGCGGCGCAGAGACGTACCATTTTGCTGGGGTGATATCATGGGTGTTGGAAATCAAGATGAGAAAAAGGCGCGTCTCCCTCAAAGCGAAAGCGCCGGTACCGAATATCACCGAAATCAGTTTCGTAGTGGCTCGTGATAACGAATGAGACCCCGCGTTCTGCCAATGCCCGCACGGCATCAATCACCGCAACCCGTTTCGCGTGGTCGAGAAAGCTAAGCGGCTCATCCAGCAGCAGGAGCGGTGCCGGACACGCAAGAACGCGGAGCAACTCAACCAAGCGGCGCTGTCCGAACGACAGCGAAGCCACCACTTGATCGGCATACAAACTCACTTCTCGGCCCAAAGGTTGCAGTTCTGTCGGCAAATTCTCCAAACCGGGCCATTCGGAAACTAACACCAAGTTTGATTCCGCGGAAAGCCAAGGGAAAAGCGCGTCGTCCTGCAAAACCAATCGGGTTATTTCGGGAACCCGCCACGTCTTCCACGAACTTGTGCGCAAGTGCCCGGCCAACAATCGGAGCAGGGTAGTCTTGCCGCACCCACTTGGCCCTTCCAGTACCGCCAAACGCCCTTCAGGTGCCCAACAGAAATTCCGAAAAATCTCAACCGAAGAGTAAGCGAAGTTCAACCCCTCGACTTGAATGTCAGCAATTTCCCGCTGCTCGACATCAGGCTGCACGGAGGAAGGCGAAGGCTGAGTCGATGCTGGAGTAGTGGTCCAGGGTCGTGGCAAAGGTGCGATAGTCAGCTGGGTGGAGTGACTGATACGGTGTCATCACGAAGCCATCGTAGGTCACTCGCAAGTATCCCAACTGCAAAGGGTCATGCTCAACTCGGAAAACCTTGCTCGTCAGGCCGGCATCCGCTAATGCGTGCGCTACCTCGGCGGGTGATAGCTTTTCGTCCAAGAACGCGTCGCTCCCAAGTAGCAGGAAGGCTCTGGGATTCGACATAAATCCGGCGCTGCTTCCGAGAGCCGCGAGCAGCCGCACCAACGCCACCGGTGACGTTGGATTCTGACCGTGATTCTTCACCGCCATATACGGCGAAAAAATGATCTTTTCCCAAGGCGCAAGTTGCGCGACGGCCATCATGTCATCAATGGCATTGAGATTGACCGACGACAACGTGTGCAACGCATTGGCCGAGCGTAGTCCCGCGCTAACCGCATTGTTCACGCTACCAATGAGCCGCGCAAAGTTCCCACGGCGATAACGCCTGTAAGTGGAGGGTCCGCCGTCGAGGCTTACGTCGACCCAAGCCAGTGCTTTCAACGCTTCCGACGAAAGCCGATCCAACCGCAGGCCGTTCGTAACCAGACTGACGGTTTTCCCCACTAGCACGGATTGCCGGACAAGTGCCTCCGACAGCAAGACCGACTCACGGTCTACCAGCGGCTCCTTGCCCACAATGGCGACGTGCTGTGCGCCCGAGCGCAGCACCGCGTCAATCACTGAATCCGCCATCCGTCCGGAGGGGCCGTCATATTGCAGATAACAATGCGGGCAACGCAGGTTGCACCGGTTGTTAATCGTAAGCGTGACCACCTCCAGTCGGTCGCTGACCGTCTGGTGAGTTGTCGTGGTGGAACCTGCCATTGCTCCTGACATAATAGGTTTCCGGTCAATAGACTCCCGTGTGGGAGTATTTTAGCGAGAAGTAAATCAATCCATCGCGACCCGCCCACGTGAAACAGGTGGGCGGGAAAAACTCCGAGCGTAAAGCGTACGCGCAACTTCCCCGGCTATCTCTTGGCATCGAGTTCCGAATTGCGGGGCGCATCGAGTGAGGACAAATCCCATTATGGCAAATTCTGCATCCGCGCGCCCCGTTTGGGCAAGCGCATTTAGAACCGGGTTGCCCATTAGCCGCCGCGTGTAAAGAGCACGAATGAAGCACCTGCGATGACCCGAGGTAAGGGTATCGCACCAGATTGACGCTACCAACATCAGGGCCTTGCAATCCTGTATCGCGTCCGTCGCTTCGTCGTGTGGTGGTGTGAATCGCACCAGTCACCCATCAGGATCAAGCGGGAGGCGTAACGACCTGCCTCCCGCCCTGGCAGCAGCGCTGCCCCAGAAGCATCTCGGTTCCGTCTTGCGTCCAATTGCTTGGGCAGATCAATGGCTGCCGTCAGGCGGCTCCAAACCCATGTAGCTCGCAATCCGGGCGATTCATCTTTTGCAAGTATCTGAAGTTGGCATACGGCGCGGCGTCCAATCAGACCCGGTGGTTCACGCCCAGACCCGAAACTGGCTCGCCGGCCGTAGCCTGCACTACGCGAAACATCTATCAACGCAGAACGGCTGCTGCGTCTTGAGCATGTGATTACAGGCCCGCGCCAGCTTGTGCGCCACCGCCTTGATGGCCACCGCGTTGTTGCGCGTGGCTTTCTTCCTCTGGTAGAACCGCCGCGCCGCTTCGCAGGAACGCACCGCAAAGTTCGCCGCCTCGACGAAGGCCCACCCCAGATAGCGGTTGCCGTTCTTGGTATTGCCCTGCAGGTCTATGCCACAATATTTCATGTCGCCCTCCGGGAATAAAGTCGGTTCGCACCTTTACTTTATCCACTCCGGCTCGCGCCGGAGGGGGGCGGCTAGATGATTATCAGACCAGCACGACGCATTGACCCGGAATTATGAAGCCGTAGGATAGGGCCGGTCCAGGCGCTTAGAGACACCTATGCTAAATAGGGAACAGTCTGGACTGACCCTATTTGTTGATGCAATATCAGAGCGGCTTTTCCATTCGGACGTAGGGAACCACGAGTTCGGGAAATGAAAGTCCATCTCTAATTTTCCAAGTTCCCCCATCATCCATCATAACGAGGCTGCGCACGTAGTGACGCTTGATTTCTTGTCTACTTGGACGCGCTTCTTTTTCCTTGAATTCAATGCCGTAGTTGAGCCTCATTAAACGAGTAATTTCGCTTAACAATTCAGGTGCAAACACGAACCACACCGGCAGGTTATTCACGACCTGTCTCAACTGCGGCAGTGCGTCGTCGGGTACATCGTAATATCTACGCAGATTAGCAACGACGCCATCGAATATTTCTTTCTCATTGACACTTTCGGTGCGTAGGGCATCGCCGACTGTTTTTGATCGTACCTCAAAGAAGTACCGATTGTTCGGAAACTCATCCATGACATCGTACGAGACCCTATAGATCCGGTTGCCACCAACTCCTTCTACATCCTGCTTTTTTGTGATCTGCAAGTTCTCGTATGTTTTTGTCGTCCGATAGGTTGTACAAAATTGCTTTACGCCAAAACCTCGGTACTCTTTTGCAAGCGTATCTTGTCTAGCTGGATGAATCAGACCCCATGCCCGCTCACATTTGCGATCCTGAATGAGACTGTAGAATTTCTTTATTGCACTTACCGCTGGATCGCTATCCGGAAGAACGCCGATCGGAGCCTTTAAATTTAGAGCGCCGACGCAGAAAGCCCCGACAGCGGTTATACCTCCCAGCCAAGCAGCAATGGTCTTGGCGGACGCGGCGTTTTTCTCATCCTTGATACGACGGAAGAATGGAAGGACCAAGAACAACAGCGTGCCGATCGAAAAAAAGAATAGCGCATAGAGGACAAGGCGAATTATCGAATTTAGGTCGACGCTCATGACATCTCCCTTTCCTCGAAGAAGCGAAAACAAAACAAGTCTACAGAAATGACGTTACCCTTACCTCGTCACTTTGCCAGCCACTCGCCGCTGCGAACAAATGGGGCAGAACCCATTTATAATTTTGGCTTCAAAGGCAAAGGCGGCTGCCAGTCTTTCACGCCCGGCACGAGGCGACCCCAGGTGTTGCCGCGGGTATCGGGCCGGCCGGTGAAGTGCCGCACGATTAGGCGGTGCAGCATGTCCATGTTGGGCAGGATGCCGTGAAACCCCGCTGCCTTGGACACGACCCTGTCCTGGACTTCCCAGTAGCCGTAATCGTCCGGGGTGACGCAGATGATCTTCCCCAATGGCAGGAAGCGCGGCAGCGCGCCTTCAAACGGAACCGTCCCATCGCCCGTCTGCCGCTTTTCAGCGGGTGTCTTTCCCTTTTCCCACCGGTTGTCGCGATCTTCGGACCGAAAGTCGAAATCCGGTCCCGTTTCGGATGCCCGCACTCGCAGGCGCACGCGCGTTACCGAGTCGGCGCCCACCACGCACAGCCAGTCGTTCTGGCCGAGCCCGGCCGATGCGAGCTCGAACCCGTCCGTGCGGGCGCGGTGCTTCTTCGCTGCATTGAGCATCGCGCGGAACAATTCTTCCGCCTGCTTCGCACCGTCCTGCGGGCTGGTGCCATATAGGCGGACGTACTCTTCCAGCGTCTTCAGTATGCTGGGCTGCCAGAGCCTGGCGTCGAACAAGTCGGCCTTGGGAAGCTTGGGATCGACTTCGAGGCCGGGGCAGCTTGGCAGGAGGTGATAAAGGCCTGGTGTCACCCGTGCAGCCTCTCGTTCCCTGGAACCCGGGGCATCGTTCCCTAGGTTCGCCGTGCCGGTCGATATCTTGATCACGGCCTCGAACGATCCGCGGTAAGGCGTCGCGAGCGTCGCCACCTTTCCGACCTTGGACTTCTTGCCGCGGCGCGCCAGGCATCCCGTGATGATGAGCCCGCCCATGGAGTGACCGACGAGATTCACCTTCGGCCGCTTCGCATACCCGGCCGCGTGATAATGCCGCATCAACATCGTCCGCTCAACGACCTCGTCGATGAATTCCGCGAGACGCTCCTCAATCACGTCGAGTGGCTGCCGCCAGTCGTAGGCAAAGGGATAAACGGGAACCGGCTCGTCTTCCCGCTCGCGCAGGTTGAAGCGCAGCTCCTCGATCAACTCGCGATAGGCGATTTCGAGCAGCTGGTCGGCCCGCAGCCGCGCGGGCTCCATGAGCTCATATTGAGTATTGTCCGGATGCAGGGAGATCCGGTTGTAGTCCTTGTTGAGCACGGACCACACCGTTTCCGGCGGCAGCGGGTACTCGTCGCGCAGAGATGAGGCGGTAATCCCGGGAACGACGATCACCGGCAAGGCTAATGACATCTACACTCCCAGGTTAATCTAAAAATTAACTTTGGGAATTGATTGTAGTCCGCCTACCGTCAGGCGGGGCTATGCCACTGTCCTGAACGCGAGCCCTGACGATAACCCTCTGATTATTCTGATGGCTGGTTCCTAGAGTCAGGGCAGGCCAGAACAAATGGGGACAGACATAATATAAAATATTAATAATATCAAATACTTAAAATCGTTTCTCCGTAAACTCGCCGCTGTTCCCCTCACTCTCCAGCAAGGATCCCCAAAGACGCGGGTGTTACGCCCTCATCCCTCAGCCCTTGCTTCTGCGCCGCTTGATCTCATTGAAGATGGCGGAATTGTCCAGCTCGGACTCGCCATTCGCGACGCAGGCCTCGATCAGCTCGAGGTAGACCGTCGCGAGCGGCAGCTCTTGGCCGGTGCGGCGCGCGGCCTCGTGCATCAGCGTGAAGTCCTTGCGCGACTGGTGAACCTTGCCGTGCGGCGTGAAATCGCCCCGGATCATCTTCTCGCCCCGCGTATCCATCGCCCGGTTGTAGGCGGCCGACCCCTTCAGCACCTCGAGGAACGACGGCAGGTCGAGGCCCATGGATTCCGCGAATGCCAGCCCCTCCGCCAGCACCGCCCGGTTGAGCCCGCCGACCAGGTTGATGGCGAGCTTGGCCCGGCCGGCGGCCCCGACCGCGCCCAGATAATGGCGCTTGCTGCAGATTGCGTCGAGCACGGGCGCAACGGCGTCCATCGTCGAGCGCTCTCCGCCCACCAGCCCGACGCCGTTACCGAGCACGATCTGGTCGCTGTTGCCGGAGATCGGGAACTCGAGGAAGCGGACGCCACGTGGAATGACGCGCCCGGCGAGCGTCGCGATGCGGTCGGGGTCGGCGGTGCTGATGCTGATCACCACATGTTCCGCCGTCAAGCCCATCGGCCCGCCGGACTCAGCGCTCTCGACGACAGCTTCGACCTGCTCCGTCGTGAGCACCGCGATGAGAATGGTCCGGCACCGGCTGCCCACGTCGCGCAGCGAGCCGCACGGATGGCCGCCGATCTCCTTCAGCAGCGCCGCCCGCTTCGGGTCGATGTCGTAGCCGTGGACCTCGAATCCCGCGCCCATCAGCCGCCGCGCCAGCGAAATCCCGATCAGGCCGAGGCCGACGATCCCTACGGTTTTGGCGCCCTCATCCCCCATGGCCCTTCCGCCATTCGCCATTCGCCTTAGTCGGCCGGAGCGTTCTGCGCAGCCTGCGATTGCACAGGCGCAGGCTGCCGGCCGACCCGCCGCTGCCACATCAGCCACAGCGTGGCGGCGAGCGCGATCCCGAGGAACGGCAGCGAGCCGTAATTGACCGCGTGCCAGCCGCTCTTGTTGAGCAGCAGCCCGGACGACGCCGACGAGATCGCCATCGTCGCGAACACCATGAAGTCGTTCGCCGCCTGGGTCTTGGCGCGCTCGGCCGGCGTGTGGCACTCGGTCAGCAGCGCGGAGCCGCCGACGTACATGAAGTTCCAGCCGACGCCGAGCAGGAACAGCGCCGCCCAGAAATTGATGAAATCGGTGCCCGCCAGCGCCGCGACGATGCACACGACCAGCAGCGCGATGCCGGCGAGGATGATGTTCAGCACGCCGAAGCGCTGGATCAGCGACCCGGTGAAGAACGACGGCCCGTACATCCCGATCATGTGCCACTGCAGCACCACCGCCGCGTCGTTGAAGTGGTGGTCGTGCGCGCGCATCGCCAGCGGCGTCGAGGTCATGAAGAGATTCATGATGCCGTAGGACAGCATCGAGGCGAGCGCCGCGACGATGAACACGGGCTGGCGCATGATCACCGCGAGCGGGCGGCCCGAGTCCTTGCGCTCCTGCTCCGACAGCCGGGGAATGTCGAGGCGCGTCAGGAACAGCGTCGCCACCATGGCGACGAAGATCAGCGACAGGTACGAGCCCATGTAGGTGTAGCCCGGGTTCAACTCGACCGTGTACTTCGCCATCTCGGGCCCGATGATGCCGCCCAGGATGCCGCCGGCGAGCGTCAGCGAGATGGCCTTGGCCCGGAAATCGACGTCGGTGGCATCCGCCGCCGCGAACCGGTAGTACTTCCCGAACGCGTTGTGCGCGCCAATGATGGTCGTGCCGGCGCACAGCAGCCAGAAGCTGCCGAAATAAATCGCGAGCGCGCACACCATCGCTCCGAGGATCCCGCACAACGTGCCGACCTGGAAGCCGGCGCGCCGGCCCACCGCGCCCATCAGCAGCGACGCGGGTATGGTGGTGATCGCCGATCCCAGCACGTAGCAGGTGAGCGGGATCGTCGCGAGCGACATGTCGTCCGCCAGCGCGAGGCCGGCGAGCCCGGTGACCGAGACCATCATCGTGCCGGTAGTCTGCAATGTGGCCTGGCAGCCCGACAGCACCAGCACATTGCGGCGTTGTGTTTCCATTATCTGGGCGCACGTGGGCGCGCGAAAAATTTTCCTGCTGCAACTATACAGCAGCCGGCGCGGCTCGCGGCGGCGCGGCGGCGCGGCCTTTACAAGTTCTTCTGCAGCTTGTCGGTTTTGTTAATCCTGTAAATCCTGTCCATTTACAATCCAACGGCGCCGTCGTACTTCTTCTTCACTTCCTCCTCCGGG
>Ga0326597_10004404_pt1 | contig 19818 bp, 19 predicted proteins | sample RVTome_12_FD_203789 | JGI IMG/M metagenome (GOLD analysis project Ga0326597, IMG submission 203789) | Soil microbial communities from uranium-contaminated site in the Upper Colorado River Basin, Wyoming, United States - RVT100D185 | ecosystem: Environmental > Terrestrial > Soil > Contaminated >...
GCGAGGATTTGCATCTCAGCCTCGACATCGGCGGTGGCCAGACCGTGCGCGCCGCGCTCAAGAACACCGGTGCGGCGCGCGCCTTTGCCGTGGCCCAGCCGGTCGAAATCGTCGTCGATCCCGCCGATTTGCGGCTGCTGCGCCGGTGATCCGCGGGATCAAAATGACGCTCGTGCACGCTTCTCCTTATCGCCATTCCCGCCTTCGCGCAGGCCTGTCCGGCATTCGGAGTGCCGGTACCGAATTTGCCTTAAGAAAATCTCCCTTGGCCGGGCTTGTCCCGGCCATCCACGTCTTGAAGCCGGCCATACAGCAAAAGAAAAGACGTGGATGGCCGGGTCAAGCCCGGCCAAGGGGTGTCTGTAGTCACTGCCCATCGGCGGCTGAGGAGCGGTGATGGGCCGGGTCAAGGCGCGGCCGGTTTGGGCGTTCCTCGCCGGCCCCTATGCGCTATTTCTGTTGCTGCTGCTGATCGTGCCGTTCGCCAATGTGGCGCTTTACAGCGTGCACCCGTATTCGCCGACCCGGATCGTCCTGCCCGAACTCACCTTCGACAATTACGCCAAGCTGTTCGATCTTTATTACGCGCGGCTGTTCGGGCGCACCTTGCGGCTTGGCCTGATCACCACGATCGTCTGCGCGGTGCTCGGCTATCCGTTGGCGTACTGGCTGGCGCGGGCCCGGCCGCGGCTGCAGACCCTCGGCCTCTTCCTGTTGATCATGCCGCTGATGGTTTCGACGGTCATTCGCATCTTCGGCTGGATCGTCATCCTCGGCCGGAAGGGGCTGGTCAACGAGGCGCTGGCCGGGCTCGGCCTCGATCCGGTGAAGCTGCTCTACACCGAGACCGCGGTCGTCATCGGCCTCGTCAACATCTTCATGCCGTTCATGGTGCTGCCCTTGATGGCGGCGATCGAGCGCATCCCGCCGAGCCTCGAAGAGGCGGCGCGCAACCTCGGCGCCAACTGGGCCCAGATGTTTCGTCGCACGATCCTGCCGTTGAGCCTGCCGGGCCTCATATCCGGCTCGCTCCTCGTCTACAGCGTCTCGATCAGCGCCTTTGTGACCCCGGCCCTGATGGGGAGCCCGCGCGAGCGGATGGCCGGCCAGCAGATCTACGACGAGGTCCTGGTCTCGTTCAACTGGCCGAGCGCGTCGAGCCTGGCCTTGACCCTGGTGCTCGTGACCCTCCTCCTGATGTTCGCCGCGCTCTATGCAACGCGACGCGCCGGCCGACTGGAACGAGACAAATGAGCGGCCGCGCGCCCTCAATGCTGCTGCCGTTCGTCGTCGCGGTCTATGCGGGGCTCCTCGCGCCGCTCGTCGTCGTCATCGCGATTTCGTTCGGGCCGAGCCCGACCTTCGCGTTTCCGCCGACCGGCTTCACCTTGCACTGGTTCGCCGAGTTTTTCGCCAGCGACACGTTTGTCAGGTCGTTCTTCCGGGTCAGCCTCGTCGTCGGCGTGCTGGCGGCGGCGCTCGCCACCTTGCTCGGCACCGCCGCGGCGATCGGCCTCGTGCGTTTCCGGTTTTTCGGCCGCGAGGCGCTCGAGACCTTCTTCCTCGCGCCGCTCCTCGTCCCGCAGATCCTGCTCGGCGCGGCGCTCTATCTGTTCTATGCGCGGGTCGCCCTCTCGGCCTCGATCTGGACCTTGCTCTGGGGCCATCTGATCATCTGCACCCCTTACGTGATCCGCAGCGTCACCGCCGGCCTCGTCGGCATGGACCCGCGTCTCGAGGAAGCCGCGATGAGCCTCGGCGCGACCCGCGTCCAGGCCTTCATGAAGGTGACCATGCCGCTCTTGCGCTCCAGCCTCCTCTCCGGCGCGATCTTCGCCTTCATCATCTCGTTCTCCGACATCAACCTCGCGCTCTTTCTGTCGGGCCCGGAATCGACGAGCCTCCCGGTCCACATCTTCTCGCAGATCCAGTGGCAGGGCGACCCGACGATCGCCGCCGCCTCGACCCTGCAGATCGTGATCATCGGCCTGCTTATCTTGATCGTGCAGCGCATCTTCCGCCTGCGGCTTATGGTATGATGGGGCGACGCTCAGAGGAGGAAACCATGTCTTCGAATGGCCAGCGCTATAACGTCGGCGGGATCCTGTTGGAGCGGCCGTTCAAGGTCCGCCGGCTCGGGCATTTCGGGTTCAACATCACGAAGCTCGAGGCGGGCCGGCATTTCTATGGCGATCTCCTCGGCTTCACGATCTCGGACAAGGCCGATTTCTCGCGTGCGCCGTGGTTCCCCAAGGACCAGGGGTTCGGCGACAGCCACGGCTATTTCATGCGCTACGGCACCGACCACCACGCGATGGTGCTGTTCTCGAAGCCGGTGATGGAACAGCGCGCCGACCGAAAGTTCGTCCCCGGGGTCACGATCAACCAGATCACCTGGCAGTGCGGCAGCCTCCAGGAGATCGCCGACGCGCACAGCTATTTCGAGGCGCAGCAGGTGCGGGTGCAGCGGGTCGGGCGCGACATGCCGGGCAGCAACTGGCACGTCTATGTCTACGACCCCGACGGCCACACCAACGAGTTCTATTACGGCATCGAGCAGGTCGGCTGGAACCAGCGCTCGAAGCCGCGCGACATGTACTACCGCGGCTTCCAGCAAAAGCCCGACCTGCCGCAGATGTCCGAGGCCGCCGAACTCGCCGAGGCCCAGGAGAAGGGCATCGACGTTTTCTCCGGGCACCGTCCGGCAGCGCCAAACGGCGGCGCTCGCTTCGATGTCGACGGCGTCCTCCTGGAGCGGCCGTTCAAGATCACCAAGATCGGCCCGGTCGGTCTCTTTGTCGACGATGTCGAGCGCGCCGAGGCGTTCTACACCGGCCGCGTCGGCTTCACCAAAAGCGAGGAAAGCCGGTACCGGGGCGCCCGCTCGGTCTTCCTGCGCTGCGGCGCCGAGCACCACAGCCTCGCGCTCTACCCCAAGGAATTGCGCGCCGCGCTGGGCCTCAGCCCGCATACCAGCTGCATGTCGTTCGGTGTCGAGGTGGCGAATTACGCGCAGCTGCGCGCCGCCGTCGATTTCCTCAAATCGTGCGGCGTCAGCTTTGTCGACATCCCGCCCGAGCTCTATCCCGGCATCGACTATGCGGCATTTGCGATCGACCCCGACGGCCACTGCATCCAGCTCTATTACTACATGGAGCAGATCGGCTGGGACGGACGGGTGCGCACCGCCGCCGAGCGCCGCCCGGTCGCACGGCCCTGGCCCGAGGCGCTGGAGCCCCTCTCCGACAGCTACGTCGACCAGACCTTCCAGGGCCCCTTCGGCTGATCCCCATATAGTAGGAGCAACTGCTCACGGCGGCGGACGGCGTGTCGGATCGCGACCGACCGACGCGCCGACCCGAAGCATCCGGAGGAGTATCCTACTGATGGCTGATATCAGTTTGGAGTTGATCGGCCGGCGTCTCGACGCGATCCAGACCGAGTTGCGCGAGTTCAAATTCGGAGTCGATGTCGACCGCCGCGACGCTGCCAGTTGGCGCACCAATCTCATTATCGAGGTCGCCGCGAAACTCGCGACGTTCGAGCTGCACATCGACAACCGATTGGTGCAGATGGATGAAAGATTGGCAGATGTGGACGGAAGATTGGCAGAGATGGGCGGAAGATTGGCAGAGATGGGCGGAAGATTGGCAGAGGTGGGCGGAAGATTGGCAGAGATCGGAGAAAGATTGGCAGAGATGGACGGCAGATTGGCGCGCATGGAAGCGATGCTTCAACAAATCTTGAACAAGTAATGCGATTTCCGCTTCCGTGACTGAGGCTTTCCACACTCCACTCTGGCAGGTTTCAAACCATGTCGATGAGCCGAGAATTCGCCGCTTTCGTCGCCGGCCTGAAGTACGAGGATCTGCCGGCGGCGGTGGTCGACCGGGCGAAGGGCGTCACGTTGGAGGCGCTGTCGTCGGCGCTGGTCGCGCATGCGATGCCGGCGAGCCGGCAGGCGCTGGCGCTGATGCAGGAGGAGGAGGCGGGCGGCGGCGGGGCCGGGACCGTCCTGTGCAGCGGCGCCAAATTGACCAAGGCCGGCGCCGCCTTCGTCAACACCGAGATCATTTTCGCCGGTGGCAAGTGGGACACCTTCCGCATGCTGACCCATCCCGGCACCGCGATCTTGCCGGCGGCGCTCGCCGCGGCCGAGGCGGCCGGGGCTTCGGGGAAAACCTTCCTCACCGGGGTCGCCGCCGGCTACGAGGTCATGGAGCGGATGGCCGCCGAGTTCATCCCGACCGTGATGTCGCGCGGCTTTCACGCGGGGCCGGTGTTCGGGATTTTCGGGGGCGCGGTGGCGGCGGCCAAGATCGGCGGCCTCGATGCCGAGCAGGTCCACGGCGCCATCGCGCAATGCGTCAACCTCGCCTCGGGCAATCTCGAAGGCGCGCGCAGCGGCGGCCGCTCGTTGCGCGAGGGCGGCGCGGTGCGCAACGCATTGCTCGCCGTCGCCCTCGGCAAGAACGGCATCCCCGGCGGCGAGACGGTGCTCGAGGGCGAGGCCGGCTTCTACCACGCCTATGCCGGCAACAACCGCGGCGATCTGCGCTACAGCTTCACCGGCGACAACCGCGCCGACATGGCGGCGATCACCACAAACCTCGGGCGCGACTGGATCTTTCTCGAAACCCTCTACCGGGTCTATTCGACCGCCGGCTACAACATCGCCCATGTCGACGTGACCGCGGCGCTCTGTGCCGAGCACGACATCGCCTACGACCGGATCGACCGCATCGAGGCCGTCGTCAACTGGCTGGAGACCGAGTATCCGAGCCCGCTCTTCCCGAGCCGCGGCATCGAAAATTCCCCGACGGTTGGCAGCACCCAGTATTTCACCGCCTATGGCGCGGTGGCGCGCGGTTACCCACTGTTGCGCGGCGGCCAGCCCGGCCCGGGCGAAACCGACCCGCCCGAAATTCTCGACCTGATGCGCCGGGTGACCCTGATCCCCACGGTGCGCCGCCCGCTCTTCGGCCCGCGCATCACGGTCTTCACCAAGGACGGGCGCTCGTTTACCCGCGAAGGCACCGGGCTCGAATTCATCTGGGATTTCGAGGAGGAAGTGCGGCGTATCCGCGGGATCGCCCCGGGTCTCGCGATCGCCGAGCCGCAGTTCGACAAACTGATCGACACCTGCCGCCACCTCGACGGCATCGACAATGCCGCCGCCGCGCTTATCGGATTGACGATCCCGGCATGAGCCCGACCGGTGGACTTGGATGCGGCCGCTTTCGCCGCATGGCGGGCGGTTGCACCGGGGGGCTGCGCCTGGTGCTTTGCGGCATGCTGGTCGCGCAGAGTTTTCCGGCGGCCACCCAAACCGTGGCCGAAACCGCCGACCGGCCGGTGCTGCGGCAGGTGGCGCCCTCCAGCCTCGGCGGCGATGGCGATCGCGGCGCGGTGCACAACGCCCAATTCATGCCCGGGATGCCGCAGATGGCGCAGATGCCGGGGATGATGGCACCCAGGCAGGGCGGGACCCAGGGTAGCATGGGCGGCGGTATGACGATGGTGATGACCGGTGACACCATTGTGGAGATGACGGCCGGAGCCTGCACCGCCGGATTGTTTATCGGCGGTGTCGCCGCGGCGGCGGCGAGCGGCCCCGCGGCTCCGGTCTCGGCGGCCATGATCCTCAACTCCGCCGCCATCGGCTGCGGCTTCGCCGTCGCCGCAACCGCGGCCGGCATGGCCGGCATGTTCGGCGGGCGGGCGCTTGCCGATCTCTTCCATTGAAAGCGCCCCGACTTAAAGCGCCTCGCCGGTAGCGCGCGATCCGGGCCGCTCCGGCGCTAGCGCACGCCGCTTGTTTGACTTCGCGCCCGGCCGCTTTTAGGCTTGTCTCGCCACACTGCGGCGGAAGTTTCCGCCGCTTCTCGGGAGAAAACCATGAGCGCTCATGCGAGCCCTGAACAGGTTCACGCCAAGCTGTCGCACCCGGTCATCGACGGCGACGGGCACTGGATCGAATACACCCCGGTGTTCGCCGAGAAGATGCGCAAGGTGGTCGGCGACAAGGGGGCCGACGGGTTTCTCGCGTCGCAGCGCCGCATTCCCGATGCGCTGCGCCAGACGATCGCCGAGCGCAAATTGCGCGGCGCCCCGATGGAGGGCTATTGGGGCCGGCAATCGACCAACACCCGCGACCGCGCCACCGCGATGATGCCGCGCATGCTGTACGACCGGCTCGACGAACTGGGCATCGATTTCGGCATCGTCTATCCGACGGCCGGGCTCGGCATCCCGCGCATCGCCGACGACGAGACCCGGCGCGACGTGATCCGCGGCTTTAACATCGTGACGGCGGATTATTTCGCCAAGCTCAGCGACCGGCTGACCCCGGCCGCGGTCATCCCGATGCACACTCCCGAGGAGGCGATCGCCGAGCTCGAATACGTGACGAAGCAGCTCGGCTCCAAGGTCTGCATGTTCGGCAGCGGCATCGCGCGTCCGATACCGGCCGCGACGGGGATCGACCCGCAGGTCGCGCGCCACGCGGTATTTTACGACCAGTTCGGTCTCGACAGCGACCATGACTACGACGTCGTCTGGAAGAAATGCCAGGAGCTCGGCATCGCGCCGACCTTCCACACCGGCGGCCGCGGCTTTGGGCTGCGCAACAACCCGTCGAACTTCACCTACAACCATATCGGCCACTTCGCCGCGGCCGGCCACGCCGTCGCCAAGGCGATTTTCCTCGGCGGCGTGACCCGGCGCTTCCCCGAATTGAACTTCGGCTTCCTCGAGGGCGGGGTCGGCTGGGGCTGCCAGCTGTTCGCCGACCTGATCGAGCATTGGGAGCGGCGCGGCAAGAAGGGCCTCGAATTCATGGACCCGGCCAAGCTCGATCGCGCGCTCTTACGCCAGCTGGTCGACAAATACGGCTATGAGGACATCGCCGGCGAGCTGACCCGGCGCGACGGCTGGCCGGCCAAGGAGGAGGATTCGCTCGACGGCGGCGTCCCGGTGCACGATGATTACGCGGCCTGCGAGATCAGCAAGAAATCGGACTGGACCGACCTCTACGTAAAGCCGTTCTTCTTCGGCTGCGAGGCCGACGACCGGATGAATGCCGTCGCGTTCAGCAGGTTCAACCCGTTCGGCGCCCGGATCAACGCGATCTACAGCTCGGATATCGGGCATTTCGACGTGCCCGACATGCTGCAGGTGTTGCCCGAGGCCTACGAGCTGGTCGAGGACGGGCTGATCACATCAGACGATTTCCGCGACTTCACCTTTGGCAACGCGGTGCGCCTGTGGGGCGCCGGCAACCCGCGCTTCTTCGAGGGCACTTCGGTCGCCAAGGCCGCCGCCGACCTCCTCGGCACCGCCCCCGCCCGCGCCGCCGCGGAGTAGGGCGCACCATCAGCCCCCACCCCGGCCCTCCCCCGCTTGCGGGGGAGGGGGCTCATCGGGGCACTGGCGAAATACAGACCCTCCCCTGCTTGCGGGGGAGGGAGGGGCCCGCGCCGAGAGGCGCGGGAGGGTGGGGGCTGGAGGCCTCAGCCGCGCAGCCGCCGGATCAGCTCGGCCCAGCGGTCGAGGACCGGCAGGATTGCGCTCGCCGGCTCGGCTGGCAGGCGCACGGTCATCCGGGCGATGCCGAGGTCACGGTACCGCTTCAGTCGATCGAGGTCTTCCGGCGCGCTGCCCAGCGTCACCGGCAGGGACCGCGGATCGCGGCCGGCCTCCTCGGCCATCTGGCGCAGCCGCGGCATGAATTCCTCAGGCGCGCCCGACCCCTGGTCGGCGCCCTGCGGCAGGAGCCCGTCGCCGTAGCGGATTGCCCGCCTTGCGGCATGGCGGAAGGCGCCGCCGACGATGATCGGCGGGTGCGGCTGCTGCACCGGCTTCGGCCGGCTGATCATCGGCGGAAAATCGACAATCTCCCCGTGATATTCCGCGGTGTCCTCGGTCCAGATCACCTTCATCGCCTCGATCTGCTCGCGCATCTTCTGGAAGCGGGTTGGGTAGACGGTGCCGTGGTCTTCCATCTCCTCGGCGTTCCAGCCGCCGCCGATGCCGAAGATGAAGCGGCCGCCCGATACCTGGTCGAGCGAGGCGACGAGCTTTGCCGTCTGGATCGTGTCGCGCTGGATTAAGAGGCAGATCGCCGTCGCGAGCTTGAGCCGGCGGGTGGCAACCGCGGCGGCAGTCAAGGTGACGAACGGGTCCATCACGTCGTAGTACTGCTTGGTCAGCTCCATGGTGCCCGGCAGGGTGAAGCGGCGGGTCGCCGGGATGTGCGAATGCTCGGCGACCCACAGCGACTCGAAGCCGCGCTCCTCGAGCGCCACCGCCAGCTCGGCCGGCGGAATTGAGTATGCGGTGAAAAATATGGCGGCGCCGATGTCCATCGCGATGGCTCCCTCGCTGGTATGCGCTGCCCGGCCCTATCACAGGGGAGCTGCGGGATGATAGGCGAAACGCACTGGCCGCCGGGCGGCCTCGCCGGACGGTTGCGGCGCGCGGGAAGCGACCATACCTTAGCCGCACTCGCCGTCCCATCACCGGCACGGCAAGAACGAATGCGCAGGAGGGACAAACCAATGCGTTGCGCGACGGTCATTGCCGCAGGTTTTTCTTCCATTCTGGTGATGGCAGCCGCCATGCCGGCCTTCGCCGGTTACGGCGCAGTCGCTTTCGATGAGAGCGCGGGCAAATACGGCTTCGGCTGGAACGAGGCCACCCAAAAGCGCGCCGACGATACCGCGCTGCAGGGCTGTAACGCCAGTGGCTGCAAGGTTGTGTTCCGGGTGCCCCCGCGGCGCTGCGCCGCCCTTGCCACCAGCGAAAGCGGCAAACTCGCCTGGGGCGGCAAGGAACACGCCACCCGCGACGGCGCCAAGCTTGGCGCGCTCGAAAATTGCCAGAAACGCACTTCGGCGAAGTGCTTGATACGCGGCAGCGACTGCAATCGATAGAATGCCTGGCGATAGAATGCCCGGGCGCGACGGCGTCGCTGATTGAGACGGAAATGCCATGTCCCGACTCGGGCTCGGCTTGCTGCTCTTATTCCTGGTGCCGCCCGCTATCGCCGAAACCATACAGATGCGCCCGCATGCCGGCGGCTACTTGATCTCGGGCCGGGTGAACGGCGCGGTTTCGCTCGATTTTGTGCTCGATACCGGCGCGTCGGACGTGTTGATACCGGGTGAGGTGGCGCGGGCTCTGGAGCGCGCCGGCAAGCTTGCCGCCGGCGATTTTATCGGGACCCGGACCTACGTGCTGGCGGACGGCTCGCGGGTGCCGAGTAAACGGATCATCCTGCGCGAATTGATGGTCGGCGATCAGCGCGTCGCCAACGTCACGGCGAGCATCGGCCCGGCGCGCACCCGGCCTCTCCTCGGGCAGAGTTTTCTGTCCCGGTTTCCCTCGTGGATGCTCGACAACCAGCGGCACGTCCTGGTGCTGTCGACCGACAAAGACGCCGCGGGACCATCCGCTTCGGTGCAAAACCAGCCGACCCGGCTGACGCGGGCGCCAGCCCGGGCGGGATATGGCGCGGTCGCGATTGACGAGAAAACCGCTAGGTACGGGTTTGCCTGGAACGAGGACACCCAGAAGCGCGCCGACGAGGCTGCCTTGCAGGCGTGCAATGCGGATGGGTGCAAGGTGGTGATCCCGGTGCCGCCACGGCGCTGCGCGGCGCTGGCTACCGCGGAGAACGGCAATGCGTGGGGTGGCCATGTCACCACGATGCGCGACACGGCCCAGCTGCGCGCGCTCGAGAACTGCCAGAAGCGCACCTCCGGCAAATGCATCCTGCGCGGGAGCGAGTGCAACGGTTAGGCAAAGCGGGCGTTGGATGACCGATGCGCCATTTCAAACGCGAGGGCAATTCAACGAGGGGGATAGCCATCATGCGACGAGCTCTGCCGGTCGCCGCCGGGTTGATCGCCGTTGGGGTGGCTGCGATCGTCGTGGCGCTGGCGACGGCGGCGCCGGCCTCGGCCGGGTATGGCGCCATCGCCTACGATCAACACAGCGGCAATCACGGCGCCAGCTGGAACCAGCCGACCCCGGCCCGCGCCAACGAACTGGCGCTGAGGGAATGCGCCAGCGCCGAGTGCCGGGTGCATCCGGTCGAGCCGAAGGGGTGCGGCGCGCTGGCGAGGAGTGACAAGGACAAGGCCTGGGGCGGCGCCGACCGGGTCCGCCTCGACGAAGCGAAGCGCGAGGCGGTCGCCCGTTGCCAGACCCACACGACGACCGGCACTTGCGAAGTGAGCATATCCGGCTGCAACAAATAGCGCCCGGGGCGCCATAAATTCGCATGTCATCCCGGCGAAGGCCGGGTCCATGCCTCCGCAGGCGCTGCGGTTGAACCGTGGATCCCGGCTTTCGCCGGGATGACAAACAGTTCACGTGCCGATCGCGAGCGGGCTCGCCAGCTTTCGCAGGAGGGCGATGACCGACAGCGGGGTGAGGCGCCCGGTTTTCGGGTTCTCCGCGCTTGGCACGTTTTCGATCTGCAAGGTGAGGCGGGCGGAGTCGGCCTCGACCTCGATGCGGTGAATGTTGCGATCGACCCCGGGGTCGGCCCAGATCTCGATCGTCGTCTTATCGGGGCCGATGCCGGCGAGCGCCAGCGCCGCCGCGACATTGACATTGGCCGGAAAGCCCCGGGCTGCCTCGCGTGCGGTGCCGCTGAAGACGCATTGCCGCTTCCAGATGCCCAGCACCGAGATGCCGCGCTCGACGAGATAGGGCGCGCCGTCGAGCCCGTTCGGCGGCTTCCTCGTGGTCATGTGGACCCGCGAGATGGTGCCCTGCGCCGCGGCATGCACCGCATCGAGGCCCAATAGCGCGCCGGTCGGCACCAGGATGCGGCCGCCGTGGCGGCGCGCGAGATCGACCAGGTCGAAATTGTCGAGGAGCGCCCCGCACGACAGCACGATAAGCCTGCGTCCCGCCGCCAGCGCCGGCTCGGCGATGTCGCGCAACAGCGCGGCCGGGGCGCATTCGACGACGATGTCGGCGTCCTCCCAGAGGCGCGCCAAGGGCAGCACCGGCACCGGATGGGCAAAGCCCGCGATCGCCCGTTCGGCGCGCGCCGTATCGCGAGCCGACACGGCGGCGAGCGCCAGCCCCTCGATGCCCCCACCGAGCTTCCCGTCGAGATGCTCGGCGACCACCCGGCCGATCGCGCCGAACCCGGCGATAGCGACCCGCTGCACCATGTTGTGCCCCTCCCCATCTTGTTGTCATCCCGGCGAAAGCCGGGACCCACCGTGCCGCATGCTCTTAACCGGAGGCATCTTTATCACAGCGGCAAGTCGGCGAACATTGAGCGGCGGCGACATGGGTCCCGGCTTTCCCCACGGATCAAGTCCGTGGGCTAAAGGCCCACGGGACGACAGCGGGGTGGCGTCAATACGATTTCGGCAGCCCGAGCACCCGCTCGGCGATGTGCGACAGGATCAGCTGCGCCATGACGGGGGCGATGCGGGCGATCTGGGCTTCGCGGAAATAGCGCTCGACGTGAAACTCCTTGGCATAGCCCATGCCGCCATGGGTCAGCATCGCGGTCTCGCAGGCGCGGTGGCCGGCCTCGCCGGCGAAATATTTGGCGGCATTGGCAAAGGCGCCCGACTCTTCGCCTGCGTCGTAGGCCGCGGCGGCGCGCAGCACCAACAGTTCGGCGGCCTCGAGCTCGACCCAGCGCTCGGCGAGCGGGTGCTGGATGCCCTGGTTCTGGCCGATCGGCCTCCCGAACACGATGCGCTCCCCGGCATACTTGGCGGCGCGGGCGAGCGCGACACGGCCGAGCCCGACCGCCTCGGCGGCGATCAATATGCGCTCGGGGTTCATGCCGTGCAGGATGTACTGGAAGCCGCGCCCCTCCTCGCCGATGCGGTCTTCCAGCGGCACCTTGAGCCCGTCGATGAACAGCATGTTCGAATCAACCGCGTGGCGGCCCATCTTGGGGATCTCGCGGACCTCGACGGCGCTGCGGTCGAGGTCGGTATAGAAGAGGGTCATGCCCCGCGAGGGACGCTCCGCCTCCTCGATCGGGGTGGTCCGGGTCAGGATCAGCATCTTCTCGGTGACCTGGGCGGTCGAGGTCCAGATCTTGCGCCCGGTGATCACATAGCCGTTGCCGTCGCGCACCGCCCGGGTCTTGAGCCGCGTCGTGTCGAGCCCGGCATCGGGCTCGGTGACCGCAAAGCAGGCCTTTTCCCTGCCGGCGATCAACGGCGGCAGAAAGCGCTCCTTTTGCTCGTCGGTGCCGAAGACGACGACCGGGTGGAGGCCGAAGATGTTCATGTGCACCGCCGAGGCGCCGCTGAACCCGGCCCCCGACTGCGCCACCGCCTGCATGACGACAGCTGCCTCGGTGATGCCGAGCCCGGCGCCGCCATAAGCCTCCGGCATCGCCACGCCGAGCCAGCCGCCATCGGCCATCGCCTGGTGGAATTCGTGCGGGAAGCCGCCCTCGGTATCCTTCTTCAGCCAGTAATCGTCGCTAAAGCGCTCGCACAGCCGCGCCACCGCATCGCGGATCTCAAGCTGATCAGGGGTTAGGGCGTAGGTCATTGTCGACTCCCAAAACGCTTTAGCACAGACCATCATAGCGCGAGTGAGCAAACGGTTGGCGTTGACCGCCCGCCGCCCCGCACCGATATTCTGGGAAAGAGGAGATCATGACGGCAGCGGCCATTCTCAAACTGCAGCGCGCTGGCTTTACCGAAGAGCAGGTTGAGGCCTTAGCGAACTATTTCGATGACCAGCTTGCCACCAAAGCCGATCTTGCAGCAGCCGAGGCTCGGCTCGAAACCAAGATCGAGCAGGCCCGTGCCGACACGATCAAATGGGTTATCGGCGTCGGCTTTGCCCAGGCCGCGACGATCCTTGCCGTGCTGCGGCTGTTTCCCGGGCACCCCTGACCGAGGGCCACCTTCTTGCCGCTCGACATCGTCTACAGCGTCTGCCCGCACGATTGCCCGAGTGCCTGTGCGCTCGCGGTCGAGCGCATCGACGGCAACCGCATCGGCCGGGTGCGCGGCGCCGAGGGGCAGTCCTACACGCAAGGCGTGGTGTGCGCCAAGGTCGCGCGCTACGCCGAGCGCCAGCATCACCCCGAGCGCCTCAAGGTGCCGCTGCGCCGGGTCGGCGACAAGGGCAGGGGGCGCGACGGCTTCGTCCCGATAGACTGGGACGCCGCGCTCGACGAGATCGCCGAACGGTTCACCCGGGCGGCGCAGCGCCATGGCGCGGAGACCGTCTGGCCGTATTACTACGCCGGCACGATGGGGCGGGTGCAGCGCGACGGCATCAACCGGCTGCGCCATGCGATGGGCTATTCGCGCGAGCTGACGACGATCTGCAATTTCCTGACCGATAACGGCTGGCTCGCCGGGGTCGGCGCAAAGCGCGGGGTCGATGCGCGCGAGATCGCCAAATCCGACCTGATCGTCGTGTGGGGCGGCAACCCGGTCTCGACCCAGGTCAATGTGATGACCCATGTTGCGACGGCGCGGAAGGAGCGCGGCGCCAAGCTCGTCGTCGTCGACCCGTACCGCACCGGCACCGCGGAAATCGCCGACCTGCACCTGGCGCCGCTGCCGGGCACCGACGGCGCGCTCGCCTGCGCCGTCATGCATGTACTGTTCAAGGAGGGCTACGCCGACCGCGCCTATCTCCGGCGCTACGCCGACGACCCGGCGGGGCTCGAGGCCCACCTGGCGACGCGCGACCCGGCATGGGCGGCGCGGATCACCGGGCTCGGCGAGGCGGAGATAATCGAGTTCGCGCGGCTGTACGGAAGCACCAGGCGCAGCTATATCCGGGTCGGCTACGGATTTTCGCGCTCGCGCAACGGGGCGGTGCAGATGTTCGCGGCAACTTGTCTGCCGGCGGTGACCGGCGCCTGGGCCCACGAAGGCGGCGGGGCGCATTATTCGAACCACGGCATGCTGCCGCTCGACCTGACGATGATCGAGGGGCTCGACGCCCTCGACCCCGCCACCCGCATTCTCGACCAGTCGCGGATCGGCCCGATCCTGATGGGCGACCGGCGCGACCTCGGCGACGGCCCGCCGGTCACCGCGCTCCTCGTCCAGAACACCAACCCGATGGTCGTGGCGCCCGAATCGGGGCTCGTCCGCCAGGGCTTTCGCCGCGATGATCTATTCACCTGCGTCCACGAACAGTTCCTGACCGAGACTGCCGCGATGGCCGACATCGTCCTGCCGGCGACGAGTTTTCTCGAGCACGACGACATCTATACCGCCGGCGGCCACCACTTCCTGCAGATCGGCCGCGCGGTGCTGCCCCCCTATGCCGAATGCCGCTCGAACCACGCGGTGATCTGCGGCCTCGCCAAGCGTCTCGGCGCGCGGCACCCCGGGTTTGCGATGACCGCGTTCGAGTTGATCGAGCATACCCTCGCCGCGAGCGGGCTGCCCGGGCCGGGGGCGTTTGAGGAAGGGGTCTGGCTCGATTGCTGGCCGGGGTTCGAGACCGGGCATTTCCTCGACGGCTTTGGCCATGCCGACCGGAAGTTTCATTTCCGCGCGGATTGGGCCGCGCTCGGGCCCGAGCACCGCGAGCTTCCTGCCTTCCCCGACCATGTCGCGGTGATCGACGACGGCGATCCCGAGCGGCCGTTCCGCCTCGTCGCGGCGCCGTCGCGCTCGTTCCTCAACACCAGCTTCAACAACCTGCCCTCCGGCATCGCTCGCGAAGGCCGGCCGACCGCTCTGGTGCACCCGAAGGCACTTGCCGGGCTCGGCCTCGCCGACGGCGACCGCATCCGCATCGGCAACGATAAGGGCAGTGTTGTCGTCCACGCCCGCGCCTTTGATGGAATGCAGCCTCGTGTCGTCATCGTCGAGGGGCTGTGGCCGAACCACGCCTTCGAGGAAGGTATCGGCATCAATCTGTTGACCAGCGCCGATCCCGGCCTTCCTGGTGGTGGCGCGGTGTTCCACGACACGTCAGTGTGGCTGAAGCGGGCATGACAAATATTCTCGTCGTCACCCCCGCGAAGGCGGGGGTCCAGGGCCCGCGGGCGAGGATCGGGCCCCTGGATTCCCGCTTTCGCGGGAATGACGCGTATAATCGGGCATGAGCGACGATAAACCTCGGGTACCGACCGCACCGAAATCCGGCGAGAAATCCGCCGAGGTCGACGCCTTTCTGCGCGACCTGAGACGCGTCCCGCCGCCGCCACCGTCGGGCGGTCGCGGACGCCTCATGTTCGCGCTCGACGCGACGGCGAGCCGCGAGCCGTCCTGGGACCGCGCCTGCCGTCTCCAGGGCGAGATGTTCGAGGCGACCGCCGCATTGGGCGGGCTCGACGTCAAGCTCGTCTATTACCGCGGCTTCAACGAGTGCCGGTCGAGCCGGTGGCTGTCGAATGCCGCCGATCTGCACCGGGTCATGCGCCGGGTCTTCTGTCTCGGCGGCGAGACCCAGATCGAGCGCGTGCTGGCCCATGCCCTGAGTGAAACGCGCGCCCGGCGGGTCAATGCCGTCGTTTTTGTCGGCGATGCGATGGAGGAGAATGTCGACCGGCTGTGCCAGCTCGCCGGCGAATTGGGCCTCAACGGCGTGCCGGTTTTCCTGTTCCACGAAGGCCACGATCCGGTGGCGGGGCGGGCCTTCCAGCAAATCGCTCGCCTGTCGCGCGGCGCCTACCTCCGCTTCGATGCAGGCAGCGCCGACCGCCTCAAGGACCTGTTGGGCGCGGTCGCGGTCTATGCCGCCGGCGGATATCGCGCGCTTAGCGCCTACGGTGAGCGCAAAGGCGGCGAGGTGCTGCGGCTGACCGCGCAATTACAGGGATGAACCCGCTCCGAGTGGTGGCTATTATTTCAGCTGCACGATCCGCACACTCGTCATACCGGCGAAGGCCGGTATCCACGGTGGAAGTGGGTCCCGGCCTCCGCCGGGACGACGGGAAGGAAGCGGGCATCTGAGCGAGAGAGCCCGCGGCGCCAATGCTCTACCTTCTCGGCGGCTTTGCGATCCTCATCGGCGTCCTGCTGCTCGGCTATCTGTTCGTCAACGCCGATCCGGCGCGCCTCGCGCGAGTCTTCAAATGGGCCGGCATCGCGCTCGCGGTCCTGGCCGTCGTCGCGCTCCTCGTGTCGGGCCGCCTGGCGATGTTTCTGTTGCCGCTGGCTCTCCTGCTGCCGGGCTGGCGCCGGCTGCGCTCGATCTTGAGCGGGTTTCGCGGCCCGTCGAGCGCGGGCACCTCCACCGTCGAGACCCGGTTTATTCGCATGACCCTCGACCACGATACCGGGGCAATGGACGGCACGGTGCTCGAAGGCCGCTTTGCCGGCATGCGGCTCCAGGAGCTGCGCCCCGCTGAATTGCTGGCGTTGCTGCGCGAGTGCCGGGCCGAGGACGAGGAAGCCGCGCGGCTGCTCGAAGCCTATCTCGACCGGGTGCGCTCCAACTGGCACGACGAGATGGCCGGCGACGAGAGGGGAGGCGGCCAGGCGCGGGGGGCTGCGCCGCCGAGCGGTCCGGACGTCACCGTCGACGAGGCCTATGCCATCCTGGGCCTGGCGCGCGGCGCCGATGCCGAGGCGATCCGGGAGGCACACCACCGCCTGATGAAACAGCTCCACCCCGATCACGGCGGCACCGACTACCTCGCCAGCAAGATCAACCGCGCCCGCGACGTGCTGCTGCACCGCTAGGGCTCAATTTTTTGCTGGGGTTGTCCCGGCTTGGAACCAAGGGGGTGTCCGGAGTGCGGGCGCGATGACACGCGGCTTTGCGTTGAATGAATCGAGGGTTCGGGACGTTTGAAGCGACGGCGGCGAACGGCGGTTGCCTTGCCGGTCCGGAACGGGCTATGGCAATAGGCTCGTCGCCGTGAGTCGGCCGCGATTGAGGAGTTCGATGCAACAGCCGGTGCGCAAGGCGGTGTTTCCGGTGGCCGGTCTCGGTACCCGGATCCTTCCGGCGACCAAGGCGATGCCGAAGGAGATGCTGACGGTGGTCGACAAGCCGCTGATCCAGTATGCGATCGAGGAGGCCAGGGCGGCCGGCATCGAAGAGTTCTATTTCGTCACCGGGCGCGACAAGAGCGCGATCGAGGACCATTTCGACGTGGCCTTCGAACTCGAGACAACATTGCGCGAGCGCGGCCGCGGCGAGGTGCTCGAGGAGCTGCGAGCCTGGCTGCCCGCCGCCGGCGACATCGCCTTCACCCGCCAGCAGCGCCCGCTCGGGCTTGGCCACGCGGTGTGGTGCGCGCGCCACCTGGTCGGCGACGAGCCCTTCGCGGTTCTCCTCGTCGACGATCTGATGGTCGGCGAGCCGCCCTGCCTCAAGCAGCTGATCGATGCCTATGAGGAGACCGGCGGCAACCTCGTCGCGGTCATCGAGGTCCCGCGCGAAGAGACCCGGCGCTATGGCGTGCTCGATGTCGTCGCCGATGAGGGGACCCTGGTGCGCGCCAAGGGCGTCGTCGAGAAGCCCGACCCGGCGGTCGCGCCGTCGACCCTGACGATCATCGGGCGCTACATCATCCAGCCGGAAATCTTCGGGCATTTGGCCGGGCTGAAGCCCGGCAGCGGCAACGAAATTCAGCTGACCGACGGGCTCGACAAGCTGATCGCCGACGGCCAGCCGTTCCACGGCCTGCGCGCCACCGCAAGGCGCTTCGATTGCGGCGACAAGCTCGGCTATCTCGAAGCCAATGTCGCGCTCGGGCTCAACCATCCCGTGCTCGGCCCCGCGTTTCGCCGCCGGCTGCAAGATTATCTGTGAAGTCCGACCAAATCTCTCGCTCACACGTCATTCCCGCGAAAGCGGGAATCCAGGGGCCAACGCTGTACTGGTCGCCTGGACCCCTCCCCGGGCTTGACCCGGGGATCACGCGGGGGTGACGCGAACCATGGGGTGATGCAAGTCATGCCGCATCGTTTCGATCCGACGATCCTGCGCGAATACGATATCCGGGGCATCGTCGGCACCACCCTGTTTGCCGCCGATGCCCGTGCCCTGGGTCGGGTGTTCGCCCAGACCCTGGCCGAGGCTGGCGGGCGGCGCGCGGCGGTCGGCGATGACGGCAGGCTGACCTCGCCCGAGCTCGAAGCCGCGCTGGTCGCGGGGCTCGCCGAGGGGGGCGCCGATGTCGTGCGCATCGGCCGCGGGCCGACCCCGATGCTGTACTACGCTTCGGCGACACTAGGGGTCGACGGCGGGATCATGGTTACCGGCTCGCACAACCCGCCCGACCATAACGGCTTCAAGATCGTGCTCGGCGGCAGGCCGTTTTTCGGCGAGGCGATCCAAGGGCTTGGGCCAAAGGCGCTGGCCCTGGGGCCGGCGGGCGCGGCGCCCGGCCGGGTCGAGGAGCACAGCGTCTTCGACGAATACGTCGAGCGCGTGGCGCGCGATTACGACGGCGGGCGCGGGCTCAGGGTCGCCTGGGATTGCGGCAACGGGGCCACCGGCGAGGTCGTCGCCCGCCTCGTCCGGAAGCTGCCGGGGCGCCACGTCCTCCTCAACGAGACGATCGACGGCACCTTCCCGGCGCATCACCCGGACCCGACGGTGCCCGAGAACCTCGTGCAGCTGCAACAGGCGGTGAAGGCCGAAGGCTGCGATCTCGGCATCGCCTTCGACGGCGACGGCGACCGCATCGGCATCGTCGATGCACAGGGCCGCATCCTGTGGGGCGACCAGATCCTGATCGTCCTGGCGCGCGACGTCCTGAGCCGCCATCCCGGCGCGCCGATCCTCGCCGACGTCAAGGCGAGCCAGGTTCTGTTCGACGAGATCGCGCGCGCCGGCGGCATCCCGGTGATGACCGCAACCGGTCATTCGCGGATCAAGGCGCGCCTCGCCGAGACCGGCGCGCCGCTCGCCGGCGAGATGAGCGGCCACATCTTTTTCGCCGAGCGTTATTACGGCTTTGACGACGCCGTCTATGTCGCGGTGCGGCTGTTGGGCGTTCTGGCGCGCGCCACGGAAAGCCTCGCCGAGATGCTCGACAAGCTGCCGGCGGTATTCAACACGCCGGAGCTGCGGCTGCCGTGCGACGACGCGGGCAAATTCGCGATCGTCGAAGAGCTGCGCGATAGCCTTCGCCGGCGCGGCGCCGAGATCAATGATACCGACGGGGTCCGCGTGCGCAATTCGGACGGCTGGTGGCTGTTGCGGGCCTCGAACACCCAGGCGGTCATCGTCGCGCGGGCCGAATCGACGAGCGAGGCCGGGCTCGAACGCCTGAAGCAGCAGCTTGCCGCGGAACTCGCGCCGAGCGGGCTGACACTGCCCGAGTACTGAGGCCGCCCGGCGACAACCCGAGAACCTACTGGCTGGCGACCTTCACGCCGCCGTGGTGGACGACCGTGCAGGCGATCTTTCGGCGGCGCAACTCGGCACAGGCCGCCTGTGCGCCCTTCGCGGTGAAATTCAACAGGCGCGCGCGATAGAGCCGGTCCTTGCCGCGCTTGGCGGGGGCGACCACCTGGCTCGGCTTGCCCTTGACGACCGCCAGGCCGGCGACACGGCTGGCGGCCTTTTCGGCGGCCGCTTCGCCGCGGAAGGCGCCGAGCTGGATCGCCCAGTCCGCGCCGTCGCTCGCCTCGCGCGCCAGCGCCGCCGCTTCGGCTTTGGCAACCGGCGACAGATGGCGCAGCGCATTCGCGGCCACTTTGCCGAGGAGCCCGGATTTCTGATGCGCTCCCGACCTGTCGGCGCCCGACCTGTCGGCGGCTGTCGGTGCCGGGCCGGACGACGCGGATGCCGTCACCGCTGCTGCCGGTCGCGATGCCGCAGGCGCCGGGGCAGGGACGATGGGCCTCGCCGGCGCCGGCGAGGCGGCGGCAACCC
>Ga0326597_10004405_pt1 | contig 19814 bp, 19 predicted proteins | sample RVTome_12_FD_203789 | JGI IMG/M metagenome (GOLD analysis project Ga0326597, IMG submission 203789) | Soil microbial communities from uranium-contaminated site in the Upper Colorado River Basin, Wyoming, United States - RVT100D185 | ecosystem: Environmental > Terrestrial > Soil > Contaminated >...
GGACCGCCGGGGCCGCGCCACATTTTTAGCCTGAGAGATTCAATAATGCACAAAGACAGCCTATCCATCAGCCTGCAACGACGCCCCCGACAGCGTGGCGTCACGCTACTCGAACTCATGATCGTCGTCGTCATCGTCGCGATACTCGGAATGATCGCGGTGCCGAGCTACCGGCAATACACAATGCGCGCGCAGCGTACGGAGGCGAAGTCGGCATTACTTCAGCTCGCGGCAAACCAGGAGCGCTTCTATCTGCAGAATAATACTTACACCAACAACCTGGCCGCGCTCGGCTTCGCGGGCGGCGTCAGCGAGAACGGGGTCTATACGCTTGCGGTCCCGCTGGCGAATGCGATTACCTATCAGGCGACTGCCGTCCCGACACCGGGTGGCGGCTTCAACGGCAAGGACATGAATGCGGACGCCGAATGCCAACAGTTCGGCATCAACTCTCAAGGCCTGAAGACGGCCGCGCCGGATTTGAATAACGCCTGCTGGTAGAGCCTCAGCCGGCGCCCAACTACGCGCTGGCTAGTCGCCCGGAGATGGGTCTTCGGGCGGCGTTGGCGAAGTGCCGCCGCGAATCAAGCTATCGAGAATCAGCAGGCATGCCCCGACCGTAATAGCCGAGTCGGCAACGTTAAACGCCGGAAAAAACCAGTCTTCATAATGCACGCGGATAAAATCGACGACGTATCCGAACCGAATTCGGTCAACAACGTTGCCGATTGCCCCGCCCATCACCAGACTCAACGCACCGGCGAGCAGGCTCTCTCCCCGTGACGGTAATCGCAGCAGCCAGATGGCGATGCCAATACTCACGGCAATACCGAGCCCGACAAACAACCAGCGCTGCCAACCGCCGGCATCGGCCATAAAACTAAATGCCGCGCCTTGATTGTGCAGGCGCATCAATTCCAGAACTGGCGATAACACGATCGCATCGAATTCGGCGAGCCTGTCAATGATCAATCGCTTGGTCCATTGATCCAGACCGATGACGACTAGAACGACGAGCAGCCAAGGACCAGCTCCATACCAGGGCGTCCGCGAATTTGTTGCCACGTCACTCATCGCGGTTACGCAAATCGGCGGCGCTCGCCCGGCCCGGAGATATTGCTCACGCACCGGGCGCAGAGCTCAGGATGCGCGGCAGCCGCACCGACGTCGGCGCGCCGGTGCCAGCAGCGCACACACTTCGCCGCTTCGGTTGGCGCGACGCTGAGCCATAAGCCGGTTCCGGCCACAATCGCATCGTCGGGGCGCCGGTCGTCGGCATGCAGGTTCGCTGCCGAGGTGATCAGGATGAATCTGAGTTCATCTTCGAGGCCACCGAGCACTTTGTGCTGCGAATCCGCGGCGTAGATCTCCACGACGGCATCCAACGGCGAACCGATTTTACCGTCGATGCGCAGACGCTCGAGTTCCTTCGCTACAGCTTCACGCAAGCCGAGTATCAAATCCCAATCAATCGAAATCGAAGCCGTTTCCGCTGGAAACTGATGCCAGGTCGCGAGAAATACGGACTGCGCGCGCGGGCCCGAGAGTTCCTGCCAGATCTCCTCCGCCGTAAAGCTCAAGATCGGCGCCAGCCAGCGCACCATGCCCTCGGCGATGTGATACATCGCTGTCTGCGCGGAGCGGCGCGCGAGGCTATTGGTTGGCGTCGTATAGAGGCGGTCCTTGATGACGTCGAAATAGAAGCCGCCAAGATCGAGGACGCAAAAATTATGGACGCGGTGGTAAATGCGATGAAACTCGTACCGCTCGTACGCCTCGACGACTTGCTCCTGCAGCGCACGCGCCCGAGCAACAGCCCAGCGGTCGAGCTCGATCATATCGCTCGGCGCAACTGCGTCGTTGTCGAAATCGAAGCCGTGCAAGTTGCCGAGCAAAAAGCGCTGTGTATTTCGCATGCGCCGGTACGCGTCGGAGACTCGCTTGAGGATCTCCTCTGACGCACTCATCTCCGCACGATAATCTGTCGCGGCCACCCAGAGCCGCAGGATATCCGCGCCGAGCGTTTTATAAACCTTCTGCGGCTCGACGACGTTTCCGAGCGACTTGGACATCTTGTGACCGCGTTCATCAACCGTGAAGCCATGCGTCAGCACGCTTCGGTAGGGTGCCCGGCCAAACATTCCGACAGCAGTCAGCAGGCTCGACTGGAACCAGCCGCGATGCTGATCGGAGCCTTCGAGATAGAGGTCGGCCGGCATCGACACTTCCTCGCGCAATGTTCCGACCACATAGTGGCTCAAGCCTGAGTCGAGCCAGACATCCATGACGTCGATGCTCTTGGCGTAGTTCTGCGCGTCCTTACCGAGCAGCTCCGCCGGGTCGAGATCGAACCACGCGTCGATACCGTCACGCTCAACCCGCTCGGCAATCGTCAATGCGAGCGCCGGCGTATCCGGATGCAGTTCTTCGGTATCCTTATGGACAAACAAGGTGATCGGCACGCCCCAGGTGCGCTGCCGTGAGATACACCAATCAGGACGATTGGCGACCATGCCGCGAATCCGCTCCTCGCCCCATTCGGGTGTCCATGTGACAGTTTTGATTGCCGCGAGCGCCTGGTTGCGCAGCTCGCCCCGATCCATACCGATGAACCACTGCGGCGTCGCGCGAAATATAACCGGCGTCTTGTGGCGCCAGCAGTGCGGGTAGCTATGGGCGACTTTCTCAGCGTGCAGCAATGCACCGGCATTTCGCAATAGCTCCACGATACGGTCGTTCGACGGCTCGATGTGTTCGCCCGCAAGCAAGGGGACGTTCGCGCGATATTTACCGTCTCCATCGACAGGACAATCGAGCGGCAGTTCGTATTTGACGCCTAGGCTGAAGTCCTCGAGACCGTGGCCGGGTGCCGTATGCACGGCACCGGTACCGGCCTCGGTCGTAACGTGCTCGCCGAGCACGACCGGTACGCGGCGCGCGTAGAACGGGTGCGCGAGCACGCCGCCCTCAAAATCGCGACCGGGCCCATGAGCGACCACGTCCCAAGCCGTGGGCTCGTAGCGCCGGCGCACCTCCCCAAGCATATCGGTCGCAACGAGCAGGTACTCCAGCCCTTGGCCGAGTTCTGCAGCGACTAGGCTGTAATCGAGCTCCGCGTTGAGGGCCACCGCCTGATTCCCCGGCAGCGTCCACGGCGTCGTCGTCCAGATCGGTACGGCGATTCTCGCGTTCGTATCGAGCGAGTGGCCGAGCCGTTGCGCGAAATCCTGCGCATCGACAACCCCAAAACGCACGTCGATCGCCAGCGAGCTCTTATTTTGATACTCGACTTCCGCCTCGGCCAGCGCCGAGCGACAATCCAAACACCAGTGCACCGGCTTATAGCCGCGATAGACCAAGCCTCGCTCGAGCAGCTTTGCAAACGCCCTGAGCTGTTCGGCTTCGTAGCGGGGATCCATCGTCAAGTAAGGGGCGTACCAATCGCCGATCACACCGAGGCGGATCAGGTCGACACGCTGGCGCTCGACCTGCTTGGCCGCGAATTCTCGGCACGCTTTACGGAACTGACGCGCGTCGAGGCGCGTGCCGACCTTGCCCTGCTTGCGCTCGACCTGATGCTCGATCGGCAAGCCATGACAATCCCAGCCGGGCACGAAAGGTGCATCGAGTCCACTCAAGGTCCGCGACTTCAGAATCATGTCTTTCAAGACGTGATTGAGCGCGTGGCCGAGATGGATGTCGCCGTTCGCGTAAGGCGGGCCGTCGTGCAGCACGAACCGCGGTTGCCCCTCCCGCGCCGCGCGGATGCTCCTGTACAGATCGAGCTCCTGCCACCGCGCCAGCACGGCCGGCTCCCGCTGAGACAAATTTGCCCGCATCGGGAAACTCGTTTTCGGCAAATTGAGAGTGTCCTTGTAATCGGTCATCGTGCTAACGGTCGAGGGGTGGAGGAAGTTAGGCAGCAAGTGCCGCGCGCGCGGCCGAGACATCTTGATGCATCTGCACGACCATCGAATCCAGGTCGGCATAGGTGCGCTCTTCGCGCAGACGCTCGATAAAATGCACCGTGATGTACTCTCCGTATATCGTCTGGTCGAAGTCGAAGATGAAGACTTCGAGTAAGGGCTTCTCACCGCCGACGGTCGGCCGGGTCCCGATGCTCGCGACGCCGTCGAGCGGACCGTCGCCCAAACCAGTCACGCGCGCAGCAAAAATACCTTCCACCGGCGTCTGGCGGCGGCTCAAACTGACATTGGCGGTCGGAAAACCAAGCTTATGCCCGAGGCCGAGTCCCCAGACGACCCGGCCGGACATCGAGTAGTCCCGACCGAGCATGCCCCGCGCAGTTTCCAGATCTCCCGCACGCAGCGCAAGTCGAATCTCCGTGCTGCTGATCCGGCAGCCGTGCCGGTAGACCGCCGGTACCGCCGTGACCGTAAAGCCATACTTGCGTCCGGCCCGGCGCAGATCATCAATGTCGCCGAGCCGCCGGGCAGCAAAACGAAAGTCCTCGCCGACGACAATCTGTCGTGTGGTGAGGCCATCGATGAGCAGCCTGTGAATGAACTCTGCAGGTGCCATGTCGCGAACGCTCGCAAAACTCGGGCAAAACAGGGCATCGATGCCGCAGGCGTCGAGGCACTCGAATTTCTCCCGAAACCTAGTCAGCCGGGCTGGTGGGTTTTCCGGCGCAAAAAACTCACGGGGCATCGGCTCGAACGACATCACCAGTGCTGGCAGATCCGCCGACTGCGCCTGACGTTTGAGCTCGCTCAGAATCGCCCGATGACCGAGATGGATGCCGTCATATGCACCGATCGTTACCGCACGCGCCTGCGCGGGCGTCGTTCGCAACGATGAGAGATATCGGTATAGCTGCATGACTGCAATTCGCGTGCGCGACTCATCTAAAGATAGGGCCGTGATTATAGGGTCGCGGGCGGCCGATGCCCATGCAGGCTTGCGGGCCGCAGCCCGAGCAGATAACAGCACCCGGCATAGATCAGGACGCCGGCGAGAACGCAAGCAGTCAAGGCGCCGGCCCGCTCAGCGACGCCGAGCGCGGTCCAATCGCCAAATTGGCGGCGCAGCCAGTTCACCGCGACCCCCATGAGACCACTGGCAACGGCTATCCGCGCCGCAAACAATGCCCAACCGAGGCTGGCGCGGTATACGCCCGCGCGCCGCAGGCCCTGCAGCAATAGCGCGGCATTGCACAACGCTGCGATCGTTGTTGCAGCCGCGAGACCTGCATGCGGAGCGGCATAACCAATCCGGATCAAGCCGACGACAAACACGACATTGAGCGCCATATTCAACAGCAGCGCTGCGACACCGATCCGTACGGGCGTGCGAGTATCCTGGCGCGAGTAATACCCGGTCGCCAGTACCTTGACGAGGATGAACCCGAGCAAACCTAGCGCGTAGGCGATCAACGATGCCGTCGCCATCGTCAAGTCGAGGGCCGTGAATGCGCCGCCGAAAAAGATCGTCGCGAGCAACGGCTCGGCCAGCAAGATCAGCCCGAGCGCCGCCGGCAGGCCAATCAGCAACACCGTGCGCAGCGCCCAATCCAGCATCGCCGTAAACCCTTCGGGCGACGCTTTGGCGTGCTCATCCGACAAGCTCGGGAGCATGACCGTCGCGATCGCGATGCCGAATACGCCCAGCGGGAATTCCATGAGGCGGTCGGAATAGTAGAGCCAGCTGATGCTGCCGGCAGCGAGAAAAGACGCGATCAGCGTATCGAACAGAATATTGATCTGCGCAACCGAGGAGCCGAACATGACCGGCAACATGAGCTTGAGCATGCGTCTGACGCCGGCATGCCCCCATCCCCACCGCGGATTCGGCAAGAAACCCAGGCGCAACAAAAACGGCAGTTGCACGAGCAGCTGCACGAAGCCGGCGACGAATACGCCAAGCGCCAGGCCCATCGCCGGGCGTTCGAGCTGCGGCGCAATCCAGCCCGCGAACACGATCAGCACGACATTGAGCAATACCGGCGTAAACGCAGGCACGGCGAACTGCCGGTACGTGTTCAAAATACCGCCAGCCAACGCGGTTAGAGAGATAAAAAAGAGATATGGAAATGTGAACCGGAGCATGTCGCTGGCCAATTCGTAGCGGCCATCACCGTCCACGAAACCGGGCGCAAACACGAGAATCAAAACCGGAGCGGCGATGACTCCGGCGGCCGTGATCGCGAACAGCACCACGCCTAACGTTCCGGTCACATGATTGAGAAACTCGCGTGTTTCGGCCTCCGAGCTCGAGTTACGGTACGCGGAGATCATGGGCACGAATGCCTGGGCGAAGGCACCTTCGGCAAAAAAACGCCGGAGCAGATTGGGGATCTTGAATGCGACGAAAAACGCGTCCATGACGGGCCCGGCGCCGAACCAGTGCGAGAACCCGACGTCGCGCGCCAGCCCGCTGATACGCGACAGCAGCGTCATGGAGCCGACCACGGCTGTGGATCGGACCAACCCGGCTGCGTTGACGTTTGCCCGCGGTTCGCTTGTGCTCATCGTCCCTAAATCCCCCCAAGCGACCTTGACTTGCCACCGGGCGATCTCAATAATACCGCCCTTTTCCCGGACCTAGACGTCCGGCCTACGCCCAAGGCAAGGATTTCAATTGGCCAATATCCAGTCCGCTAAGAAGCGCGCGCGCCAAAACGTCAAACGCCGCGATCATAATATGGCGCTGCGCTCTCGGCTTCGTACCGCGCTTCGCAAGGTTTTACTCGCCGTCAAAAAAGGCGATAAAGCGGCCGCCCAGGCCAGCTACCAAGCCGCCGTGCCCGAAATCGATCGCATGGTCACCAAAGGCATCATTCGCAAGAATCGGGCCGCTCAGTACAAAAACCGGCTCAATGCGCGTGTCCGCGCGTTGAGCTAGCCCGCCTCGACGAAGTCACCGCGCAGCGCAGTCATTACGGCCCTGACGAGTTCCGCCGTGCCCTCGCCCGTTACTGCGCTAACGCCGAAAACGGGCGCCTGCCAATCCAGTTCGGTCCTCAGCGCCTCTGCCCGTTCGCGCCGCTCCTGCGGCGGGAGCAGATCGAGCTTGTTCACGACCAGCCATCGCGGCTGACGCCCGAGCTCGGCGGAGTACGCCGCTAGCTCAAGCTCAATCGCGCGCACGCCATCTGCCGGAGCAGCCTCGCCGGCCGCAGGACAGGCATCCACGACATGCAACAGCAGCCGTGTCCGCGCAAGATGCTTGAGAAATTGGATGCCTAGACCGGCGCCTTGCGCCGCGCCTTCGATGAGCCCTGGAATATCTGCCATGACGAAGCTTTGCTCCGTGTCGACCCTGACCACCCCGAGACTCGGCTGCAGCGTCGTGAACGGATAGTCGGCCACTTTCGGCCGCGCCGCCGATAAGGCTCGAATCAAAGTCGATTTACCGGCATTCGGCAGCCCGAGCAGGCCGACGTCGGCCAGCAGTTTGAGCTCCAGACCCAGATGGCGGTGCTCGCCGGGCTGGCCTGGGGTGGACTGTCGCGGCGCGCGGTTGGTGCTGCTTTTGAAGCGCGTATTGCCGCGCCCGCCACGGCCGCCGTGCGCGACCAGGAGCGTCTGACCGGGCTCGGTCAGGTCACCGAGGGTCTCTGCAGTATCGAGGTCGCTGACGACCGTACCTTTGGGTACGTCGATGAACAGATCTTCGCCCGAAGCGCCGGTCTTATTTTGACCAGCGCCGCCGCGACCGTGCTTGGCACGAAATCGCCGCCGGACGCGAAAGTCCACGAGCGTGTTGATGCCTTCGCGCGCGATCAAATAGATACTCCCGCCGTCACCACCGTCGCCGCCATCGGGCCCGCCGCGGGGAATGAACTTCTCGCGCCGGAAACTCACGCAGCCGTTGCCGCCGCGGCCGGCCTCGACGCGAATGTTTGCTTCGTCGACGAATTTCATAGCGTTAGCATCGTCATTAGGAAAACTGTAGCGCAAAAAAAGCCCCGCTACGCGGGGCTCCCTTCGAATTCTTAAGCTACGCGCGCTCAGTCGGTCGCGATGCTGACATATTTTCGGCTCTTCGGTCCGCGGGTCTGGTATACGACGCGACCGTTCGTCTTGGCAAACAGCGTATGGTCCTTACCGAGACCGACGTTCTCGCCAGGATGAAACTGAGTACCGCGTTGGCGCACGATGATGTTCCCGGCCAAGACAGCCTCGCCGCCAAATTTCTTGACGCCCAGGCGTTTGGATTCTGAATCGCGGCCGTTCTTAGAGCTGCCGCCCGCTTTTTTATGTGCCATAGACTAATTCTCCGCTGCTGCTTCGCCCGCCGCTGCTTCGCCCGCCGCTGCTTCGCCCTTAGCCGCCGCTTTGTTGCGGGGCCCGCCGGTAATCGAAGTAATCTCGACTTCCGTGAAGTGCTGGCGGTGGCCTTTGTTGCGCAGGTAATTCTTGCGCCGCTTGAATTTCAAAACTTTGATCTTGCTGGCACGGCCCTGCGCGGTGACCTTCGCTTTAACCGTGCTACCGGACACCAATGGCGATCCCAATTTCACATCCGCGCCTTCGCCCACGAGCAGGACCTGATCGAACTCCACGGCGGCGCCTTCGTCGGCGTCTAGACGCTCCACGCGCAGCCGATCGCCTTTCGTCGCGCGATATTGCTTACCGCCCGTTCTGAATACTGCGTACATTTCGGGGAAACTCCGCCTCAGGCTCCACCAGCCGAAATGGGCTGGAAAAGCCCGGCATTGTAGTGTTTCGGCCTAGTCCGGTCAACGACTTGAGCTCACCAGACCCGAATCGCCGGATACCTTGAGCGACGCGCTGCCCGCGGCCGCGAACTCGCCAAGCGCAGGTCGATCAGGCATCATTCCAGGCCATGCAGCGCGCCGAACAACCCGCGGGACTACCCTCTCTCGAGGATTTGCGCGCGCTAGTCGCCGAGGACTGGCAAGCCGTCAACCGCCTAATCGTCAAGCGGCTCGGTAGCGACGTCGCGCTCGTGAACCAGGTCGCCCACCATATCGTCCACGGCGGCGGCAAGCGACTCAGACCCCTGACCGTGCTGCTGGCTGCCAGAGCCTGTGGCTACGCGGCAGGATCGCATATCCCGGCCGCAGCGATCGTCGAATTCATCCATACCGCGACCTTGCTCCACGACGACGTGGTCGACGCTTCGAGCCTGCGCCGCGGCCACGAGACCGCCAACGCGCTATTCGGCAATCAGGCCAGTGTACTCGTCGGCGATTTCCTCTATTCGCGGTCGTTCCAGATCATGGTCGAGCTCGGTGATCTGCGCATCCTAGAGGTGCTCGCCGATGCGACGAACACGATTGCCGAGGGCGAGGTATTGCAGCTGATGAACTGCAACAACCCGGACCTATCCGAAGACGATTACATGGAAGTGATCTACCGCAAGACGGCCAAACTCTTCGAAGCCGGGACGCGGATCGGAGGCATACTTGGCAAAGTCGACGATTCGATCGAATGCGCGCTCATGCTCTACGGCCGCCACCTGGGCCAGGCGTTTCAGCTGGTCGATGACGCTCTCGACTACGATGCGACGACCGAAGAACTCGGCAAAAACATCGGCGACGACTTGGCGGAGGGCAAGCCGACTCTGCCGTTGATCTACGCGATGAAGCACGGCAGCGCCGCAGAAAAGCATATGATCCGGGAAGCCATCGAAACCGGCGGCACGCAGAATCTAACGTCCATTCAGCTCGCCATCGAGACCTCTGGCGGCCTACGTTACACGGCGCAGCGCGCGCAACAGGAAACGCAGCTTGCCGCGCAAGCCCTTGAACCACTGCCCGCCAGCGCCTTCAAGGTGGCACTTGAGAATCTCGCCTTGTTCGCCGTTCGTCGGCGATATTGACTCCACCGCGCGGACCGGCCTAAGGTTTCGGGCTTTTCGACGAGGAGCTGAGCAGTGCCCGATCCGGCAGCTTTTGTAACAGTCGCGGAGCGACTCCGCCGAGCGAGCGGCCGCGAGCCGGTCGCCTCCGTTCATGCGGATATCGACGGTGGCATGGCAGGCGCCTATGTGATCCAAGCCATTAATCGTCAGCAATGGCTGGCAGAGAACCGCGGGCTCGCCGGTTATAAGGTCGCCTTTACGACCAAGGAATCCCAGGAGCTATTCGGGACCAACGAACCCGTCTATGGCACCCTTTTTAAGGACATGCGCTTCGAATCCGGCGGGACGATTCCCTCCGGAATTTTGGCTGCGCCGAAGGTCGAAGGCGAGATCGTGTTCGAACTCGGCACCGATATTACGTCGGACGATCTCGATCCCCAAACGATTCGCGCCGCCATCGCCGCGATTTATCCGGCGCTCGAGATTCCGGACAGCCCGATCAACGGGAAATTGACAGCCGTAGACATGGCCGCCGCGAATGCGGCTGCGGCAGCTTACGTGCTCGGCAAGCGCCACCCCGTTGATTCGAGCTTCGACTTCGCGGGCATCAAACTGACGATGAAGCACAACGATGCTGCCGTCAGCTCGGGCCTCGGCTCCGTGTGCATGGGCGACCCCGTGAACGTGCTGATTTGGCTGGCGCAAACGCTAGTCGGCAGCGGCATACCGATGCGCCGCGGTCAGATCGTCTTTACCGGAAGCCTGGTGCCGATTATTTCGGCCGCACCGGGCGACACGTTCGAGGCGGATGCCGGTGAGCTCGGAACCGTAGGAATCCGCTTCGCGGCTTAGGACTCAAACCTACGGGTACTTACCCTGCGTGCCCCTCGGAAGCAGCCTCCAAGCGTTTGAGCTGCTCGGGCGTCGCCGGCTGCTGATGCCGCTCCTTCCATTGCGCATAGGTCATGCCATAGACCTTTTGCTGCGCATCGGCCAGATCAATTGGCGCATTGCGCTCCTGCGCGGCTTCCGCATACCACTTGCTCAAGCAGTTACGGCAGAAGCCCGCGAGAATCATGAGTTCGATGTTTTGGACATCCTTGCGGGATTGCAGATGCGCAATGAGCCGGCGTAGAACTACCGCCTCAAGCTCCGTTTCCATTTCAGTGCTCATTCGTACCTCTCGTAGTTGCGCCGTCACCTCTGAGAAAACGACGGACGTCATCGAATAACTGCGACCACTGCTCAACATATTTCGTGCTCGATAGGCGGCGCTCACATTTCTCGAGCAACCGGGCTGCTTGCTCGGGGGAGAAATGGTTACGCCAGTCGCCGGTCCGTCCCTTGCGTACGAATGCCGGCATGCCATCGGGTCGCTGGCTGGCCCAGCGCTGTTGATCCTTGCTCATGCTCGCGAAGCTGCTGTGCTTCAATACCGCCGTCAACACGGCTTCATCGTTAATTAAATCGGCACCCATGAACTCGCCGATCGCGAGGACTGCCGCTTTCGGATCGGTACTCATCCCTTCATACGTAAGAAACAGACAGTTAGCCGCGTTCTCGAGCGTATACCACGACGCCAGATGATCGAAATAATCGCCGAAATCTACCTCGCCGGCGAGAAAACACTCAAAGTACTCTTCGAACGTACCGTCCGTAAAGTTGTAATGCTGCGGGAACCCGCGCGTGTGGTGGTAAAAGGAAACTGCGCAATCGAAAGGGTTACGCGTAATGTGCAGATAGCGGGCGTGCTCACTGTACGGTGCCATAGCGAACGGCAAATGAGTTTTGATGGTTCGAGGGGGTACCAAGTCACGTGCTGCCTGTGCGCCGACCTCTTCAATGTGCGGAATCGTCGCCCCCAGCGACGCAGTTGCTGGGACGGGCACGCCACGATGCGCTATCAGATAGACAATATGCTGGGCCCATGTCGTCCCACATTTTGGATAGGTCGCGATAAAAAAATCGCCGGGCGCCGGCTCATATTCAAGCGCGGATTTGAACGCGGACGGCGGGAAGCCCATTGGCATCGCGAAAGTGTCGTGCCAGGTATAGCTTGGTTTGAGCGCCATCAACCTAAGTCTAGCGCCCGGCAGCAACGGGACTCCAGCCGGACCGACCCCGCACGGCTAGAAGCGAAGCGTATGGGTGTATTTGATCGATACCTGGGACTCCGTAGATCGCAACCCCCGAAACGTCCGTTCCGCGTCGAAGTCATGGTTGATTACGATATAGAGATCCTGCCCTGCCCGCGGATTCCAGCGCAGCCGGCTGTTGATGCCCGCCGACTTGGAGTCGTTGTCGTACTGCAGCAGGTTGACCCAAGACCAGCGCGTGTTGAATGCGTAATTAGCCTCGATCTGTACGAGCCGCGTGATAAAGTCGCCGGCCGGTAGCGAGATATCGTTGTACTCGTATCCCAGTCCCAAATGAAGATGTTCGTTTGGCCGCCATGCGAGCCCGGCCTCGATGCTCGTGCCATTGCCGTTGAAGAATTCTCCGCGTTCGAATTCGATACTAGGCGCGAGCGTGCGCTCGGATGCGCCCTCGGCCTCGAACCCGAAGCGACCGAACTCGTAGTCGCCCGCTGGAATCACGATACCGTCAGCGATCTCGAAGTCCTCGAACAATACCTCGCGATCGCGGACGTACTGCGTGCCAAAGCCGTCACCACTAGTCGTTTCAATTTCGAATAGCTCGACGAACAGCGAGCGGCTCTCCAAGCCACCGGATAGCAGATCGAAATTCTCAAAGTTGAATCCCGTATCAATGGATCGAATCCATGCGTGCTCGGGCCGATATGAGTAACCGGCCCCAAACTCGATGCGTTCGATGTCGGAGCGATTGACGAAGCCCAGCGCCGGATTGAAATTAGGCTGGATCTGGTTATAGAGAAACTCGCCGGCGAACCCTTCGGAGTTCGGGCTAGCGAGCCGCAAACCCCACGCCGCATCGTCGCCATCCAAGCCTTCCGTATCGGATTGCTGGTACCAGAGCTCGCCCTCGAGCGCGCGGCCCGAAGGCAGCTCGCTGTTCAAATAACGGAAGTCCAGGCCGACGACCGAATTATCCAGATTGCTGCGCGGATCACCGTTCGTCACGATCATGCCGACACTCGATTCGCCCAGAACGTTTGCCGCGATACGGCCAACGAATAGATTGCTGCTATCGACGTTCTGATACGCATCCTGCTTGATATCGAGCACGCCGATATTCCAACGCCCGACTCGGCCCGTCAGTTTTGCGCCGATATCGAGATCGACGGGCTCGCCATCGTGGCTCAGACCGATGCGTCGCGAGAAAAACGGGATACCGTTGCGCTCCAGCCCGCCGAAGGAAAAGATGTCCACGCCTTGCAAAAAGAAGTCGCGCTTCTCGGGAAAGAACAGCGAGAACCGCGATAGATTAATTTGCCGGTCGTCCACTTCGGTCGCCGAAAAGTCGGTATTGAACGTCAGCACTCCGGTCAACGACGGCGTAATATTGTAAAAAATATCGAGCGATGGATCCGACCAAGAATCCGTCAACCCCGTTGCGAAGCTTTTGCTCTGCGTCGTCACGATGGACGGCACGATATCGAGTCCGCGGCCTTGCTGGAGCCCGGTCAGCCCGGTAATCAGCCCGGTCGATGCCGGATTGACCTGGCGGTTAAACGATACCCAAGCAATCTCCTCTTGCTTGCGCGCAATCGTGCGTTCGACCGTAAACCCCCAGTCTGGATTTGCCGGGTCGAAATTTAGCGTCTTGAAAGGGATGACGAGCTCGGCTGTCCAACCTTCGGCGTCGATCTGAGCTTCGGCATGCCAGATACCTTCCCAGTCACGATTAAGCTCGGTGGGCGTCTCGAAGATAGCGTCCGTGCGGCTGCTGTTGGGGTTGACCTGGAAGTTGTAGCCGGTGCGCTTATTGTTAAAAGGATCGAGATAGATGCCAAAGCTGTCATCCCAGCGCATGTTTTGCCCTTGAACCATCTGCCGGGCGCGTATCTCCGCCGGCTGCGCATCCATCAAGCGCGCGGCCACATAAAGATTTTCATCGTCGTAGGTCACGTAAACGACCGTACGCTCGCTCGGCACGCCGTGGTCGACTGGATCGTACTGATGCAGGTCATCGAACCACGCTGCATGCATCCACGCCTCATCGTCGAGGATACCGTCGATCTGCGGCGGCACAGCCGTACGGGAAATCGCTAGCCTCTTGGTTCGCTCCACACCCGCGGCAGAGGCAGGCACCTCCTGGCTGAGTACGGGCGGCGCAATCAATATCACCAGCAGCGCAAGCCGCCGGATTTTCTCGAATACCGTTTTCAAATACATAGCTCTGCCTGCCGTCATTGGCTGATTACCCTTCCTTTAATTGTCCCTAGCTCAGAGACGTATGAATGAGCGCTCGCGACTCACGAGCTGCATACCTCGATATCGCCGTTGAGCGTTCTGACGCGGATTCGCGGCGCATCGGCGTCGCCAACATTGCGCAGCTCGCGACCGGACGCGCCCGGCGATCGTGTTACCTCGTAACCGAAGCAGTTCTCGATACGGCCACTAAACGTACCAAGATCGAGGTGCAAATTGCCGTCATCGCCTATCTCCAGTTCGACGTCGCCGTTGATCGTCTCGGCGTCGATCGTGGCCTGATCACGCAAGGTGGCACGAAGATCGATCTCGCCGTTGGTCGTGTTGAGCTGCATACTCGTCGCATCGAGTATGTCGAGCTCGATATCGCCGCTAACGGTGGATGCCACGAGCCGCTCGAACGGGCCGCGTACCTCGATCTCGCCGTTGACAGTGCTCAGCATAGCGTTGGCGGGCCCTTCCCGCCCCGAGATGCCGATGTCGCCGCCGACGCTTTCGGCTTCGACAAGGGCCGACCAGGCTTCCGTCTCGATGTCACCGCTGACCGAGCGCAAGGACTGAGTGCCGTGCACGCCCGCGACGAGCAGATCGGCACTTGAGGTCGTGACGACCAGACGGCTGTCGCTCGGGACGCTCACGTAGATGTCCGTGCGGCCGCGGTCGCGCTGCTCGACACTTTCCGAAGCCGTAATCACTCTGACAATGACCTGTTCACCGTTACGCGTCAGCTCGAACTCCGGCATACCGGCACCGAGTTCCCCGGCCACCTCGACGCGGGTTTGCTCCCAGCCGCGCACAGTCAGATTGCCGACCGACACGGAAATGACGACCTCGCCCATCGCCGAGGCATCGACACCCCGGTTGATGCTTTGCCCGGCGGCCGGCCCGGCGGCCAGCGCCATGAGCGCCGCGCCAGCGGTGACGATTCGTATCCCGCTCATATGGCAATCGCCTCTGCAACGGACGCCGTGACCCGATTCACCTGCTCACGAACCGACTGCGCACGGTTCTCGGCCGTCTGGCGCAGCTCGCGCAACAGCGGATTGTCCGGATCGGCGGCCAACGCCGCTTCAATGCTGAGCCAGTCCTGTTCCAGACCCGAAAGATCGGATGTGACGACGGCGCGCGTATTGGCCGGAAGTTGCGCCAAGGCCGGCTGCACGCTACGCAATAGCGCCGGCGACGCCTGGACCGCCTGATTGTCCGGCCCGGCCCGGCCCGGCATCCAGGGCAGCGGGAACCAGCTCGCAAGGAGATACCCGCCGGCCAGCGCCACGCCGACCGGAAACCATTGACTGAAGCGCCATTGCCGGCGACGCGGATGGTCCGGCACGGGACGCCGGCCGAGACGCGCAGCGATGCCCGGCCAGAGATCCCGCTCGGGGTGGATCTCGCGATCGAGTGCTGCAATCCGCTGCTCAAAAGCACTCGCGTGGCGATTCTGTCGCTCAGTCATGTTTGTCCTCCAAGCCAATTCGCCGCTGCAGAAATTGCCGCGCGCGATGGTAGTGAGCTCTGGCCGTACCGGCCGCAATACCCGTAAATTGCGCGATCTCGCCGTGCGAATACCCATAAAGCGCGCGCAAGACGAATATATTTCGAGCTTGATCCGGAAGTTCGGCGATCGCCGCCTCGAGATCGATCTGCGCATCCAACTTCGGCATGCGTGCCGGCAGCTGCGCGTCCCAATCCGCCGCGGCCTCGAAGGGCCGGCGCCGCTGCATCATGAGCACCTCGTTGACGGCGATCCGGTGCAGCCACGTGCCGAAATCGCTTTGCCCTCGAAACTGATCGAGCTTGCGCCAGGCACTGATGAACGCGTTCTGGACGCTATCCTCGGCATCGCTGTGATTCGCTAACATACGCAAGCAAAGCCCATAAATTCGGTCCACGTAGTGACGGTACAGCCGTTCGAATGCCGCGAGATCCCCGTGTCGAGCGGCCTCAATCCATTGTTCTGCGTCGACCGATTTCACCAGTAACGGGTTCCCGTATTGCCAACGCGGTCACGAACCTCAGTACGCGCGAGTGATCCGCCAGACTCGCCGCCACCGAGCTCCGGTTGGCTTCACGTGACAATTGTATTCGCCCTGCAGGTCAACCCGGTCGATCGCCGTCAGAAGGTTAGATGCACTGACCGCCGGAAACGTTTAGTGACTCCCCGAAACACGCTCAAGCAGCCGAGCGGTGAATCTCTAGCAAGTTCAGAACCTAAGGTATTTTAGAGATATGATTAATAATCTATTGATTAATAGTGCGTAAAATAGAGAAATGGCCCGTATCGACATCGGGCAACTCTTGAAACTAGCGGCACGGGGTCCCATCTAACAGGAGCGCCTATGCGCGAGCAGCCAAGCGAGCCAGACATGCCGACCGACGCCGTCATTGAAGCTGAACACATAGTCCGCGAACTCATCGGTACGACCCCCGGTATTCCGGCCTCCGACGGCGCCGGCGTGCGCTTGACGCGCATCATCGGCTCGCCGCAGCTCAACATGATCGATCCACTGCTCCTGCTGGATTGCTTCGAGTCGGACGATCCGAACGATTACATTGCGGGTTTCCCTGCGCATCCGCATCGCGGCTTCGAGACCGTAACCTATCTCTTGGCCGGGCGTCTGCGCCATAAGGACAACACCGGGCGCGAAGGCGTCATCGAACCCGGCGGCGTGCAATGGATGACCGCCGCGCGCGGCATCGTCCATTCGGAAATGCCGGAACAAGACGAAGGTCTGCTACGCGGCTTCCAACTCTGGATCAATCTGCCGGCCGCGGAAAAAATGACGGCGCCTGGCTATCAGGAGTTCGATGCCGGCGAAATTCCGGCAGAAACACGCGCGGACGGCGCGGTGATTAGAGTCATCGCCGGAAAAACCGACTCAGGTCTTGTCGGCCCGGCCGCGCGGCCGTCCACCGACCCCTATTATCTAGATGTCGAACTGCCCGCGCAGACACGCTTCGAGCAGCAAGTGCCTCGGGGTCACGCAGCGGTCGTATTTACGATCGATGGCACGCTCGAGATCGGCTCCCAGGCAAAAATATTGCCGCAGCGCCATCTCGGCGTGCTCGGCGCGGGCACGAGCATTTCGATCAAATCCGGTGAAGCACCAGCGCGCTTCCTGCTGATCGCGGCCCGGCCACTCAACGAGCCCGTAGCGCGCCATGGCCCGTTCGTCATGAACACTCAAGCGGAGATCGTCCAGGCGTTCCAGGATTATCAGGGTAACCGCTTCTAAAGCGCGTCAGGGGCTGCGATCGACCGCAACTTAGCGATCGGTCACGCCAAACTAGACCCGCTGGGCGCGAGCGCGCAGAATTCATGCGTTCGTCCTTATCCAGCGCCCAAGCGGCCGTGCGCCTATGAAAATCCAGCAACGCATCTTCATCCTCGTCGCAAGCCTAGGCATCGTCGGCTATCTGCCGGCCGCCTGCACGACACCCGAGCCGGTCGTCGAAACCATCGTCACACCGCCCGAGGAGATCACGGTCGTGCCTCACGGCTTGCGCCCGCCGGTGATCGGACGCAGCGGCGGTGTGGCAGCAGGCCATCCACTGACGACCGGCGCCGCGCTCGAAGTGCTCATGGATGGCGGCAATGCATTTGATGCCGGGGTCGCTGCTATGCTCGTCGGCGGCGTCGTGGAGCAGGACCTCTACGGCCTCGGTGGCGAAGGGCTCGTGCTCGTGTATCCGCGCGACGAAGGCCGCGTGACCTCGATCGCCGGTCAGGGCTGGGCGCCGCGTGGCGCCACGATCGACTGGTATCTGGCGCGCGGCAAGACGTTGTTCGGGTATGGATTAGATTCCGCGGTCGTGCCGGGTACCCTCCACGCCGCCCTCACCGTGCTCGAGCGCTGGGGCACGATGAGTTTTGTGACGGTCGCACGCCGTGCCATCGAGTATGCGGAGCTCGGCTTTCCGCTGCGCACACGTACTGCGGAGGCGATCCGGCGCGAAGCGGACTTCATACGCTCATGGCCGACCAATCGCCGCTACTGGCTCAAGCCTGACGGCTCGTTCTACGAGAACGGCGAGACGATCCGCCTGCCCACGCTCGCGGCAACCCTGCGCAAGATGGCCGAAGCCGAACGGCTCGCGAGCGACCAGGGACGCGAGGCCGGAATCGTGGCCGCCCGCGACCGCTTCTACAAAGGCGATATCGCCGCCGAGATGGTAGCGTTTCTGCAAGCCAACGACGCCCCGTTCGAGCTCGATGATTTTAGCGAGTTCTACGCGCGTATCGAAGAGCCGACTAGCACGACCTATAAAGGCTACACAGTCTATAAGCAGTCGTTTAACAGCCAGGGCCCGATGTTGCTCGAAACGCTCAATATTCTCGAGAACTTCGATCTGCCGGCAATGGGCCACAACACTGCCGATTATCTCCACACGATCATCGAAGCGATGAAGCTCGCTTACGCCGACCGCGACAGCTACTTCGGCGACCCGGATTTCGTCGACGTCCCCGCAGAGGGCCTCTTGTCGAAGGCCTATGCCGCCGAGCAAGCACAGCGCATCGACATGGCTCAGGCGTCGCTCGAGTTTGCGGCTGGCAACCCCTTCCCGTACGACAGCCAGGTGCAGGACTGGCCATATTGGATCGCCGGCATCGGCGTGCCCCAAGGCAGCCAGCTCCTCGCCGGCGTGGACTATCCGAGTACCGTCAAAGACACGACGCATATCGCGGTCATCGATAAAGACGGCAACATCTTCGACGCCACACCGAGCGGCGGCTGGATCGGCGGTGCGGTCATCCTCGGCGCGACGGGCATCGGCTCGAGCAATCGCGCGGAGCAATTTTGGCTCGACCCGACGCGGGCCGCGCAACTACGTCCGCGCTCCCGGCCGCGCTATACGCTGACACCGAGCATCGTGCTGCGCGACGGCGAGCCGTTTCTGGCGATCGGCACGCCGGGCGGCGATAACCAAGAGCAAACGATCCTGCAGACTTTTCTGAACATCGTCGAATTCGAATCGCTGTGGTACCCAAATCTTCACGAGGCTATCCAGTTACCGCGTGTGCAGACACTGCACATGTACGAATCGTTCTGGCCACACGATACGGGCTTCAATCGCGTCAACGCCGAATCGGTGATTCCATTGGGCGTGCTGCGCGACCTCGTCGCCCGCGGCCACGAAATTTACCGGGCACCACCGCTCGGGATTCCAGCCTGTGCGACCATCGTCATGCTCGATCCCGACACGGGGAACCGCATCGCCGGCGCAGACCCGCGCCGCGATTGCTACGCAATGGCCTACTAGTACAAGGAAAGGTATGGTTGCCACTAAGCGCAGTTTTGTCGCTCTGACAGGCTCGCTTGCACTGCTCTGCACGCAAGCGTTGAGCCCGGCACAAGCTCAAGAATCCGAGACGCTGCCGACAGATGCGCCCGCACTTTGGGAGTTTCGGCTCGCTGCATTCGGGCGCTACTCACCGACCTACCCGGGCGCGGACGAGCACAATCTGACGCTGTTGCCGATTCCAATTCCCGTCTATCGCGGTAATTTTCTAAACTTCGGCGAAAATCTGGATCAAATCGCCCGCGGTGAGGTACTCGATACCTCCCGGTTCAAGCTCGGCATCGACCTCGATTTCAACTTCGGCCAGAAAAGCTCCGACATCACCGTACGCAACGGCATGCCGGATCTCGACTTCATGCTCGAGCTCGG
>Ga0326597_10004406_pt1 | contig 19813 bp, 19 predicted proteins | sample RVTome_12_FD_203789 | JGI IMG/M metagenome (GOLD analysis project Ga0326597, IMG submission 203789) | Soil microbial communities from uranium-contaminated site in the Upper Colorado River Basin, Wyoming, United States - RVT100D185 | ecosystem: Environmental > Terrestrial > Soil > Contaminated >...
GAAGTGTTTCGAAATACCGGCGACTTCAAGCATCGTCACTCCCGCCGGGCCGACGCCACCATGGCGCCGGCCGGGCTCGATTGCCGTTATTTCGAGACGCGCTTGTAGGCGCCATCCGTCATGGCAAAGATGTTCGGCTTCTGGATCAGGTTGTCGCCTGCGCCGTCATAGCTGAACATCCCGTTCAAGCCTTCCAGGTTCTTCGTGGAAGCCATGGCCTGTCGAATCTTGTCGCGGTCCAGGGAACCTGCCCGGCGAATGGAATCGATGATCAGGTTGGTGGCGTCCCACCCGGCGGCCACGAATGCCGAGGGCTGATTGCCGCCATGCGCCGCCTTGTACGTCTTGACGAAGTTCTGCACCAGCGGCCGCGAGTCGTTGACGTCGAAGGGGAAGTACGTCATCACCCCGTTCGCCGCCTTGCCCGGCAGGTCGGCGATGTGCGGGTCGTTCAGCCCGGCGCCGCCGATGATGCGGCTCTTCATGCCGAAGGCGCGCATCTGGCTGATGAACAGCGCCGCCTCACCCGTCGTGGCGGCCAGGTATACCAGGTCCGGCTCGTCCTGCTTCATCCGCGAGATCTGCAGGGCGAAGTCCTGGTCACCGCCGGTGAAGGACTCGATCCCCGTCAGGCGCAGGCCGGCCGCGGGCGCCGCCGTTTTCACGGTCTCCATCTCGCTGACCGTGAAGTTGTTGGTGGTGTCGTAAATCACGCCGACGGACTTGATGCCGTACATGCTCTTCAGCTCTTCCAGCACGGGGCCCATGGCCTTGTTCACGATCAGGGCCACCCGGAAGGACCAGGGGTTGAACTTGTCGATCGCGCCGGCGGAGCCAACGGAGACGAACGGCACCTTCACTTCCGGGCCCACGGGATCCAGCGCCAGAAACTCGATGGTCGAGATGGTCAGCATGGCGGCCACGTCCTTTTGTGCCCCCCACTTGCGGTAGTTGGCCACGGCCACGGCGCGGTCGGCCTTGGTGTCCACGTAGTCGATCACCACCTTGCGGCCAAGCACACCGCCGGCGGCATTGACTTCCGCCACCTTCATGTCCACGCCGGCCTTGGCGGCTTCACCGTAGGTGGCAAAGCGCCCGCTCAACAGAAACCCGGCGCCGATCACAATGTCCTCGGCGGCCATGGCCACCGAACCTGCCGCAAACAGCGCGGCCAGCGATACTGCTGCAATCAGACGTTTCATGACTCCCTCCCGCGAATATTCGATTCTGTCCCTGCCCGCCCCTTGTCCCCACAGACCCGGTTGTGGCTTTGGACTGGGTCTTGGCGCCACGACCAACTTCGCCAAACCCTCCCTCGGGTGATCGAGGGGCACCATGTAAATCACAATTGCGGATGGGGCGCAATTGATGATTCTAGTAAGCCGAAACGGGTGTCGGATGCGACAATTAGGGTCCTTGTACCGGCCCGGAAATTGGGCTTTGCAAGCCGGACGTGTCCGCGATAGGAGTGCGGTTGTCTGCGGGACCCCGACGGTGAAAACCGTCCCTGGTTTCGCGATGCACATGGAACCGACTGACACGAGGACGGACGAAATGACCGCGACTTCCGACTTGCCGGGCCGCATCGGGCTCATGGACGACCTGGCCGGCACGGCCGGCGCCCTGACCATCGGCGATCTGTTTCGCATTCAGGTGCGCAACCGACCGCACCAGATCGCCGTGGAGGATGACTCCGGTAGCTGGACCTTTGCGCAGCATAATGACCGCATCAACCGCCTGTGCCATGTGCTGACGGAGCTGGGTGTGGCGCGCGGCGACCGCGTGGCCATGTTCGCCGAGAACCGCCACGAGTACCTGGAGGTGGAATTTGCCTGCGCCAAGCTGGGGGCCATCACCTGCGGCATCAACTGGCGCCAGGCGGACCCGGAACTCGTGCATTGCATCACGCTGACCAGCCCCAAGGTGATGATCGTCTCGCCACAGTATGTGGAGGTGGCCAAGCGCATCGAGCATGGCGTGCCCACCACGATCCAGCTTGGTGACGAATACGAAACGGCGCTGCAACAGGCCGATGCGACAGAGCCGGTCATTGGAGCCCAGCCAGAGGACGGATTGCTGATCCTCTACACCAGCGGCACGACCGGGCTGCCCAAGGCCGCCCTGATCAGCCATCGCGCCCAGGTGGCGCGCATGCAGATCTCCTGCATCGATCTGGATCTGCGTCCCGGCGACAGCTACGTGGCCTGGTCGCCCATGTTTCATATGTCCGCCAGCGACCAGAGCCTGCACACCATCTGCCGCGGCGGCAAGGCGATCCTGGTGGACGGGGCGGACATTCCCCGCATCATCGAGCTGGCCTACAAGGAGCCCCAGTGGTGGCTGATGCTGCTGCCGGGCATGATCGACCGGGTCGTGGAAGGCATGCAGAAGCGCGGCGAGAAGCCCAAGGGTGTGCGGCTGGTGGGCTCCAGCGCGGACATGATGCCCCGTTCGATGATCCGCGATACCAGCGTGGCCTTCAATGCGCCCTTCCTGAACGTGTTCGGCTCCACGGAGACCGGACTGCCGCCGGCCACCAAGGGGGTCTTCGCGATCGGTGAGGTGCCGGTGTCGCTGGCCAAGGAGGTCAACTCCATGTGCGACTTCCGCCTGGTCGATGCCAACGATGTGGATGTGGCCGACGGCGAGCCGGGGGAGCTGGCCTATCGCGGGCCGGCCCTGTTCAGCGGCTACTGGAACAACCGCGAGGCCAACATGGCCGCTTTCCGCAACGGCTGGTACCACATGGGCGACATGTTCGCCCGCGATCCCGACGGCAGGATCAACTTCATGGATCGGGTCAAGTACCTCATCAAGTCCGGCGGCGAGAACATCTACCCGGCGGAGATCGAACGCATCCTGCTCAGCGACAAGCGCGTGGACGACGCCGTCGTCGTGCGCAAACCGGATGACAAGTGGGGCGAGATTCCCGTGGTCTTCGTGGCCCGCAACGACCCGACGCTGACCGAGGAAGTGATCGAAGCGCAGTGCCGGGCCGGGCTGGCCCGCTACAAGCGACCCAAGGAGGTGCACTTCGTGGCCTTCGAGGATTTCCCGCGCAGCACCACCGGCAAGATTCAACGGCAGGAAGTGGAAAAGTGGCTGCGGTAGCACAAGACACAACAGCGGAGGGAGCGAGAGACATGATCGAGCACTACAAGCAGTTCCAGCGCATGCTGTTCGAGTACAAGGACAACGGTGTGTTGCTGATCACCATCAACCGCCCGGAAGTGCTCAACGCCACGGATGCGATCCTGCACCAGGAGCTGGCCACCGTGTGGCCGGTGGTCGATGCGGACCCCAAGGTCAAGGTGGCCGTGATCACCGGGGCCGGCCGCGCCTTTTGCGCCGGGGGCGACATCGACATGCTGGAGGGACAGGCGGGCGACTTCAAGGCCATCGCCGCGCTGATGAAGGAGGCGGGCGACATCGTCTACAACGTGGCCAACATGGAAAAGCCGCTCATCTCCGCCATCAACGGCCCGGCGCTGGGCGGCGGGCTGGCCGTGGCGCTGATGGCCGACATCAGCATCATTGCCGAGGACGCCAAGTTCGCCGATGTGCACCACCGGCTCGGCGTGGCCTGTGGCGACTTCGCCGTGATGATCTGGCCCCTGCTCTGCGGCATGGCCAAGACCAAGTACTACCTGATGACCGCCGAATTCCTGGACGGCAAGGAGGCCGAGCGCATCGGGCTGGTCAGCGAATGTGTACCGCGGGACCAGGTGGTCACGCGCGCCCTGGAAGTGGCGGACAAACTGGCCGCCGGCCCGCAGATGGCCCTGCGCTGGACCAAGCGCGCGCTGAACAACTGGCTGCGCGTGATGGCGCCCACCTACGACTTCTCGTTGGCCGCGGAAATGCTCAACTTCTTCAGCGATGACGCCAAGGAGGGCATCAAGGCGGTGATCGAGAAGCGTACGCCCAACTTCCCCTCCGCCCGGTAGCCCGGCTTTACCGCGACAGCGTGGCTCCGCGCGGGGCGGCGTCATCGTCGCGGCGCGGCTGGCCGCGCAGGGGTATCCCGGCATGGACGGCAGCCGACGGGCCACGTCCATTCCGGCAAACGGTCAACCAGCAAGGAGCAGCGCCATGCAACCAAGCGACCTGATGGAACTGGAGCAGATCAAGCAGCTCAAGGCCCGGTACTTTCGCCTGATCGACACACGGCGCTGGGCAGAATGGGCTGACCTGTTCACCGAGGATGTCGTGGCCACCTTCCAGACCGTCTCGCGGGACACCCGCTTCGAGGGCCGCCCGGCCCTGGTGCAGGGCGTGAAGACGTTTCTGGCCGATGCGGTGACCGTGCACCACGGCCACATGCCCGAGCTTGAGCTGACCGGCCCGGCCACGGCCCACGGCATCTGGGCCATGTACGACATCGTGCGCAAGCCGGAGACCACGCTGCATGGCTATGGGCACTACGAGGAAGATTACCTGAAACAGGACGGTACCTGGCGCATCAAGACCCTGCGCCTGACGCGGCTGCACACGGAGCTGCTGGCAACGGCGGCATCCTGAAGCAGCGGCATGCCGATCAAGCATCCGTTTGACCATTATATACAGTGTGTACTTGAACGCGGAGGAAACCCATGGCGACCATTGGCTTCATCGGTCTGGGCAATCTGGGCGGGCCCATGTGCCGCAAGATCATCGAGCACAGCGGGCACGAGGTGCTGGTGTTCGATCTGAGTCCCGCCGCGATGGATGCCTGCACGGCCGTCGGCGGTGTGGCCGCCGCATCCCTGGCCGATCTGGCATCCCGTTCGTCCCTGATTCTCAGTTCCCTGCCCATGCCCAAGGACGTGGAGGCGGTGACCCTGGGACCGGGGGGAATCGGGGAGAGCGCCAAGGCCGGCACGGACTACATCGACCTCACCACCAACTCGCCCCTGGTGGCGCGGCGCGTGGCGGAAGGGCTGCAGGCCAAGGGCATCCACATGATCGACGCGCCGGTGAGCGGCGGCGTGATCGCCGTGGAAAAGCGCACCCTGGCCATCATGGCAGGCGGGGACAAGGCGGTGCTGGACAGGCACCTGCCCGTGCTGCAATGCCTGGGCGACAACATCATTCACGTGGGTGAGTTGGGCGCGGGCTGCGTGGCCAAGCTGATCAACAACATGGTGGCCTTCTGCAACATGGCCGCCGGGGCCGAGGGTCTCATGCTGGGCGCCCTGGCGGGCGTGAACATGGATACGCTGAACCAGGTCATCCGCAACAGCAGCGGCAACAGCCTGGGCTATCGCTACGTGGCGCAGAAGTCCATGAGCGGCGACTACAAGCCTACCTTCACCACGGACCTGGCCTACAAGGACATGCACCTGGCGCTGGAACTGGCCGATGAGTTGGGCATGCCCCTGGCGCTGAGCCCCCAGGTGCACAATCTGATGCGCATGGTGCGCGGCCTGGGCGAGGGCGGCAGTGACGTAACCGCGATGATGCGCGTCTACGAGCATGTGCTCGGACGCACCGTGCGGGATTAGCTGCGGCGAGCGGAGCAGGGAGGACAAACAGATGGGCATCGACAAATCGGAATGGGTCGTCGGCAAGGTGCTGGCCAGGCATGCGGCCGAGCGGGGCGAGCGCCCCTTCGTGCAGTTTCAGGATCGTGCCCCCGTGACCTACGGGGAGGCGCATCTCATCGCCAATCGGGTCGGCAATGCCTTGCTGGGGCACGGCGTGCAGCCCGGCGAGCGCGTGGCGGTGATGCTGCCCAACTGCCTGGAATATATCTGGGCCTGGTTCGGCATCAACCGCATCGGCGCCGTGCATGTGGGCATCAACACGGCCTACAAGGGCAGCTTTCTGACCCATGTGCTGGCCAATGCCGAATCCCGCGTGGGCGTGTTCGACCGGGACTACCTGCCCTGGCTGGCGGAGATTGAGGATACCGTGCCCGATATGGAGTTGGTGTTCGTCCCCGGCCCGGCCCTTGGCCCAGGGGAGGCGCCGCCCTTCAAGCGCATCAAGGTGATGGCCTTCGACGCGCTGCTCGCCGGCCCGGCGGACGAGATCGACATCGAGGTGAGCTACCGGGACATCGGCGTGATCATGTTCACCTCCGGCACCACGGGCCCTTCCAAGGGCGTGCTCATGCCCCATGCCCACCTGTATCTGTTCGGCCAGGGCCAGGTGGAGCATCTGCGCCTGGCCGAGGATGACGTCTACTACATCTGCATGCCCCTGTTTCATGGGGGCGCCATGCTCATGCAGCTCTACGGCACGCTGGTGGCCGGGGCGCGCGCCGTGGTGGTGCCCATGTTCAGCGCCAGCCACTGGCTGGACGACATCCGCCGCCATGGATGCACCATCACCCAGTTGCTGGGGGTGATGACCGACTTTCTGCTGCGCCGGCCGCCCACGCCCCATGACAAGGATCACCAGCTCAAGCGCATGCTGGCCTTTCCGGTGACCCAGGAAATCGTCGATCAGTTCCGGGGACGCTTCGGGGACATCACCATGCTGGAGGCCTTCGGCATGACCGAGATCAACATCGTGGTCTGGTATCCCTACGACGATCCGCCCCAGCCGGGCTGCTCGGGCAAGATCTGGGACGAGTACTTCGAGGTCATCATCGCCGATCCGGACACCGACGAGGAGCTGGCGCGCAACGATGTGGGTGAGGTGCTCGTGCGGCCCAAGCAGCCTTACTGCTTCATGCAGGGCTACAACGCCATGCCGGAGCGCACCGTGGATACCTGGCGCAATTTCTGGTTTCACACCGGTGACGCAGCGCGCATGGATGAGCGGGGCTACATCTGGTACGTGGACCGCATCAAGGACACCATCCGCCGGCGAGGCGAGAACATCTCCTCGTACGAGGTGGAGGTGGTGCTCCAGGATCACCCCGCCGTGGAGGAGGCCGCCGCGGTGGCCATTCGCGACGCGGTGGGGCGCGAGGACGAGGTGCTGGCCTGCATCGTGCTCAAGCCCGACAAGCCCGCGCCGACCCCGGCGGAAATGCTCGACTTCTGCGTGCCGCGCATGCCCTATTTTGCCGTGCCGCGCTATATTGAGTTCATGTCCGAGTTGCCCAAGACGCCGTCCCACAAGTTGCAGAAGCAGAAGCTGCGCGATCGCGGGCTGTCGCCGGAGACCTGGGACCGGGAAGCCGCCGGGTACAAGGTCGCCCGGCGCTGAGCAGTTCCATTGCCGGCGCGCGAGGCGGGCGCGCCCGGCACCACGGGGGATTCAACATGGCTTCTCTCGCAGGCACGGCCGACGCCCTGGCGGTGGCGCGGCGGCAAATGCAGCGGCTGCCGGAATTTCCCGGCCCGCCTCCGGCCACGCTGGCCGATGCATACGACCTGCAATTGCAGGTGCAGCTCGCCCTGGGCGGCGAACAGGTGGGCTGGAAGATCGGCTGCACCAGCGAGACCGCCCGGCGCATGCTGGGCGCCGACGCGCCCTTTGGCGGGCCCCTGCCGGATTTCCGCATTTTCCAATCAGGTGACACGGTGCCCACGGGCGCCGATGCGGTGCGCGGCGTCGAGCCGGAGCTGGCCCTGCGCCTGGGGCGGACACTGGTGCCCCGCGCCGCGCCCTACACGGTGGACGAGATGCTGGCCGCGATCGATGCGGTGCATCCCGCCATCGAGATCGTGAACCGGCGCGTGACGGGCGCCATGGGCGGGCCGCTGTTCTGCGTCATCGCTGACGGTGCCGCCAACGATGCCCTGGTGCTGGGCGAACCCCGCCGCCTGGGGGAAATTGCCGATCTGGCCGCGGTGGCGGTGCAGGCATTCGTGAACGATGTCCCCCGCACCGGCGGCCATTCCAGCGCCGCGCTGGGCGGGCCTGCCCAGGCACTGACCTGGCTCGTCAACGACCTCTCCCGGCGCGGGATCGCCATGCCCGCCGGCTATGTGGTCGCCACGGGCCTGCTGACGGAGTTCATCGTCGGCCAGCCGGGCGAGCGCATCGAGGCGGTGTTCGAAGGGGTGGGGCGCGTGACCGTACAGCTGTGAGGCGGGGCATCCCCCGCGCGCATCGGCCCGTGGGCCATGCCGCTTGTCATTGGCCCAAGCCCGTGCGATAGCACTGAACAGTGTGGGATGAGCGCACGGTGCGCTGCCGTACGGGGGCATCCCGGGATGTGCTGCCACCATTTGGTGGACATACGCCCATATTCCGATGTGTCGCCCTGCGTGGCGGCATCCTATTCAGGAGCCTCACATGCCGCTCTCCCGTCCCATTCGCATTTCCCTCGCCCTGCTGCTGCTCGGCCTGTTGCCTGTCACGGCGTGGGCCCATCCTGGTGCGGGGTCGGCCTCGTTCCTCGGCGGCCTGCTGCATCCCCTGACCGGGCTGGATCATGCCCTGGCGCTGCTGGCCGTAGGCCTGTGGGCCGGGGGGCGTGGCGGGGCATGGCGCTGGCGCATGCCGCTGCTCTTCCTGGGCGTGATGCTGGTGGGTAGCGTGGGCGGTGCCGCCGGCGGCCCTTTGCCCGTCCTGGAGCCCGGCATCGCCGTCTCCGCGCTGCTGCTGCTCCTGCTCAGCCTGCATCCGCGCTACCTGCCCGCCACGGGTGTGGTGGGTGTTGTCTCCGTGTTTGCCCTGCTGCACGGCTATGCCCATGGGGCGGAGCTGCTGGTAGGGAGCCTGTCTTCCGCACCCATGGCCGGGTTCCTGCTGGGTGCGCTGCCCCCGCTGGGCCTGGGCTTGGCGCTGAGCCGGCTGGCCGGCGCGCGTGGCCTGGCGGACCGAATGCTGCGCGGCGCCCGTCAGCGCTGATGTCTCCTTTCCCGTTGCCCTGACCGGCGCTGCCTGCCGGGCGTTGGACGCCCCCACGGACCAGGCGCGCCGGTGTCCCCGCCGCCGGCCGTACTCCCGATTCCGCGGTTCCTCATACCCCCATCGTCGCAACACCCCCGCCGTTCCGGATGGCATGTCCGCATTTCCAGATATGCTTAATCATTAGGCATATCATCTTTTCGCACGCCAAATGATTGGGCGGTATTCTTTGGCCATCTCGCCAAAGCATTGTAACAATTGCGTAAAATTTGTGGCTCTTGCCTTGCAGGAGGCAAGACCATCGGGGGGCTCGGCAGACGCGATAGTTGCGGTAGCACTGTGTGCCGGCCCGGGCCGCGGATGGACGCCGCACCGGATCCACCGCGCCACAACGGGAACCACCGGATGACGCCGTGACTGACGCTTATCCTCTTCAGACAACACTTTCCCAGAAGGTTCACCATGCAATGGACCCCAAGTAGAGCGCCCCGCAGGCTGATTGGCAGGTTGGCCCCCTTCGCGGCCACCCTGATGCTGTTTCTTTCGCTCGGCTCCCCCGCGTCGGCCCAGGACGTGATCAAGGTGGGGGTGTTGCACTCCCTGTCCGGCACCATGGCCATCAGCGAGACGACGCTGAAGGATACGGTGCTGATGATGATCGACCAGCAGAACAAGGCCGGCGGCATCCTCGGCAAGAAGCTGGTTCCGGTGGTCGTGGATCCTGCCTCCAACTGGCCCCTCTTTGCGGAGAAGGCCCGCGAGCTGCTGGCCAAGGAAAAGGTCGACGTCGTGTTCGGCTGCTGGACCTCCGTGTCCCGCAAGTCCGTGCTGCCGGTCTTCGAGGAGCTGAACGGCCTGCTGTTCTACCCCGTGCAGTACGAGGGCGAGGAATCTTCCAAGAACGTGTTCTATACCGGCGCCGCGCCGAACCAGCAGGCCATCCCGGCGGTGGACTACCTGATGTCCAAGGCGGGCGGCAGCGTGAAGCGCTGGGCGCTGCTGGGCACGGACTACGTCTATCCGCGCACGACCAACAAGATTCTGGAGGCCTATCTGATCGCCAAGGGCGTACCCAAGAGCGACATCATGATCAACTACACGCCCTTCGGCCATTCCGACTGGCAGACGATCGTCTCCCAGGTGAAGGCATTCGGCGCGACGGGCAAGAAGACCGCCGTGGTCTCCACGATCAACGGTGACGCCAACGTGCCCTTCTACAAGGAGCTCGCCAACCAGGGGATCCGTGCCGAGAATATCCCGGTGGTGGCTTTTTCCGTCGGGGAGGAAGAGCTCTCCGGCATCGACACGGGCCCGCTGGTGGGGCACCTGGCTGCCTGGAACTACTTCATGAGCGCCGACTCCGAGCAGAACGATACGTTCATCGAGGCCTGGCACAAGTTCATCAAGAACGATGACCGGGTGACCAACGACCCCATGGAAGCCACCTATATCGGCTTCAAGATGTGGGCCGAGGCGGTCACCCGTGCCGGCACGACCAAGGTGGATGCGGTGCGCGACGCCATGTACGGCATCGCGCTGCCCAACCTGACCGGCGGCATCGCCGTAATGAACACCAACCACCACCTGACCAAGCCGGTGCTGATCGGCGAGGTGCAGGATGACGGGCAGTTCGAGGTGGTCTGGAAGACGCCCGGCGGCGTGATCGGCGATGCCTGGACCGATTACCTGCCCGAGAGCAGGCTCATCGTGGCCGACTGGAGCAAGCCCGTCGCCTGCGGAAACTTCAACATCAAGACCGGCAAGTGCTCGGGGCAGAATTACTGAGTCTCGCCTGCCCTTAACTCCGGGCCGCCGCGCGCTCCCATCGCGGCGCATGGCGGCCCGGCCCCGCTTGTCTGAATTCTCCGAGTCACGCCATGCCGTCGCGACAATCCGCCCATCTTCCGCGTCGCCGCCTGCTGTTGCGGGGCCTGCTGCTCGGCACCTGCCTGTTGAGCCTGGCCGCGGCGTGGGCGCCCCAGGCGCGGGCCGCGGAGACGCCGCGGGAAGAGATCACCCGTGTGCTGATCCATGGGGAGTTCGCGGACAAGATCGCTGTTATCGACGCGATGGTGGCCCAGGGCGGCGCGCCGGATCTGGCCATGCTGAAGGCGCTGCTGGGCGGGGAGCTCCATGCCAGGAAGGGCCAGGATCAGCTCGTCTATCTGGAAAAGGCCGGCAAGGGCTATACCCTGCGCGATGCCTTCACGGGTGAGCCGGCGGGACAGGTCACCTCCAAACGCCGCGTGGACAAGATTCGCATCAACAATCAGATCCGCAGCCGCCTGCGGGACGGCATCGCCGAGCTGGGCCTGTTCAGCCAGGACCCGGAGGCCCGGCTGGCCGCGGCGCGGGCGCTGGTCACCAGCGGGCGGGCGGGGATCGAGGCCAAATTCGAGCGTGCCCTGGCCGACGAAACGGACACCGCCGTGCGGGCGGCGTTGCAGATGGGGCTGGCGACCCTGGCCATCAAGAACCCCGATTCCGCCGTGCGGCTGACCGCCATCAAGCGCCTGGGCGGCTCCGACGCCCCGGAGGTGCGCGCCGTCCTGGTGGGGCTGCTCGCGCCCGCGGAAGGCGCAACGTTGGATGCGGAAACCCGCGAGGCCGCCAAGGCCGCCCTGGGGCGCATCGACGGACGGCGCCAGTTGTTCACCATCATCAGCAACGTCTTCTTCGGGCTCAGCCTGGGCTCGGTGCTGTTCATCGCCGCGGTGGGGCTGGCCATCACCTTCGGGGTGATGGGCGTGATCAACATGGCCCACGGCGAGATGATCATGCTGGGCGCCTACACCACCTTCGTGGTGCAGCAGCTCCTGCCCAATCTGCTGGGCTGGTCCCTGTTCATCGCGCTCCCGGCCGCCTTCCTGGTCTCTGGGCTGGTGGGCATTATCATCGAGCGCACGGTGATCCGTGTGCTCTACGGGCGACCGCTGGAGACCCTGCTGGCCACCTTTGGCCTGAGCCTGATGATCCAGCAGGGCGTGCGGCTGATCTTCACCCCGCTCAACCGCGCCGTGTCCAACCCGGCCTGGATGAGCGGCGCGCTGGAGATCAACCCGGTGCTCAGCTTCACCTACAACCGCCTGTACATCATCGTCTTCAGCGGGCTCGTCATGGCCGGGCTGCTGCTCCTGCTGCGCTACACCAGCTTCGGGTTGCAGGTGCGCGCCGTGACCCAGAACCGCTCCATGGCCAGCGCCATGGGCATTCGCACGGACTGGGTGGATGCGCTGACCTTCGGGCTGGGCTCGGGCATCGCGGGCATTGCCGGGGTGGCGCTGAGCCAGCTCACCAACGTGGGGCCCAACCTGGGGCAGGATTACATCGTAGACTCCTTCATGGTCGTGGTCTTTGGCGGGGTGGGGAACCTGTGGGGCACGCTGCTGGGGGCCACCATGCTCGGCGTGATGAACAAGTTCCTGGAGCCGTTCTCCGGTGCCGTGCTGGCCAAGATTCTGGTGCTGGTCTTCATCATTCTGTTCATTCAGCGCCGGCCGCGGGGATTGATTGCCCTGCGTGGCCGCGCCGCGGAGGCCTGAATCCATGGGCAAGCAACGCCTGCCAACAATCATGCTGCTGCGCCGGCGCCCGCTGCTGGTGTTCCTGGGCGCGCTAGGCAGCTTCGCCCTGGGCGTGGTGGTGCTCAATGCCGCCTTTCCGCCCGGCACCGCGCTGCATGTGCCCATCTATGTGGTCACGCTGGTGGGCAAATTCCTCTGCTATGCCCTGCTCGCGGTGGCGGTGGATCTGGTGTGGGGCTTCGGCGGCATTCTCAGCCTGGGGCATGGGGCCTTCTTCGCCCTGGGGGGTTATGCCATGGGGATGCACCTGATGCGCGAGATCGGGGCCCGTGGCGTCTATGGCAATCCGCTGCTGCCCGACTTCATGGTGTTCCTCAACTGGAAGGAATTGCCCTGGTACTGGTACGGCTTCGACAATTTCGCCTTCACGATGCTGATGGTGCTGGTGGCGCCGGGGCTGCTGGCCTTTCTGTTCGGCTGGTTCGCCTTCCGCTCGCGGGTCTCGGGCGTGTACCTGTCCATCATCACCCAAGCCATGACCTATGCCCTGATGCTTGCCTTCTTCCTCAACAACCTGGGCTTCGGCGGCAACAACGGCATGACAGACTTCAAGGACGTGCTGGGCTTCTCGCTCCAGGCGGACGGCACGCGCAACGGGCTGTTCCTGCTCTCGGCCCTGGCGCTGGGCGGCGGCGTGGCCCTGTCGCGCTGGCTGGTGCGCAGCAAGTACGGGCGCATTCTGCTGGCCGTGCGGGACGCGGAGAGCCGTACGCGCTTCCTGGGCTACCCGGTGCAGCGTTACAAGCTCTTCGTGTTCGTGGTCTCCGCGCTGCTGGCCGGGGTGGCCGGGGCGCTGTACGTGCCCCAGGTGGGCATCATCAATCCCAGCGAGTTCTCCCCCATCAACTCCATCGAGACGGTGATCTGGGTGGCGGTGGGTGGCCGGGGCACCCTGTTCGGTGCGGTGCTGGGGGCCATCGTGGTCAACCTGACCAAGACCTATTTCACCACCGCCGCACCCCAGGCCTGGCTGTTCGTGCTGGGCACGCTGTTCGTGGTCACCACCATCTTCCTGCCGCGGGGACTGATTGGCGGCTGGCACCAGCTTCGGCCCTGGCTGGTCAGGCTGCGCGCCCTCGGCGGCAGCGGGGTGCCCGTGGTGCGATCGGTGACAGGAGAGAGCCATGACTAACCCCGGCTTCATCGGGCACGGGCCCGAGTCGAGCGCCATGCTCTATCTGGACGGCGTAACGGTGAGCTTTGACGGCTTTCGCGCCTTGGACAATCTTTCCCTGCTGCTGGAGCCGGGCGAGCTGCGCGCGGTGATCGGCCCCAACGGCGCGGGCAAGTCCACCATGATGGACGTGATCACCGGCCGCGTGCGCCCGGACACCGGCGACGTGCTGTTCAAGGGCGGCATCGACCTCACCCGCCATGACGAGGCCTACATCGCCAACCTGGGTATCGGCAGAAAGTTTCAGACGCCCACCGTGTTCGAGAATCAGACCGTCTACCACAACCTGGAGATCGCCATGCAGGCCCCGCGCGGCGTGTGGCCCAACCTGTGGCATCGTCCCGGGCCGCGGGACACCGAGCGCATCGACGAGACGCTGGAGACCATCGGGCTTACCGCGCAGCGGCAGACGATCGCCGGCACCCTGGCCCATGGGCAGAAGCAGTGGCTGGAGATCGGCATGCTCATGGTGCGCGATCTGGAGCTGCTGCTGGTGGACGAACCGGTGGCCGGCATGACCGATGCGGAAACCGAACGCACCGCCGAGTTGCTGCGCGGCATCGCGGGCGAGCGCTCCGTGGTGGTGGTGGAACATGATATGCCCTTCGTGGCCTCGCTGGGCTGCAAGGTGACCGTGCTGCACGGCGGTGCCGTGTTGGCGGAGGGCTCCCATGAGGCCGTGCAGCGGAATGAGCAGGTGATTGCCGTATATCTGGGGCGCTGACCATGTTGGACGTGCAGGACATCGATCTCTTTTACGGGGCCAGCCAGGCCCTGCGCCAGGTGCGTGTCTCCGTGCGCCAGGGCACGGTCACGGCCGTGCTGGGCCGCAACGGGGTGGGCAAATCCTCCCTGCTGCGCGCCATCGTGGGGCTGCATCCGGTGCGCCAGGGGCAGATCCGCCTGGACGGCCAGGACATCACCCGGCTGCCCGCCTTCCGCCGTGCCCGGGCCGGCATTGCCTATGTTCCGCAGGGCCGGGAAATCTTCCCCCAGCTCACGGTGCACGAGAATCTGCTGACCGGGCTCATCGCGGCCCGCAACGGCGGCCGCAGGCTGGACGAGCGCATCTTTCTCCTGTTTCCCGTGCTCAAGGAGATGCTGGGGCGGCGCGGCGGCGACCTCTCCGGGGGGCAGCAACAGCAGCTCGCCATCGCGCGGGCCTTGCAGACCCGGCCGCGATTGCTGGTGCTGGACGAGCCCACCGAGGGCATTCAGCCGTCGATCATCAAGGACATCGAGCGCGTGATCGCCATGCTGCGCGAGGAGGGGCAGATGGCCATTCTGCTGGTGGAGCAATACTACGATTTCGCCAAGGCCCTGGCCGATCACCTGACAGTCATGGAGCGGGGCGAAGTGGTGCTCAGCGCCCCTACGGCCGAGGCGCCGGAAGCGGAAGTGCGGCGCTTCCTTACGGTCTGACGCAACAGGAGGAGCCACGATGATCAACCCGGCCAGGCAGACACGCCCTGCCCTCGTGCCTGCCGCGGACGGCATGCCGACCCCCGTGGAACCGGCCGCGGCAGCCTCCCCGGCCCAGCCGGGCTGGCGGGCCGAGCTGGAGCTGGGCTTCGGCCGCCGTAGCGGGCGCACGGTGCTTACCCGGCGGCGCCACGAGGGGCCGCTGCTGGTGCAGCGCCCCTTCTATCCGGAAGGGCCGGCCGTGGCCCACTGCTACGTGCTGCATCCCCCCGGCGGGATCGTGGGGGGCGACAGCCTCGACGTGCGCATCTCCGTGGATGCCGGCGCCCATGGCCTGATCACCATGCCGGCCGCCACCAAGAGCTACGCCAGCAAGGGGGCGGTGGCCGACCTGACCAACACGCTGCATGTGGCTCCCGGCGCCTGGCTGGAATGGCTGCCCGCGGAGACCATCGCCTTCGACGGCACGCGCTTCCGGCAGGAGACGGCGGTGCACCTGCATGGCGATGCGGGCTTCATGGGCTGGGACATTCTGTGCCTGGGCCGACCCGCCGCCGGCGAGACATTCACCCAGGGATGGGTGCGGCAGGGCCTGTCGATTCTTGTCGATGGCGCCCTCGCCCTGCGGGAGCGCGGTCTGATGGAAGGCGGCGGCACCCTGCTGCGGGACCGCTGCGGCTGGGGCGGCTGGCCGGTGTCGGCGCTGCTGGTGGCCCGCTGGCCCGACGCTGGCGTGTTGGAGCTGGTGCGCGAGGCGCTTGGCCCATGTGGCGACGCGGGCCTGTGGGCCGTGACCCATGTGCATGGCTTTGTGGTGGTGCGTTTTCTGGGGCGGGAGGCCATGGCCGGCCGGCAATGTCTGGAACGGGCCTGGGCCAGCCTGCGGCCCGTGTTGCGCGGCCTGCCCGCCGAGCCCCCGGGCGCCTGGCGCACATGAGGCAATGCCGCCGCGCAGGCGGCGACGGCAATGCATCGACTGGCTGCTCCATGTCCTGTAAAGGCCGTGTCCCCCCAAGGCCATGCGGCCCTGAGGCCATGGCAGTCGACACGAAAGATCCCGGCAACCGCGTGCCCACCTGGACTTGTGGCGCCCGGCAACCGGCAACCCTGGCGGAATGACCGACAATGGATCTGACTCCCCGAGAAAAGGACAAGCTGCTCATCTTCACCGCGGGCCTGGTGGCCGAGCGGCGCAAGGCGCGTGGCCTGAAGCTCAACTATCCGGAGGCCATGGCCTACATCTCCGCCGCGATCCTGGAAGGGGCGCGGGACGGACGTACCGTGGCTGACCTGATGGACTACGGCACCACCCTGCTCGGCCGGGACGATGTGATGGACGGGGTGGCCGAGATGATCCCCGAGGTGCAGGTGGAAGCCACCTTTCCCGACGGCACAAAGCTGGTGACGGTGCACAGCCCCATCACCTGACACCTCGGCGGACATCCCGCCCACCCCGCATCTGTCCCAGCGGCGGGCACAATTCTTCACTCACGGACAGCCTCATGATCCCTGGCGAAATCATCACGGCGGCCGGCAGCATCGAGCTCAATGCCGGTGCGGCCACCATCACCCTGACCGTCGCCAACACCGGCGACCGGCCCATTCAGGTGGGCTCGCACTATCACTTCGCCGAGACCAACCCGGCCCTGTCCTTCGACCGGGCGGCGGCACGGGGCTTCCGGCTGAGCATTCCCGCCGGCACCGCTGTGCGCTTCGAGCCGGGACAGTCCCGCGACATCACCCTGGTGGCCTATCAGGGGCTGCGCCGGGTCTTCGGCTTCAACGGTCAGGTCATGGGACCCCTGGGAGCAGACAAATGAGCACCTTGAGCCGGCAGGCCTATGCGGACATGTACGGCCCAACCACGGGCGACCGGGTGCGGCTGGGCGACACGGAACTGTGGCTGCAGGTGGAAGACGACCGTACCCACTACGGCGAGGAGGTGAAGTTCGGGGGCGGCAAGGTGATCCGCGACGGCATGGGCCAGAGCCAGTCCCCCGCCGCCGAGGTCGTGGATACGGTGATCACCAATGCCCTCATCGTGGATCACTGGGGCATCATCAAGGCGGACATCGGCATCAAGGATGGCCGCATCGCCGCCATCGGCAAGGCGGGCAATCCGGATGTGCAGCCCGGCGTGGACATCGTACTGGGCGCCGGCACGGAGGCCATCGCGGGCGAGGGGCTGATCGCCACCGCCGGCGGCATCGACGCGCATATCCATTTCATCTGCCCCCAACAGATAGAGGATGCGCTCATGTCCGGCATCACCACCATGCTCGGCGGCGGCACCGGCCCGGCGGCGGGGACAAATGCCACCACCTGCACCCCGGGCCCCTGGTACATCGCCCGCATGCTGCAGGCCGCCGATGCCCTGCCCATGAACCTGGGCTTTCTGGGCAAGGGCAATGCCAGCCTGCCCGGCCCCCTGGAAGAGCAGATCGTCGCCGGGGCCATGGGGCTCAAGCTGCATGAGGATTGGGGCACCACCCCCGCCGCCATCGACAACTGCCTGAGCGTGGCGGAAGCCCACGACGTGCAGGTGGCCATTCACACGGACACGCTTAACGAGTCGGGCTTCGTGGAGAACACGGTGGCGGCATTCAAGGGGCGCACGATTCACGCCTATCACACCGAGGGCGCCGGCGGCGGGCATGCCCCGGACATCATCAAGCTGTGCGGGCTGCCCAACGTGCTGCCCTCCTCCACCAACCCCACGCGCCCCTACACCGCCAACACGGTGGATGAGCACCTGGACATGCTGATGGTCTGCCACCACCTGGATCCGCGCATTCCGGAGGACGTGGCCTTCGCCGATTCGCGCATCCGACGGGAGACCATCGCCGCGGAGGACATCCTGCACGACCTGGGCGCCTTCAGCATGATCGCCTCGGACTCCCAGGCCATGGGCCGCGTGGGCGAGGTGATCCTGCGCACCTGGCAGACCGCCCACAAGATGAAGGTGCAGCGCGGCGCGCTCAGAGAAGATCCCGCGGAACACGACAACTTCCGCATCAAACGCTACGTGGCCAAGTACACCATCAACCCGGCCATCGCCCATGGCCTGGGCGCGGAGGTGGGCTCGGTGGAAGTGGGCAAGCGCGCCGACATCGTGCTGTGGAAACCGGCCTTCTTCGGCGCCAAGCCCGCCGTGATCGTCAAGGGCGGGATGATCGTCGCGGCGCCCATGGGCGACCCCAATGCCAGCATTCCCACGCCCCAGCCGGTGCACTACCGCTCCATGTTCGGCGCCCTGGGTCGGGCGGGGCAGCACACCAGCGTGCTGTTCAGCTCCCGCGCCGGACTGGAGGCGGGCATCGGCGATGCGCTGGGCCTGCACAAGCCCGTGGCCGCCGTGCAGGGCACGCGCAGCATCTCCAAGCGCGACATGGTGCACAACGCCACCTGCCCGGTGATGGAGGTCGATCCCCAGACCTACGAGGTGCGGGCCGACGGCGAGCTGCTCACCTGCGAGCCGGCCGCCGTGTTGCCCCTGGCCCAACGCTACTTTCTGTTCTAGGAGACCCTGCCATGACGACCGAGCAGCCCCCGCGCATCACCCTCACCACGCGCCTGGCACAGCCCAGGGCGGCGGAGGGCAAACTGACCCTGCCCTTCGAGCTGCGCTGCCGCAGCCGCCTGCGCGCCACGTTGGACGATGGGCGTCAGGCCGCACTGTATCTGGAGCGGGGCATGGTGCTGCGCGACGGCGACCTGCTGGAAGGGCCGGGCGGGGTGGCGGTGCAGGTGCGCGCGGCGGATGAGACCGTGTCCACCGTGCTCACGGACGATCCCCTCGCCCTGGCCCGGGCGGCCTATCACCTGGGCAACCGCCATGTGACGCTGCAGGTCGGCCCCGGCTGGCTGCGCTATCTGCACGACCCGGTGCTGGAGCGCATGGTCTGTGCGATGGGTCTGGCCGTGCGTACCGAGCGGGCGCCCTTCGAGCCGGAGGCGGGCGCCTATGGGGGTGGGCAGATTGCGGGGCACAGCCACGGCCATTCCCATGGCAATGGCCAACGTCACACGCACGAGCACGAGGACGGTGACGGCCACGAACATGGCCCCAACGGACAGCATCACCATCACGGCGCCCATGGCTGACCCCGCCGCTTGCACGTCCCTGCTGCCGGATGGGCGCCTGCTGCGCCTGCTGCACCTGGTCAGCCCCACCTTGCCCATCGGCGGCTATTCCTATTCCCACGGAATGGAGATGGCCGTGGAGCGGGGCTGGGTGACCGACCAAGCCCAGGCGGGCGAGTGGATTCGCGGCATCCTGCACCACTGCTGGGTGCGGCTGGATGGGCCGATTCTGTGGCGGCTGCATGGCGCCATGCTGAGCGGAGAGCGGGAGACGTTCGACCGTTGGTGCGCGGAACTGCACGCCAGCCGCGAGACCGCCGAGCTGCTGGCCGAGGATGCCCACCTGGGCCGGGCCCTGCTGCGCGTGCTGGCCGCCTGGGACCTGCCGGAGGCCGCGGCGTGGTTTGCCCAAGTCGACACGGACAGCGCGGCCCCGGCACCGGGCTTCGCGGCGGTCTTCGCCGCGGCTGCCGCTTTGTATGGCATCGGCACCCGCGAGACGGTGCTGGCCTGGCTGTGGAACAGCGTCGACAGCCAGGTCGCCGCGGCGGTCAAGCTCGTGCCCCTGGGGCAGACCGCGGGCCAGGCCCTGCTCCTGGAACTGGGGGCGGAGTTGCCCGTCTGCGTAGCCCGCATCGGCGGTACCAAGGACGATGAGATCACCGGCGCGGCCCCGGGCTTGGCCCTGGCCAGCGCCCTTCACGAAACCCAACACACCAGATTGTTCCGCTCATGACGACAAAATCGCTGGATGCAACCGTGACTTCCTCCCGGCCGGGTGCGCCCGCCGCCGGCGCCGTGCCGCCCCTGCGCCTGG
>Ga0326597_10004407_pt1 | contig 19809 bp, 18 predicted proteins | sample RVTome_12_FD_203789 | JGI IMG/M metagenome (GOLD analysis project Ga0326597, IMG submission 203789) | Soil microbial communities from uranium-contaminated site in the Upper Colorado River Basin, Wyoming, United States - RVT100D185 | ecosystem: Environmental > Terrestrial > Soil > Contaminated >...
GGGCGTCGGGAACTTTGATGACGCCAAGGTGGACCTCTTCCTTGCCAGCGAAGCCGCCGACTTGCGCCTGTAAGCCGGTCAGCATGTTAAAAATCGTCGTCTTGCCGGCGCCACGGTGGCCGATTAAACCAACTTTCATTGATGAGCCTCTCTCGTGATCGGGAATTCAAAAGACGCAATGTAGCAGGAATGCGCGGCGGATTAAATCCGCGCAAAGTTGAAAGTCAGAATCTGAAGTTGGCCACGATGCCCGCAGCGTGAAACAATCAAACAGGGTTTCCACGCCCGGCAAACATCCCCTTGGGTCACGGCCGGGGGTGGAATACCCTAGCCGTGACGCGGACTTGTTTATTTAAGGTGTTAAAAAACAACACGCAGCAGCGCTAAATCGAGGAGGCTCCGCCCTGGCGAATTATTTAGGCTGAATTTAACGTTTCAGGGCGAGAAATAAACTGCTCTGGCCGCGCCGCACTAGGAGCAACGCGGACTTCGCCTTATCGCTGCGCGTCAGTTCCCGGTTGTAGTCGGCTAAATTCTTGACCGGTTGGCGATTGATCTCGGTGATGACGTCGCCGGATCGGAGGCCTGCTTCCTCGGCGGCGCTGCCGCGCTTAACCGCGGTGATGACTAGCCCTTCGGCGCGCTCCAAGCCGAAATTCTCGGCGAGTTGCGGTGTCACTGGCTGAAGCGTGAGGCCGAAATCGCCCTCGTGAGTGGCAGCGATGATCTCGCTTTCTTTCATTTCCGCGACCGTAAGCGGCAAGGTCATTTCTTTACCATCGCGTAGGACTTTAACTCGTACGGACATGCCGGGCGCGATGCGCGCCACTTGAATCGGCAGGTCGGAAGAGTCTTTGATCTCCTTGCCGTCAAACTCGACGATAATATCGCCATGTTTGAGCCCAGCGCGCTCAGCGGGTCCACCCTTAATTACATCCGCAATCAAAGCGCCGCGGGCTTGTTTCGAACCCAGCGAATTGGCAATTTCTGGAGTGACCTTCTGCACCGAAGTTCCGATGAAGCCGCGCACCACTTTTCCCTTGTCGCGCAGTTGTGGCAGCAGGTCTTTGACGGAATTGGCGGGGATCGCGAAACCTATACCGATATTGCCACCGGACTGGCTGAAGATCGCGGTGTTGATGCCGACCACTTCGCCGCGCAGGTTGATCAGTGGACCGCCGGAGTTGCCGGGATTGATCGATGCGTCGGTTTGAATGAAGTTGTCATAGGGTCCGGCGCCGATGTTCCTTCCCTTGGCACTGACGATGCCGGAGGTGACCGTATGGTCGAGTCCGAAGGGATTGCCGATCGCCATGACCCACTCGCCCACTTCAAGGCGGTCGGAATCGCCGAGACTAGCCGCGGGCAGGTCGTGGCCGGCGTCAATTTTGATCACCGCGATGTCGGACTTTTGATCTTTACCAAGCACTTTGGCGTCATAATTTTTGCCATCCGACAGCGTCACGGCGATTTTCTCTGCGCCGTCGACGACGTGGTAGTTAGTCAAGATAGTACCGTTGCTATCGATAATGAAACCCGAACCCTGGCCGCCGCGGCGTTGTGGACCGCGCGGCCGCGGAGCGCCAAAGAACCTCTCGAAGAACTCACCCATTTGCTCATCACCCAAGCCCGGCCCGTCTTGAGTCGCCCGGCGTATCTGCGTCGTCGAGACGTTAACCACAGAAGGGCCGAGTTTTTTCGCCAAGTTAGCAAAGTCCGGCAATCTCTGTGCCGCCACCATCGGGGGCACACTGCTCGCGGCAACGGCTGGCTCGACTCCGGGGTAATAAACTCCGATGGAGCCAGAAAGCGCCATTCCCGACATCGCCGAAACCAAGCTAGCCAGCATGATGAGCGAGAGTCTCGATTTAGCTTTTCTCTGGTTGATTCGAGTGTTTATCAAGAATTTGTCCTCCGCTGACATTAGACAGCGCCGCCATATGATTGGTTCGCAGCTACAAACGCTTGAAAACCATCAACGTAGCGTTTTTCGTTATGACGTCGCTAGCCAGCTAGCGGATTAGCTTGCTGTTTTATCCCAGGTCGCTCTAGAGCCGCTTCTTTCCAACGGCACAGCCCAGCGCGCATATAGTCGGGATCGTAGCCCAACGCTTCGCAGAGGACATCGAACGAGAACAGATGGGTACGGTCGCGATCGAGAATCCACTCCTCCGCTTCGAGGTGGAGCGAACGTTTTGGCCCCTTGCGCGCGCTCACGTGGTCCTGATAGCAGCTCACTGCATCGCGCAGCACGGCAAGCATAAGCACCCGCTCGGGATCCATCGGCAGTTGCCGGGTCTGGGTCGATTGATACTGGCTTTCAATCAGCACATCAGGCTGAAACACCGCTAGAGCTTTCTCTTCCATCGGCGCCCGCGGCGGATTGACTGCCTTGGTCCAAAACGGTTGTCGTTCGCGGTTACCTTTAGGCTTTGAATATTCCCCTTTTTTTCTCCTCACGATACACCCCCTAGATACCTTAGACGGTCAAAGAGCGGGCAAGGTTCCCAAGATTCCAGGAATTTTGAGTTTTTTCCCTAGCTAGGGCTTCGTTTGCGAAACGGTTGTTGAAAACGGCTCGGTCAAAAGGAGCGGCGAAACCTACCCCGGCCGGGAAAGCATGCCGCCCAACCAAAGAACTTTTGCAATTGCAGCCGCGCCCAACCTCAGGAGCCCGTCCAGTTGACCGCATGGGGCAAGATGGTAAAGTACCTCCCCATGCCTTTAGCGAGTATCGAAGAAGCGATTGAAGCCTACCGTCGAGGCAAGATGGTCATCCTGATGGATGACAAGGACCGCGAAAACGAAGGCGATCTTTGCATGGGCGCCGAGATGGTCACGCCGGCAGCGATCAATTTCATGGCGACCTACGGACGTGGCCTGATTTGCCTGGCGTTAACCGAAGATCGCGTCAAGCACCTCGGCTTATCGATGATGGTGTCCGACAATACTTCGCCGTTCGGCACGGCTTTCACCGTTTCCGTCGACGCATCCTCGGGAATTACCACTGGCATTTCCGCCGCCGACCGGGCCAAGACAATTCTTGACGCCATCACCGACGAAGCCAAACCCTCGGATCTAGTTTCCCCCGGCCATATTTTTCCACTACGCGCGCGCAACGGCGGGGTCTTAGTCCGCGCCGGCCAAACTGAAGGATCGGTTGACCTGGCGCGCCTCGCCGGACTCAAACCGGCTGGCGTAATCTGCGAGATCATGAAAGACGATGGCACCATGGCGCGCCAGCCCGACCTGATGCGCTTCGCCAAGAAGCATAAGCTCAAAGTGGTCACCAACGCCGACCTGATTCAGTATCGCTTGAACTATGACTCGCTGGTTTATAGGGCCGCGTCCGCGCCGCTGCCAACCCGGGCCGGCGGAGAGTTTCAGGCCATCGTCTACAACACCCATGTTGACGACAACGAGCATCTCGCGCTGATCAAAGGAAAAATTTCTGCAAAGGAAGAAACCCTGGTGCGGGTGCACACCAAATATGTGCCCGGCGATGTTTTTGGGTTTGAGCTGCTTAATACCGGTGCGGTGATTCAGCGCTCCATGGAGATCATTGCCAAGGAAGGCAAAGGAGTCATCTTATATCTGCAACCCAAGCAGAAGGCGCACCATCCGAGCATGATCGCCTATCCGAAATTCGAAGGTAAACAGCAAAAGGAGATGAATCGCTCCTTTGTCTACCAGGCGGACTTCAAAGAGTATGGCATTGGCGCACAGATCCTGCGCGATCTCGGCGTGCGCAAGATGCGCTTGCTGACCAACAACAAGAAACATTTAGTCGGACTGCGGGGCTATGGCTTGGAGGTGACGTCGTTGGTACCGATTCCGCGTGACCAGCCCGTCCCTGAAATACCCAAGCAGACCAAAGCGAAAGCGAAACGAGCCTAGCTATCATTGGCATGTGAAATCTGTATTTTGAAATTCTGAAAGAAGCGAGATCCCGGCCCATGGCGTGGTTAACTCTCAGCGTCGTTAAGTCGCTGATTAAACCTCAACCCGCGGATTTAGATATCTCGGCAAATTCGGACGAATCCGTTTGAGGGCTTCGCCCAGGTTGGAAAACACGCGCTCTTCGATCAACTGTCCGTTCACCCAGTAATCGAGCGCCGGCGCGTCGACGAAGTTGATATCGACGTAGCGTTCACCGACCGGCTCGCCGGTGATGATCACTCGCACGGAAAAACCGGCATCGATCACGATTCCTCTGGTCCCGGCCGGCAAGGGCAGGCTGCTCTTGATCTTGGCTAACCGCTCTGGTGGGTAGGTGCCGATTTCGAGTGAGTAATAGCCCCATTCGCCGGGCGCGATGGTGAGCCCTTTGAATATTCTTTGATTGATGTCGACGAGATTCTTGGCGGCCTCGTCCTGATTGTAATTTTTAAGTAGGTCAACGGCCCACTTTTCGATAATTCCTTTGACCGGCTCGGCGGACTTGTCCCGCTCCTTGACCGGTCGGCGGTCAATCCACCATTTTGTTTCTTCGAAGGGTTTTTCGTCGGCCATCGTAGAGAAGTGAAATTTCTTATGGTCTAAATTCAGCGCGAACTAAATCTTGAATTCTTCAAGTGTGCTCCTGGCGAACAGCGAATCGACGTCGAGTTTCTTGCTGATCAATCCTTGCTCATAAGTGTACTGTACCAGCGTCTCTAAGATATGACGATTGGCCGCCAAACCGTAAGCCCAGGGATCGGGGCCGAGAAGCTCGCGCTCTTTTTCCATTTCGTCGATGGACCACGCCATCATGTATTTTAGCGCGGAGAATTCGTACATCGCCTCCTGGCAAAGCCGTTTCGATTCGTCAAAGGCTTTGAACAAGCTCTGCGCGATCCACGGATGTTGGTCGTAAAATTCTTCGCGGATGACCATCGTGTGCATGATCGGAAAAATCTTGGTACGCTTGAAGTAGTCCGCTTCTACGTCGCGGAAGTTGGGGATCAAACGCTGCACCTTGGGATGGCGGCGCACGAACGGCGACGGCAAATGCGCCGAGATCATGGCGTCGATCTCGCCGCGCTCGAGCATGCCGGAGAGGGTTTTGTCCCCGGGAATCGCTTGAATGTCGATGTTAGGTGGCAGTTTGTGCTGGACTTTGTCCTTCCGGCCGGGAGACTCTTCGCCGCCGGTAAACCATTTCATGTTCTCTGGCAGCACGCCGTACTCATGCTGCAAAATGCCGCGCGCCCAGGTCGCCATGGTAATCTGATATTCGGGCACGCCGACGCGCTTTCCCGCTATGTCCGCCGGCTTCTTAATACCGGAGTCAGTATGGATGTAAATACACGAGTGGCGAAATGTCTTCGACGGAAAAACCGGGATGCCGATCAGCCGCGGTGTCCCTTTATCGCGCGACATTAGGAACGAGCCGGTCGACATTTCCGCCACGTCGAACTCGCCGTAACGCAACATGCGCCAAAAGGTTTCTTCGACCCGCAGGGGTAGATAAGTCAAATCGACGCCTTCCACTTCGACCCGGCCATCCTGCAAGGCGCGCGTCCGGTCGTAGTCCCAACAAGCCAGTGTTAAACGAATTTTGCCCATGAATAGCTCCCTGCGTTGATTCTCATAAAACCCCGCCTCTTGAGGCGGGCACAAAATTAATCGGTTTTCCAAAGGGGGCGAGCATCCCCTTGGGTCGCGAGCGGGGTTCAAATCCCGTTCGCGAATTCAATTGATTTTGCCGAATCAAGAACTCACGCCAGCGAGAAACTGGTTGGCGCTGATGACAAACTGCTCTTTCTTACCTTCCAATACCACCGCCGCTTCGCCCGAAGCGAGCGTGGTGAGCCGCTGAATCTTATACGGCTTGCCTTTGAAGGTCACCTGCGCGCCAAGCTTAAATGGTTCCAGCCTCAGGTGATCCTGTTGTGCGTCGATCTTTTCCATGGGCTGTTTAATAACATATCGGCGCGCGCGCTTAAACCGGCTAGGGACCAGCCGGGTGAATCGGAAATTGACTTCAAGCCCCCCCAAGATTACAGTCCGGCCAATGGGAACGAAACCATGCGTATTGCGGTAATGGGCAGTGGCGCGGTGGGCGGCTATTTCGGCGCCAAACTGGCAGTCGCCGGAAACGAAGTCGCATTCATCGCCCGAGGCAAGCATTTAGCGGCGCTGCAAGCGAGCGGGCTACGGGTCAAAAGCCCGGGCGGCGATCTCACGGTTCACCAAGCGCAATTCACCGAAACGCCAGAGCGAGTAGGCGATGTCGATCTGATCCTGTTTTGCGTCAAATCGTATGACAGTGAAAGTGCGGCGCAGGCGATCGCGCCGATGGTGTCCGGTCGAACGCAAATTCTATCTTTGCAAAACGGCATCGATAACCCCGACAAGCTGGCGCGAGTTCACGGCCAATCGAAGGTCTTGCCTGCAGTGGCTTACGTCGGCGCCCAACTATCCGCGCCCGGGCTGATCACCCACTCAAACGGCGGTCGAATCATCTTCGGCCAGATGGATGGCGCTGTCGGTGACCAAGCAAAAATGCTGCTGCAGACTCTGACGGCGGCGGGAATTCCGAGCGAAGTGAGCGTGGAAATTCGTCAGGTCCAATGGACCAAGCTGCTGTGGAACGCACCGTTCTGCGCCATTAGCTGCCTGACCCACGCGAACATGAATCAAATGGTCGAGTCGGAATCGCTCACCCGGCTTGCTCTGGAGTGCATGGCCGAAGTTCAGGCAGCGGCGCGGACCCAGGGAATTGACTTGCCGGGTCGCCGGTTCGACGAAGTTATGAGCTTTTCGCGCGGATTAGGCGAATTCAAGCCATCCATGCTGCAAGACCTCGAAGCAGGCAAGCCGCTTGAATACCAAGCGTTCAATGGCATCGTCGTCAGTCTGCTCGAGGCGAACGGCCAGTCGGCGCCGATCAATCAGACGTTGCTTGCGACGCTTGAATTCCTCGACCAAAAAATTCGTCGGGAAGCCCAGCGATAGCATCATGCAAACTTCGGCCATTATCGAAATCACCGCAGCTCTGTTGATAAGTTTATGCTATGTTAACCCCGCCTCTTGAGGCGGGCACAAAATTATGGGGTTTCCAAAGGGGGCGAGCATCCCCTTTGCGATAATTAGATAGCGGCGGGGTTAAATCCTCGCCCGCGAAGTGGCTTCGTTTAATTTTGCTGGCTACCGGGCGCGCGCTTGGGCGAACGGGCAACCAAGATCAGATCGCCAAGGGCCAGTATATCTTCGCCGTTGCCGGCGGCTGCGCCCGCCACACCGAGCCGAAGAAATAAGCCAACATCGGTGCTCGCCCGTTGCCGATCCCATTCGGCATCGTCTACAGCACGAATCTAACCCAAGACAAGGAAACCAGCCTAGCCGGTTGGACCGATCAACAGATCCCAAATGCGATCGTCAAAGGCGTGCGCCGCGACAATATCAAACTCTTGCCGGTCATGCCCTATGAAAAATATTCCGGCATGGCGCAAGGTGACTTGAATGCGCTGATCGCCGACTACCTCAAATCCATCCCGTCGATTAATAACAAGGTCCATTAAAACGCGAGCGGTACCCTCGCTAGTTTCTTTTTACTTGCTTCATTACATTGGCAAGAATCTCGTCGGCGCTGACGTTTTCAGCTTCGGCTTGGAAGTTGAGGATGATGCGATGGCGCAAAGCGTCAGCAACAAGGTTCTCGACGTCTTCATAACTGACGTGTACCCTGCCTTCCGCTAACGCGTTGCCTTTGGCGCCGAGGATGATCGACTGGGCGCCGCGCGGGCTTGAGCCGAAGCGAATGAATTGCTTGACCGAAACGTTAGAAGAGCCGCTTTGCTCGCCGTTTGGCTGGGTCGCGTGCACCAGCCGCACGACATAATCTTCGATCGGCGGCGCGATCATTACTTGGCGTAGCAATAGCTTCATCTCGTTGACCAATTGAATGCCATCGTCGGATAAAACTTTCGTGCATGCGCCGACCTCCGCGCCGGTGGTGCGCTTAAGAATCTCGCGCAATTGGTCCGGCGCGGGCGGCGCCACCAGGAGTTTGAAAAAAAATCGGTCGAGCTGCGCTTCTGGCAACGGATAGGTACCTTCAAGCTCGATAGGATTTTGCGTCGCCAAAACCATGAAGGGCGATTCGAGAACATGGGATTCGCCGAACACCGTTACCTGCTTTTCTTCCATGGCCTCCAACACCGCCGATTGGGTTTTCGGCGTGGCACGATTGATTTCGTCGGCGAGCACCACATGGGCGAAGATCGGTCCCTGCTTGAATTGAAATTCGCGGCGGCCGTTGTTGTCCGTGAGCACTTCGGTGCCGACGATGTCCGAGGGCATTAAGTCCGGCGTAAACTGAATACGCTTAAAACTCATCCCCAGCGCATGGCTCAAGGACTTAACCAGCAGCGTCTTGCCTAACCCCGGCACCCCCTCTAATAAGATGTGGCCACCGGCGAAAAAAGCGATCAGCACTTTGCGAATCACTTCGGCGTGACCGACGATGACCTTTTGTATTTCGCTCTCGAGTCGTTGGAAGGTTTCTTGAAATCGCTCCGGTTCCATTTACCCTCTCTTTCTCATCATCGAATAATGCCGCGGTACTCGAGCGGCATTGGCTGTTTCTCGGTCGGCGCGTTGGGGACATGGGCCGGTAGCGGCACATTGCTCACGGGAACTTGCGAACGCCCCCGGTGCCCGGTCCCTTCTTTAGTCGTTTTACCTTCCCCTTTGGTATCCGCCGCAACCTCTTCCGGCAACTGCACGGTGACATAGCGCGCGCCTTTGAGTCCGTCCTTGCCCTCGCCCGCCTGGTAGAAACGTTCCGCCGGCGGCGCGCTCTGCGGCGGTTCTTCCGACGCTTGGTTTTTACCGCTGCCGTCCTTCGAACCGCCTTGGCCCTTATCCGCTCTATCCTTATTGGGTTCTTTGCCCGGCCGGTTCGGGTCGGGTTGATTTCCCTTGGTGTCACCTTGGTGCTGTTGATTCTTGTCTTGGCCCGGCTCTTTCGGATTTCCCTGCGCCGACTTGCCTTGTTGCATGTCCTGGCTTAATTGCCCGCCCAGTTTTCCCGGGCCGTCGGCGCCGCTCCCTTGACTTTGCTTGCCTTCGCCTTGACCCTCCTTGGGTAAGTTGCTCTGGAGATTGCCGCCACCCTGGGATTGATTTTTCTGTTGCTCCTGTCCGCTCGCCGACTGTTGTTCTTCCAATCCCTTTAATTCATCCGCCGCTTGACTGAGCAGATCACGATTATTTTTCTCATCCTCTGTTTTTTGTCGTTCTTCGACTTTTTGCTCGATCTCCCGCACCGCCGCCTGTTTTTCTTGCGGCTGAATTTTTGGATCCTCTAGTTTCGCGGCGAGGGTTTTCAACTGCTCGGCCAATTCTTTCAAGCGCGGCGCCTGGGCCATTCTTTCCGCCAACTCACGCAACCGCTGTGAAGCCGACACCGGATGTAACATGGAAGCAGCCACCGGTAAGAGAAGATACAGCAGAAGCACCACGACCAGTGAACTACCTGCCGACCAGTACGTCGGCGGTTTAACCTTGTAAGGAAAATCTCGTTTGAGCTCGACTCGCCCGACCAACTCCTCAGCATCCTGGCGCAATCGTGAGAGCAACGGCTCAGTACAATTCCCCGGATCGATGGTCGCCAAGGTAAGAAAATGATCCTTCGCGCCGGCGCGCTGGTCGACCAGTTGCGCCGCTTGGGCCAGCTTTACAAGCCGCGGCCGGTAGCGCAGCGTGATGACAAGCGCACCAAGGCTGAGCGCTAATATCGCGACCGTTGACGCGACCGTCTCGTTAACCCACGCACCTTGCACGAGTAAGTATACGGCGCAGAGCGACGCCAAGACCGGGGGAAAAACAATCAGTAAGGCATCCCAAAGGGCGTGATTGCCGAGTTGGGCCCTCAGCTTAAGGACCATAGTCTCAGGCCGGGGGCGCTCTTCAGGGTGGGACGATGACGCCATCAGCGAAAATATAACATGTTGGCAGAGAGGCTTAAACGTAAGCGGGTCAACGCCGCTCGGCGACTTTCCGTGGAGTTTGAGAGTTTGTTCGGACTGGCTGAAAGATTTTTACCGCACGGTTGTGCGCCTCGATGGTTTCGGAAAATAGATGAGTACCATCATTTTTTGACACGAAGTAAAGATACGGCACATGGGCCGGCTGCAGCGCCGCTTTGATGGACGCGACGCTTGGGTTGCAGATCGGCCCCGGCGGCAGGGCGGCGATACGATAGGTGTTGTAGGGATTGTGATCCTGCAAATCTTTGCGCGTTAAGTTGCCGTTAAAATCTTTGATTCCGTAAATCACTGTCGGGTCGCTTTGAAGCGGCATTTTTTGTTTGAGCCGATTGTGAAAGACCGCGGACACCAACGGGCGCTCTTGCTGAACACCGGTCTCCTTTTCAATGATCGAAGCCAGTGTCAAAATCTCATGCGAAGTTAGCGTGATACTGCTCGGTCGTTGCGCCAAAACAGATTGCGACACTTTCCGAAATTGTTCGGCCATCGTGATAATGATATCTTTTTCGGCGGTCGCCGGCGTGAAATGGTAGGTGCTCGGAAACAGATAACCTTCGAGGCCTTTGCCTTGCAGCCCCCAATTTGCCAGCAAACTCGGATTAGCCGCTTCCCTGAGAAACTTCTCCTTATCCGCGATCTGCATCTTGTCGAGCAAGACGGCGATCTCCTTGACGGTTAATCCTTCGGGAATGGTCACGATGTAGAAGACCCCTTTACCGGTAACCAATCGTTCTAAAACTTCCCGTGGCGCCACACCGTTATCGAATCGGTAAAGGCCTTGATGAATCCGCTTTTCCGCGCCCCGCAGCCGCGCCCACAACGTAAAGAACCAGCTATTGGTGATGACTTTTTGCTCACGCAGTTTGCGCGTCACGGAGGCCAAGGAGTCGCCTGGCTCCACCCGCACCTCCGCCGGAACCGGCCCGATGACCGGAATCGAATAATTGATGTTGTAAAATAGCAAAGCGGCAGCGAGCGCCGTGGCAGCGGTAACACTAGTAAGGCTGCGAAGTAAAGTTGTCACGCTGGGTTGTTGGAGGGCTTGTCTGAATCGGAAAAGCCATCTGTTTGCACTTAATTTTCCGTCAAATTAACCTTTATCCAGCCTTCGATTTGTCGCAAGAATCCGGCAAATGGAGCTTCCCCCGGCGCCGTAGCGAAACAGGCCTTGCGCACGTAGTCAAGCGCGCCCGAATAATATTCGAATTTACCGGCGAGCTCCTGAAACAGAAAATATCCGGTACGGTAGAGCGATAGATCCAGCTCCGAGACCGTCCAGTAGGAGCGGCTTCCTTCTTGAAGGTAATAATCGAGAGAGCCTTTCCCCTCGACGTATTGGCGGAAAATACCGCTCATGAAGAGCGCATAATCGCCCAGATATTTTCGTCGTGAGCGCTCCCGTAATACGTCGGTCTCATCGGCCAAGGTCGACGGCGCTTGCTGGGCGAGCATTTCCACCACGCTATCCACCTTGCGGCCGTTGTCGGCACGGACTTTGTACAGATTCTCCGATCGGGCAAAGTCGGTTAAGACATCGGCTACATAGCTGGCAACCCTTGCGTCATGAATACCCAATTGCCAAAAGCTCTGGCGCACCGAATGATGAAAAAAGCCCCGCAATTGATTGTCCACTGCTTGATTTTCCATAAGCGTAAAACAATAATAGCAATTTTACGATTTTGTGAAAAGATAAGTTTTTGCGCGGCCCCAAGATGGCTGTTTTGACTGTTATTAATCAACCCCATTTCACTGGCGCGACCTTGACCCAGCCGGTGATTGAAATACGCAATCGGCGATGCTCGCCGGTTTGGAACTTCTTTAATAATTCCATGCTACAAGCAAAGTAGTCAACCGTAAATTGACGAACGCTGGCGAATTTTGCCACCAGGGTTATAATAACAGAAATTTGGTAGCCTGAGGGAATCTTAGCTGAGCAGAGGAAACCATGGCAAGAGATCTCAAAGAGGACTTTTTTCGGCTCGATGGTGCGTGGGCTTCCTTCGAGCTAATGTCGATTCGCCGGCGCGACGATTATTTAAAGCCGTTTCGCGTTCTGCGTTGTAAAATTGACGATCAAGTCGACTTCCAGGCTCCTGAACCGCTGCAAGCTAAAACCGAGGCAACCGTGTTAATCGAAATCTTTGGTGACGAGGAGCTGGTTGCTGCAAGTGGCCTTGGGCCAGTCCATGCCGTCGACAACGCCATGCGCAAGATCCTCGAAAAGCATTATCCGCAACTTTCCGAGGTGCGCCTGGAGGAGTTCGATGTTCGTTTAATGCACGGTGTCGGATTGGAAGAAGATGACGAACGCGGTGCTGGCGCTCTAGTCCGAGTATTGGCGATCTTCGCCGATGGCGATGAAAGATGGGGTACCGTTGGTGTTGCTGCGGATATTCTTCAAGCCAGCGTCGAATGCATTATCGACGGCTTGGAATGGAAGCTTCGCGGCGAACACAAGCATTAGTTGAAAAAATGCTCAACGCGGGTTTTTTCAGCTCGTTCAATGCCGCAGTGCGGTTCAACTATTCTTTTGCGACGATTCTAGTCATAGCCGTTACGCTCATGGGTTGCCGGCCCGAAGACAGCTTCATTTTTCATCCCAGCGCCGAGATCGTCCAAACGCCGCGTCAGGCTGGCCTACAGTTCCAAGATCTTTACTTCACCACAGCCGATGGGGTTCGACTCAATGGCTGGTTCATTCCGCACCGCGACGCCCGTGCCACCCTGGTTTGGTTTCACGGTAACGCCGGCAACATCAGCCATCGAGTGGAAAACATTAAACTGCTGCACGACAAAGTTAAGATCAATATCTTCATTTTCGATTACCGCGGTTATGGCCGTAGCGCGGGCAGCATTTCCGAAGAAGGCAGCTATCGCGACGGCGTAGCCGCGCTCGACTTTGTTCGACAACAGCTCGGCGTCGAAGCGAAAAGTCTGATTATTTTCGGCCGCTCTTTGGGCGCCGCGGTGGCGGCTGAAGTGGCCCTCCGATTCCCATGCCGAGGGTTGATATTGGAAACGCCCTTCACGTCGATCCGAGACATGGCCAAAACGGTTTTCCCGGTTCTGCCGATCGGCCCGCTGCTACAAACCCGCTACGATGTGGTGGAAAAGGTTGGCCGGATCAAAGTTCCGCTTTTGGTGCTTCACGGCGACCATGATGACGTGGTTCCCTATGAGCAGGGCAAGAAAGTTTTTGCCGCGGCGCGCGAACCCAAGGAGTTTTATACGATCAAAGGCGCCACGCACAACGATACTTACATCGTCGGCGGCGACGCCTATTTTCAGCGCCTACGCAGATTTGTCGAGACGGTGATTCCGACACAACCGTAGAGCGAGTCTGTCTCGCTCGCCCGCAATCGGCATAGAAATCATTGGCGGAAATCTAATCTAAAGATCGCTTGGACGCGCCGTTTGCCCGCTGGTACGCATTTCGCACGTACTGTGAGATCATGCGTTGGGTGTTGAAGAAAGAACCGTTGAGCGCAATGGCGGAGCGCATCACCTGAGCGAATTTGTCAGGCTCTTTGTAATAGAGCGGCAAAATGACTTCCTCGAGTTTTTCGTACAGCGACGCGGCTTCCGCCCTGGAATCATTTTCCGAGGGGTTGGCTGCGCCGATCGACCAACCTGTAACACCTTCGATATGGCCTTCGATCCACCAGCCGTCGAGCACGCTGACACTCGGCACGCCGTTGAGCGCCGCCTTCATGCCGCTGGTGCCGGAAGCTTCTTGCGGCCGCAGCGGCGTATTGAGCCAAACATCGACGCCGGAGCAAAGCAGTTGGCCCAACGCCATGTCGTAGTTTTCCAGATAAACCACGCGGACGTCGCCGGCGAGCGCCGCGGCGGCCTCGAAAATGCGGCGAATGATGGCCTTGCCACCGTCATCGCGGGGATGCGCCTTACCGGCGTAGATCAATTGCAACGGCCCGACCTGGCGGGCAATTTTTTTCAGCCGGTCCAGGTTGGTAAATAATAAATCGCCGCGTTTATAGCCGGTGGCGCGGCGGGCAAAACCAAGGGTGAAAACTTTTTCGTCGAGCTGGCTACCGGTGAGCCAGCGGACCTGTTGCAACAGTGCTTTTTTCGCTTGACCATGGGCCTGACGAACTTCCGACAGCGGAATGCCGATGGCGTAGCGCAGAAAACAGTTGTCGCGGCGCCATTCCGGAATCGTGCGATCGAATAATGCCGCCATCGCCGCCGCGGTCCATGTCCCCGCGTGGACCCCGTTGGTGATCGCATCGATGCTGTGGTTCGGAAACATCGCCCGCGAAACCTCGCCGTGACGCATCGATACGCCATTGACGAATCCGGAAAATCTGAGCGCCAGCTCGGTCATATTGAGCGAGCCGTTCATGACACGCAGCTGGTTGAGCACGCTGACGCGCCGTTCGCCGAGCACACGACCCACTAGTTCGGGATTGAAGCGGTCGTGACCAGCGGGCACGGGCGTGTGGGTAGTAAACGTGCATTGCTGGCGTACCGCCTCGACTTCGTTTTCCGAGAAACGGTATTGCGGTTGCTGTCGGGCCCGCTCTTCCATCAGAGCGAGGGTTGCCAAGGCGGAATGTCCCTCATTCATATGGAACACCCGAATTTCGTTATAACCGAGCGCGCGCAGCATGGCGACCCCGCCAAGTCCTAAAATCGCTTCTTGGCATAAACGATAGCGTTCATCGCCGCCATAAAGAAAATCGGTAAAGCTGCGGTCGGCGGCGCTATTTTCCTCCAGATCGGTATCGAGAAAGAGCAAAGGAACGGTATGTCCGGTGATGCCGACAAACCGGTATTGCCAGGCGCCGATCCGTACTTCGCGGCCTTCGAGCAACACCGACACCCTGGGCGCTAGACGCGTCAGGTGGTTTTCCGGCGACCACTTCGACGGGCTTTCTGACTGGTTGCCACGGGCATCGAGCCGCTGATCGAAATAGCCTTTGCGGTGCAGCAATGAAACCGCCACCATCGGGATTTCCAAATCGGCTGCGGAACGCAACATGTCGCCGGCGAGAACGCCCAACCCCCCGCTGTAGGTGGGCATGGCGGAGTCGGCCGCAACGTCCATAGAAAAATAGGCAATGGCGCCTATCTTAGGCAAAACGTTACTCATAGGTTATTACATCGGTTCAATGGGGAAATGACTATTTTTATTGGGATGTTTGGTGCAATGGCAAGCTTGAAAAGAGTCCCGGAACTTGTGCACGTGAGATGGATATTAGCATGACGAATTGGCAGCATCAATTCTCCGCGCTATGGGGGCATTTGGATGCAAGCGTGATGCCGCCAACGAAATCGCTGACGTGCTAAGACATCGAAATGAGCGGGCGCGATAAGTTTTGGCAGAATTAGGGAAATTCTAGCTTTTGTCCGCTATTGGGACGATTGCGTGATCCGGCATATGGTGCCGATGCTAGCTCAACCGAAACGCTTCTCTTAGCACATTCCAGGAAGCATGCCCGGCTAAAGTGCGCAATACTGCGACAGTCGGCGGCATCATGGGAAATGTGCCCGACTGCAAGCGCTCTAACGCGTCCGCGGCAGAAATCCATAAGCTTTCCGAAACCTCCTCCGAACTCTGCAGCGGGGTTTGGCGTGGTGGCAATGCCGCTAGATAGAAGTGTGTATCGAAGCGCACGGGGTAATGCTCCGGGGTGACCCGGTGAAAAAAATAAGTGAGGCGAGCCAAGTCGCAATATAGACTTTCCGCTGCTAAAAGGCTGGCGAGATCGATGGTGCCTCGCTGGAGAAGCTCGCGCTGTGAGGCCAGTCGCTCGGACAAACCCTCCTCCGTCGCAGCGCCGCAAGCACCATTTTGGGGAACGAAAAAATGCACGCCCGCCTCTTCGTACAATTCTCTAACGGCAGCGACCCAGTGGCCCAGGCAAACTTCCGGTTCGAGCGCGCAGCCCAGCCGCTGCTGGGCTTCCGCCGCTGTTAGCCCTTGGGTCAAACCCAACATTTCGGGATAGCTATCGGATTTTTCGACCCGGCCGCCGGGGAAAACGTAAACACCGGCATAGACTTCGATCTTTTCTGGGCGCCGGTTCATAAAGATTTCAAAACCGCCGGTATGAGTCGGTCGAACTAAGACCACGGTTGAAGCGGGCAGAGGAGTTGCTGGGGCTACTTGTTTTTCCTGTTTGGCTTCGCTCATGTCCGACTTACTGCTCGGTTCCTCGAATCCATGATATAAAAAGATAAACTCTGGCGCTTTGAGAAAAGCGGTTTTAACGCTGTCCATAACCCAAGGGGATGCTTGTCCCCGTTAGACAACCCCATTGGTTAATGGCTTCACGCTTCAGGTAGCGAGTTCAGGTGAATGATCAACTACGCGGGGACGGTTTGCCAATATGAATGTGCGCGCCCGTCGCCGCACCTGGGACAGCGTTTCTAAACGCGATGAATGGTATTCCTGCCTGGCGCAAGTAACGCAATAAAGTCTGTCCTTCTTTACTGTCGGGATGAAGCGCCACATCTATCGCATTTCGATGGTCGAAGCGCAAACGGTCGTGCGTCGCGGTCTGGCCGAAAGCGCTGATCGGCATGGCTCGGCCAAACGCCTGGGTAAAAAAATTTTCAATCTTCGATGAATCGCCCAGCGACCAAGCTGCGCCGCCGTTAAAACGTAGAAAGGCGCTTGATTCGCTGTAGCCGCCAATGGCGAGGGTTGGCAGCCGGAGCAATTCGTCGCGCATGCTATATTCCGTCAGCGCCATGTCGGTTTCGCCAAGCCAGCGCTTGTCTTCATCCACCCGAAGCATGGCTTCGGCCAACGCATGTTCCGCTTGCAGCACTTCGTTTCGCGCAATGAGTCCCGCATAGTACTGCTCGCGTTTTTTTTCATACAACTCGGCGATACGCAGCCTCTCGGTTTCATGCAGTGCGAGCAGCTTCTCCGCCCCGGCGCGGGTTTCTTTGATTTTTTGGATGACATCGGCGCGTACGCGGGTCAATTCTGTCTCGTTTGGCAGGGCCCGACGGCGGGATGGACCCTTGCGACTTTCCTGGGGGTGGCCGGGTGGGCTATAAGAAAAGACCAGCGAAAGGCAACTAAGAATACCTACGCCCAAAAGCGCTGCCATGCGGCGGTTTTGCCGCGACCGATTAAACATTTACAAAAGTTTAGGAATTTAGCCGTGCCGGGTCAAGCGATTAGTTCGGTTTCTAACATAGTTATCGGGTTAACCGTGGCGAGTTAAGATTGTCATTAATGATGAAATTTGCTAACCGCCCCACCGGCGGATTATTGACGCGGCCGCCCATCAGGCGGCTTTGTTGCATCGTAGCCGTACTCCTGACAACCGCCTACGCTTCCGCCGGTCAAGCTGCGGCGCTCCCTGATACCATCGCCAGGGTCAAATCGAGCGTCGTCGCCATCGGCACCTTTCAGAAAACCCGCCGACCCCCGTCAGTCTTTTGGGGCACCCGCAACCCAGTGGCATCACCTACGCGATCCCAATCAAGCATGTATAAAAACTTCTTATGAAATACGGGAGAAAATAAATCGTGCCGAGATTGGGATCACTACGGTTGGATGCTAGCGGCCGAGCCGGGCCGAAGGCCTGCCGATATGAATATGCGGGCCGGTGGCAGCGCCTGGGACGGCTTGTCTGAAGGCCAGGAACGGGATACCTGACGCGCGCAGATAATCGATCAATCTGCGGCCTTCCGTGCTATCAGGGTGAAGCCCGACATCGATGGAATCGCGATGATCGAAGCCTAGGCGTTTGTGCGTGTGCGACTGACCCAAGGCCGTGATGGGAAGCCTGCGGCCAAAGGTTTGAGCAAAGAAATTTTCAACCCGTGCAGTTTCTTTGATTGACCATTTGAAGCTACCGTTGAAACGCGCGAGCTCGGTGGTCTGCGTGAATCCTCCCGCCGGTAAAACCGCCATGCGCAATACCTTCTCGCCCAAGATCGCTTCAGTAATCGCGATGTCAGCCTCGGTTACGTTATGGCGCAGCTCGTGGACGCGCTTGAGCGCTGCAACGAATGACTGCTCCGCTTCAACGACCTGATCCTTGGCAATTTGCCCTTCTAGAAATTCCTTGCGCCGCCTGATCACTTCACTCCTGAGCTTTGCCTGGTCTTTTTCATAAACCCGCAACAGACGACGGTCTTCGGCCAGCGATTTCTGCAAATCTTCGACGGCGATCGACGCCGTGCCATGATTCACCGAGGTACCAAAACCAGGGCGCGGGGTCCAACTATTGATCGCAAAATACAGCGTCACCAGGAGCGGCGGCATCATCGCGGCCATGAGCACCAGACGGGATCTTAGAATGTCGGCGAACATGAAGCCTAAAGTCTACGGGCTTAGCCCAGGACGGTCAAGCTAAATTGCCCTCTAATTTCGTGTCATTAAAATCGGTTATCGGATCACTTTATCTGCCCGTATCAGCACATTTGGCGGAATCGTCAGGCCGATCTACACCAGACCGAGAATTGGCCTGACCATTGGACTCATCACCATTTTCATGTTCATCGTGGCGCAACCTGCCGCCGTCAGTCGCCCGCTGTCCACAGGGACTCCGTGGTCTCGGCTTGCAAGTTTGCTACACGCTGTAGTCATTTTGCTACTGCTGCGCACTTAGAGCTGGTTTCGCCTCGAGGCTAGATTGTCGCGCGGAGCTGGGATACCAATTCGTTCACTTCCTCAAATCCCTTTTGCCAAAACTCAGCTTGGTGAATGTTGACCCCCAGCGACTTGAGGAGCGTTTCAGGTGCGGCCGAGCCGCCGGCTTCTAGCAGCGCGAGATATTTCGGCACGAAGCTTTTGCCTTGGTCTTTGTACATGCGGTAGAGCGCGAGGACCAGGAGCTGGCCGAAGACGTAGCTGTAGCAGTAGAAACGCGAATGGATGAAGTGAGGGATATACGACCAGCCCCAGCGGTAGCCTTCCGGCATCTCGACTGCATCGCCGTAGTATTTGCCGTTGGCGTCGAGCCAGAGCTTGCCGAGCGCGTCGGGCGTTAGCCGCTTTTCATTTCTGGCCGCGAAAGCGAGCTCTTCGAATCTCGTCAGCACGTTTTGGCGAAACACGGTGGCAAAGATGTCTTCGATCTTGCCGGCAAGAAGAGCGACCCGCGCCTGCGGATCGGTTTGCTGGGCGAGCAGGTTATCAAAGACCAGCATCTCGGCAAACACCGATGCGGTTTCCGCGGTCGTGAGCGGCGTGTCGTAGTTAAAATAGTTTTGCTTACGGCTGAGACAGCCGTGCAGACCATGGCCGAGCTCGTGGGCGACGGTCATCACGTCGCGCAGGTTGTCGTCGTAATTGCACAGGATGTACGGGTGAAGCTTCGGCGTGGGCGAGGCACAGAAGGCACCGCCGCGTTTGCCTTGGCGAATTTCGGCGTCGATCCAATTTTTATCGAAAAAGTCTGTGGCAAGTCGGCGGAAGGTCGGATCGAAGGCGCCGAAGGCGTCAAGAATGACTTGTTTAGCCTGGTCGTAAGGAAATGGCCGTACTTCTTTGCCGACCGGCGCGTACTGATCGTAGAGAGCCAGCTGGGGCAAGTGGAGAAGTTTGGCTTTCAAACGAAAGTAGTCCTGAGCTACGTGGTAATTCGCCTCCGTCACTTCCATCATCGTCTTAACCGCGGCGCCATCAATTTCGTTCGATAGGTGGCGTTGGGCGATCGGCGTCGCATAGTGGCGCAGGCGGTCCACGGTCAGGTTGTCCTGAATCAGCGTGTCATAAATAAACGTCAGAACCTGGCCATGCTGCGATAGCCCTTGGTAGAGCGTGTCCATGGCCCGCTGGCGCAGGTCGCGATCGGGTTCATGCAAGAGGGAAAGAATCTGACTGAGATTTAACTCTTCGGTC
>Ga0326597_10004408_pt1 | contig 19809 bp, 18 predicted proteins | sample RVTome_12_FD_203789 | JGI IMG/M metagenome (GOLD analysis project Ga0326597, IMG submission 203789) | Soil microbial communities from uranium-contaminated site in the Upper Colorado River Basin, Wyoming, United States - RVT100D185 | ecosystem: Environmental > Terrestrial > Soil > Contaminated >...
TGCCGCCGAGCGACAGCATGAAGACGGTCATCGCGAGCGCGAGGACCGGCCGGCGCCGCGCCAGACCCGCGTAATCCGAAAGCTCCACCTTGTCCTCGCCGCCGCGCGAGGCGAGCAGCACGAACGCGAACGCGCCGACGTTCGTCAGCGTGTACGCGAGCGCGTAGAAGAGCACGCTCGCGCCGCCGAACGCCGTCATGCACGAGGCGCCGACGAGGAGGTACCCGGCGTGCGCGATCGATGAGTACGCGAGGAGCCGCTTCAAGTTCGTCTGCCCGAGCGCCACGACGTTCCCGACCGTCATCGTGAGGACGGCGAGCACGGCGAGCGCGTTCGTCCAGATCTCCGAGAGGGAACCGAGCCCCACGACGAACGCGCGCAGGAGCGCGGCAAACCCCGCCACCTTCACGGCCGTCGACATGAAACCCGCGACGAAGGTCGGCGAGCCTTGGTAGACGTCGGGCACCCACATGTGGAACGGAACCGACGAGATCTTGAACGCGAAGCCGACCAGCAGAAGCCCCATGCCCACCATGAGGAGACGGTTCCCGCTCGATTCCTGCATCTCGACGACGCGCGCGATCGAGAGGAGATTCGTCGTTCCCGTCGCCCCGTAGATGAACGCGATGCCGTAGACCAGGAAGCCGCTCGCGAAAGCGCCGAGGAGGAGATACTTGAGCGCAGCCTCGTTCGAGAGGAGGCGGCCGCGCGTGATCCCCGCGAGGGCGTAGAGGGAGACGGAGAGAACCTCGAGCCCGATGAAGATCATGATGAGATCGGACGCTTGGACCATCATCACCATGCCGATCGCCGCGAAGAGCAGGAGCCCGTAGTACTCGCCGGCCGGCAGGTTCTCGCGCCGCGTGTACGCGAGCGAGTGCATCACGGTGAGGAATGCGGCCAGGAGCACCACACTCCCGGAGAAAATCGAGAGCCCGTCCACGGCGACCATGCCGCCGAACGCCTCGCGCTCCGCGCCGACGCCGAGGAGAAGCGCCACTTCCGCGGCGAGGATCCCGGCGATCGCCCAGAACGCGGCACCGACCGCGCCGCGGCGGCCGGACACCGTGCCCGAGAGGAGGCTCGCGCACGCCGCGAAGAGGAGGATCGCGACCGGCGCGACGGCGCCACCGTCGAGCGGCGGCCATTGGATCGGCGTCATCGCGCTCCCCCCTCGTCATCCGCTGCCGCGTCCGGTGGAGCCGGAGGCCCGCCCCCGGCCGGGCGCTCCGCCGCCGGCACGACCGCATCGGCGGCGGCGACCGGCGCGGCCGGTCCGAACGCGGCCTGCATGCCGGCGCCCGAAGGAGACTCGAGCAGGTTCGCCTCGCGCACCGTCGTGACGAGGTGGTCCACCGAGGCCTCGATGCGGCCGAGGAACGTCTTCGGGTAGACGCCGATCCACACGATGAACACAACGAGCGGCAGGAGCACCATGACTTCGCGGAACGAGAGATCGCGGAGCGCGCGGTTCTCGGGCAGGGACACCTTGCCGAACATGACGCGCTGGAACATCCAGAGCATGTACCAGGCGGCGAGCACGACGCCGAGCGTCGCCACGACGGCGAACCCGGGATGCTCGCGGAACGCGCCCACGAGAACGAGGAACTCGCCGACGAATCCGTTGAGCCCCGGAAGCCCGATGCTCGAGAGCGTCACGACCATGAACAGGAGCGCGAACACGGGCATCGGCGTCGAGATCCCGCCGAAGTCCGCGATCTCGCGCGTGTGGCGCCGCTCGTAGAGCATTCCGACGATCGCGAAGAGCGCGCCCGTCGAGAGCCCGTGGTTCACCATCTGGAGGATGCCGCCCGAGATCCCCTGATGGTTGAGCGCGAAGACGCCGAGCATCACGAAGCCGAGATGGCTCACGGACGAGTACGCGACGAGCCGCTTCACATCCGACTGGACGAGCGCGACGAGCGCGCCGTAGATGATCCCGATCACCGCGAGCGTCGAGATGATCGGCACCGCGCTGAGCGATGCCTGTGGGAAGAGCGGCAGGCAGAAGCGGACGAACCCGTAAGTCCCCATCTTCAGCAGGACGCCCGCGAGGATCACCGAGCCCGCCGTCGGCGCCTCGACGTGCGCGTCCGGGAGCCACGTGTGGAGCGGGAACATCGGCACCTTGATCGCGAACGCCAGCGCGAAGGCCGCGAAGAGCCACTTCTGGGTGCCGGCCGGCACCGGGAGCCCCGTCAGCGTGGCGAGATCGAACGACAGGTATCCGCTCGTCCGGTAGTGGATGACGACGAGCGTCACGATGGCGACGAGCATGAGGACGCTTCCCGCCATCGTGAACAGGAAGAACTTCACCGCCGCGTAGATGCGCCTCTGCCCGCCCCAGATCCCGATGAGGAAGTACATCGGGACGAGCATCGCCTCCCAGAAGACGTAGAACGCGAAGAGATCGGTCGCCACGAAGACGCCGACCATCGCCGTCTCGAGCAGCAGCATGCATGCGAGATACGCGCGCAACTTCTCGCGCACCGCGGTCCACGACGAAAGGATCGCGGTCACCATGAGGAGCGAGGTCAGCATCACCAGGAGGAGGCTGATGCCGTCCACGCCGACCGCGTACGAGATGCCGAACTGCGGGATCCAGCTGTAGCGCTCGATGAACTGCATCGCGAACGTGCTCGGCTCGAACCCGAAGAACAGCCCGACCGCGAACGCCAAATGGACCAGCGTGCTCGCGAGCGCGACACGCTTCAGCGCTCCGTCCCTCCCGGGCGGCACGAGGAACAGCGCGCCCGCCCCCGCCAGCGGCAGGAAGACGAGCACGGAGAGCCAGGGGAAACCGTTCACGCCCGCCTCATCGGATCAGGTAGTAGAGGATCGCCACGACGCCGAGCATCATGAGCACCGCGTACGACTGAACGATCCCGGTCTGGAGCCTTCGCAGGATCGAACCGCCGCCCGCGACGATGCGCCCGAGCCCGACGAGCGAGCCGTCCACGAGGACGACGTCCACGATCTTCCAGAACACGAAGGACACCGCCTTCAGCGGCCAGACGATCACGGCGGCATAGATCTCGTCCACGTAGTACTTGTTGTAGAGGACGCGGTAGACGCGGCCGAAGCGCGCCACCAAGAGCGCGGGCCACGACGGATACAGCCGGTACATCCGGTATGCGATCCCGATCCCCGCCGCGGCCGCCGAGAGGGAGACCGCCATGAGGATCACCTCGACCGCCACCGGCATGTGCGCCGCATGGGCGCCCGCCGCGGCGTGCGCCGCGGCCGTTCCGTGCACGGCCGCGTCGGCGGCCGGCGCGGCGCCCGAAGTGACGGGTGCGAGGAAGCGGTGGAGCCACTGGCCTTGGGGCAGGAGCGGAACGCTCATGAAGCCGCCCACCGCCGAGAGCACGGCGAGCACGATGAGCGGCACCGTCATGACCGGAGGCGATTCGTGCAGGTGCGCGCGCGCGTGCGCATCGAGACGTTCTTCTCCGCGGAAGCAGAGGAAGTAGAGACGGAAGATGTAGAACGCCGTCAGAAGCGCCGTCACGACGCCGAGGAACCAGAGGAAGCGGTGGCCCGACGCGTACGCCGCGCCGAGGATCGCATCCTTGCTGAAGAATCCCGCGAACGGCACGATGCCCGCGATTGCGAGCGAGGCCACGAGGAACGTCGCGTGCGTCCTCGGAAGATGCCGCGAGAGCCCGCCCATGCGCCTCAGATCCTGCTCGCCCGAAAGCGCGTGGATGACGCTGCCCGCCCCGAGGAAGAGGAGCGCCTTGAAGAACGCGTGCGTCGCCAGGTGGAAGATGCCCGAAGCGAAGGCACCGACGCCGGCGCCGAGGAACATGTACCCGATCTGGCTGATCGTCGAGTAGGCGAGCACGCGCTTGATGTCGGTCTGCACGAGCGCGATCGTCGCCGCGAAGAAGGCCGTCACCCCGCCGATCGTCGCCACCGCCGTGAGCGCTGCCGGGGCCAGCGTGAAGAGCACGCTCGCCCGCGCGACGAGGTAGACGCCCGCCGTCACCATCGTCGCGGCGTGGATCAAGGCGCTCACCGGCGTCGGCCCTTCCATCGCGTCGGGGAGCCAGACATAGAGCGGGAGCTGCGCCGACTTCCCGGTCGCTCCCGCGAAGAACAGGAGGCAGATCGCGGTCGCCGCCGCCGTCGTCAGCGCCTCGGGCGCGTGCGTGGCGATCGTCTCGAAGTCGAAGGTCCCCATCTGCCGGAACAGAATGAAGAGCCCCAGGAGGAAGGCGAAGTCGCCGACGCGGTTGACGAGGAACGCCTTCTTCCCCGCGTCCGTGGCCGACTGCTTCTCGAACCAGAACCCGATGAGGAGGTACGAGCAAAGGCCCACACCCTCCCAGCCGACGAACATGAGGAGGAAGTTGTCGGCGAGGACGAGGAGCAGCATCGAGAACGTGAACAGGTTCAGGTACGCGAAGTAGCGCGAATAGCCGCGGTCGGCGTGCATGTAACCGATCGAATAGAGATGGATCAGGAAACCGACGCCCGTGACGACGAGCGTCATCACGGCCGAGAGCGGGTCGAAGCGAAGCCCGAACGCCGCCGAGAAGTCGCCGGCGGCGATCCAGGTGAAGTACCGGCTGTGGATGAGCCGCGAGGTCTCCGGCAGCGAGACGAGGTCCGCCATGGCCGCGACCGCGAGAGCGAGCGCGGCGCCGACCGCGCCGCAGGCAACGAGGCTCGTGGAGTGGCGCGGCGCGCGCCGGAGCACGATCCCGTTGAGAATCGCTCCGAGGAGCGGCAGGCCGGGAATCAGCCAGAGCCAGGTTTCCATCGTTCGCTCGGCCCCCTACCAGCGCATCATGTTGATCTCGTCCACATTGACGGTGCCGCGGTTCCGGAAGATCGCGATGATGATCGCGAGCCCGACCGCGACCTCCGCCGCCGCGACGGCGAGGACGAAGAAGACGAAGACGAGGCCGCCCGTATCGGCGCGGTGCCTCGCGAAGGCGATGATCGCGAGATTCGCCGCGTTCAGCATCAGCTCGATCGACATGAAGATGACGAGAGCGTTCCTTCGGACGAGAACGCCGGCCACGCCGATCGTGAAGAGGATCGCCGAGAGCGCGAGGTAATGCGTCAGCGTCACCATACGCGCCTCCTCCCCGCGGACCGCCTCACGGTACCGCCGCCCGCCGGCCTCATCGCTCGATCCTCTTCTTCGCCATGACGAGCGCCCCGACCATCGCGGCCAGGAGGAGCACCGAGGCCGCCTCGAAGGGATACAGGTAGTCGGTGAAAATCGCGCGCCCGATGTCGGCCGCCGATCCGTAGCCGGGCGACAGCGGCGCCGGCGGCTTCGCGCCGAGCACCCCGGTCGCCGAGATCGAAGCCGCCACCTGCGCGAAGAACGCCGCGGCGGCCGCGAGCCCGATGAGCTTCCGGCTCAACCCGGTCATCCGGAACGGTTCGCGCCGTCCGAGATCGAGGAGCATGATGACGAACACGAAGAGCACCATGATCGCGCCGGCGTAGACGATGACTTGCACGGCGGCGAGGAACGCCGTTCCGAGGGAGAGGAACGCCACCGCGAGCGAGAAGATCGTGACGACGAGCGAGAGCGCGCTCATGACCGGGTTGCGCTGCAGGATCACGGAGAGCGCGCTCGCGATCGCGAGCGCCGAGAGGATCGCGAAGCCGGCGAGGTTCATGCCTCGCCTCCCCAGATCACGACGGCGAGCGCCGTGGCGAGCAGGTTCAAGAGCGCCAAGGGCAGGAGGAACTTCCAGCCGAACCGCATGAGCTGGTCGTAGCGGTAGCGCGGGAGCGTGCCGCGCACCCAGATGAAGAAGAAGAGCATCGCCGCCGCCTTGACCGCGAACCAGTGCGGCCCGTCGGCGAACGGGCCCTGCCAGCCGCCGAGGAAGAGCGTCACCGCCATTGCGGAGACCGTCACGAGGTTCGCGTACTCCGCCATGAAGAACATCGCGAACTTCATGCTCGAGTATTCCGTGTGGAACCCCGCCACCAGCTCCGCTTCGGCTTCGGGGAGATCGAACGGGATGCGCGCGATCTCGGCGGAGGACGCCATGATGAACAGCAGGAATCCGACCGGCTGGAGGACGACGAACGGCAGGCGTGCCTGCGCCTCGACGATCTCGCGCAGGCTGAAGCTGCCCGCCAGGAGCACCACGCCGAGCACGGAGAGGCCCAGCGAGACTTCGTACGAGATGAGCTGCGCCGAGGAGCGCAGGCTCCCCATGAGCGAGTACTTGTTGTTCGAAGACCAGCCGGCCAACGCGATGCCGAAGACGCCCATCGAGCTCATCGCGAAGACGTAGAGCAGGCCGACGTTGATGTCGGCGATCCCGATGCGGACGTCGCGACCGAGGATCCTGACCGTATCGCCGAACGGAATCACCGCCATCGAAAGGAGCGCCGGCACGAACGCGATGACGGGCGCCAGGCGGAAGAGCCACTGATGCGCGTTCGGAGGCGTCAGATCTTCCTTCGAGACGAGCTTCACGACGTCGGCGATCGGCTGGAGCAGCCCGTACGGGCCCACACGCTTCGGACCGACGCGGATCTGGATGTGGCCGAGCACCTTCCTCTCGACCCAGACGATATAGGCCACGCAGCCGAGGAAGATCCCCAGGATGACCGAGATCCTGATGAGATGGAGGAGGATCGGATCGTTCACGTTCGCCTCACGAGAACCCGCCAGCGATCGAGCAGCGCCCGTCGCGGATGTGCTGTTCGAACTCGTCCCGGAACCGCTGGATGTAACTCCGGATCGGCATCGCCGCCGCGTCGCCGAGAGGGCAGAGGCAGCGGCCGAAGATGTTCGTGCACATCGAGAGGAGGAGATCGAGATCGCCTGCCTTCCCCTCCCCGCGCTCGATGCGCCAGAGAACGCGCTCCATCCACGGCGTTCCCTCGCGGCAGGGCGTGCACTGCCCGCACGACTCGTGCGCGTAGAACCGCGCGACGACCGCTCCGGACTTCACCATGCACGTGCGCTCGTCCATGACGATCACCCCGCCCGATCCGAGCATCGAGCCCTTCGCCGCGACCGACTCGAAGTCGAGCGCCACGTCGATATCGTCCGCGGTGAGCACCGGCACCGACGAGCCGCCGGGGATGACGGCCTTGAGCGCGCGCCCGCCCGCGATGCCGCCGCACTCGTCGTCGATGAGCGCGCGGAGCTGGGTGCCCATGCGCACCTCGTAGACGCCCGGGCGCGCGACGTGCCCGGAGACGCTGAAGAGCTTCGTGCCCCCGTTGTTCGGCGGGCCGAGCGACGCGAACCACTCGGGACCGCGCTCGATGATGTGAGGCACGCAGCAGAGCGTCTCGACGTTGTTGACGACGGTCGGGCAGCCGTAGAGGCCGACGACGGCCGGGAACGGCGGCTTCAGGCGCGGGTGGCCGCGCTTCCCCTCGAGCGACTCGATGAGCGCCGTCTCCTCGCCGCAGATGTAGGCGCCGGCGCCGCGGTGCACGTGGATGTCGAGGCTCGTGCCGCTCCCCTGGATGTTCTCGCCGAGGAACCCGGCAGCGTACGCCTCCGCGAGCGCCGCCTCGAGCACGCGCGCGCCGTGGACGAACTCGCCGCGGATGTAGATGTATGCCGTCCGGCACCCGATCGCGTACGCGGAGAGCGCGGTTCCCTCGATGAGGAGGTGCGGGTCGTGCTCGATCAAGAGACGGTCCTTGAACGTCCCCGGCTCGCTCTCGTCGGCGTTCACGCAAAGGTAGACCGGCTTGCCGGTCCCTTTGGGGATGAACGACCATTTCTTTCCGGTCGGGAAGCCCGCACCGCCGCGGCCGCGGAGCCCCGAGCGGATGACGCGGTCCTGCACGTCCGCCGGCGAGAGTTCCTTGAGCGCGCGCGAGAGCGGCGCGTAGCCGCCCGCGTCGCGATACGCCGCGATCGTCTGCGACTTCGGCTTGCCGACGTTCCGTGTGAGGACGCGCTCTTCCATGGTCAGGCCAGCGAATCCAGCAACCGGTCGAGCGATTCGACCGTGAGGCTCTCGTGGTAGTCATCGTTGATCTGCACGACAGGTCCGGTGCCGCAGGAACCGAGACACTCGACCGTCGCGAGCGTGAACTTCCCGTCGGGAGTCGTCTGCCCTTCGTGGATGCCGAGCCGCTTCTCGAGGTGGTGCAGCACGCCTTCGCCCCCGACGAGCGAGCACGAGAGGCTCCGGCACACCTGGAGGAGGTACTTCCCGCACGGGCGCGTGCGGAGCATCGTGTAGAAGGTCGCGACTTCGTAGATCCTCACCGGCGGCAGATCGAGAATCTCCCCCGCCTCGCGCATCGTCTCCGGCGAGAGCCACCCGCGCTCTTCCTGGAGGAGCAGCAGAAGCGGGATCATCGCCGAGCGCCGCGTGGGATAGCGCTGGAGCAGCTCTTCGATGCGTGCGCGCGTGGCCTCGGAGATCACTTCGCCTCCGGAGGCGGCTCTGTCGCCGCGTCGCCGAGGAGCGGGAACTCACCCGGCGTCTTCGCCTCGCGCGCGGCGCGGAGCTTCTCTTCCGTCTGGAGCCAGTCGCCGTACAGCTCCGTGTCCCAGGTCGGCGGCGGCGCGACGTAGTCGTCCTCCGGACGCCCGCGTACCGGATACTCCTTGCGCAGCGGATACGACTTGTACTCCTCGGGCATGAGGATGCGCCGCAAATCGGGATGTCCGTCGAAGCGGATCCCGAAGAGATCGAACACCTCGCGCTCCATCCAGCGCGCACCGGGCCAGATGCCGGTCGAGGTCGGCGCGCTCGGCCAGTCGCCCGCGAGCGGCACGCGCACGCGGAGCCTGTTCTTCCGCGAGAGGGAGAGAAGGTGGTAGTTCAGGCGGAAGCGTTCCGCCTCCTGCGGCATGTCGAGCGCGGTGACATCGACGAGCATCGCGTAATCGAGGGCCGGGTCGTCGCGGAGAGCGGCCAGCACGGCGAGCACGTCCTCGCGTCGCACGGTGACGGTCGTCTCCCCGGCATGCGTCTGGACCGCGCGGACGGCTTCGGGAAACCGTTCGCGCAGTCTCAGCGCCGCGGGATGACTCTCACCAACGAGGGGCTCGTCGCTCATCCTCTCCTCGCCGGCCGGACCCATGTCACTCCCACTCGAACGCCCCTCGCCGCCACAGATAGGCATAGCCGACCAGAAGGATCGCCAGGAAGACGAGCATCTCGAGGAAGCCGAACAAGCGCAGCTGGCGGAATGCGACGGCCCACGGATAGAGGAAGACCACTTCGACGTCGAAGATGATGAACATCATCGCGACGATGTAGAAGTGCACCGCGAACCGCCCCCGTGCATCACCGACGGGATCGACCCCGCATTCGTACGGGAGCATCTTCTCGCGCGTCGCCCGGGTGCGGTTGATGAGATGCGGCGCGACGAGCGCCACTCCCGCGAAGGCGACGGCCATCAGGAGGAGAATTCCGATCGGAAGGAAATCGGACAGCATTCGTCTGGTTAACTCCGCGACCGGGAAAGGATTGGATGCTTTGTGACAGCTTTCACATACGCGCGATAGGATAGGTTCCGCTTATCGGATCTGTCAAGGAGAAAGCGATCATCACGCCCCCTGCACGCGGATCTCGACGGTCCCCACGCGCTCGATCTCCCCGCGGACGTGATCGCCGGGCGCGAGCGACGCCACGCCCGAGGGCGTGCCGGTCATGAGGAGGTCGCCCCGCTCGAGCGTCATGTAGCGCGACGCATACGCGACGAGCCACGCGGCGCCGTGGATCATCTGCGAGGTCCGCGCCGACTGGCGCACCGCTCCGTTCACGCTGAGATGGATCGCCAAGTCGCCCGGATCGCCGGCGTCGCCCGCGGGAACGACGGCGGAGATCGGCGCCGAACCGTCGAAACCTTTCGCGACGGCCCAGGGCTCGCCGCGCTCCTTCGCCTTCTTCTGGAGATCGCGGCAGGTGAGGTCGAGCCCAACCGCATATCCGAACACGTGGCCCAGCGCGAGATCTTCGGGGATGTCGCGCCCCGTCTTCCCGATCGCGATGACGAGTTCGACCTCGTGCTGCACGTCGCGCGAGAAGGCGGGCAGCGTGAAGACCGACCCGGAATGAAGGAGCGCCGTCGCCGGCTTCAGGAAGAGGACCGGGTCCTCGTCCGACGCGTATCCCATCTCGGCGAGATGGTCGCGGTAGTTCTTCCCGACGCAGACGATCTTCCCGACGCGAAGCGGCTCGCCGCCGCGCACGTCCACCGTATGAAGCCGCTCGAACGCTCCCCTCACGACTCGTCTCCTCCCGTCATCGAGCGGCGACATCCGCCCGTGAGCCCCTGCGGTCCGCGAGACCTGCGTCCCGTGCTAGGCGCGCCCCGCCCGCTTCAAGAATTTCTGCTCGGAGATCACTTCGACCCCGAGCGCCTTCGCCTCGTCGAGCTTGCTCCCGGCTCCCGGCCCGGCGACGACGAGGCTCGTCTTCTTGCTGACACTCGCCGACGCGCGCCCGCCGAGCGTCTCGACGAGCGCCTCCGCGTCACGCCGCGTCATCGTCTCGAGCGTGCCGGTGAAGACGACCGTCTTTCCCGCGAACGCGCCCGATCGCGCGCGCGCCGGCGCGGCTTCCGCCGCGACCTTCACGCCCCTCTTCTCGAGTTCGCGGATGAGCCGGCGGTTCTCTTGCGACGCGAAGAACTGCGTCACCGACTCCGCGACCTCCTCGCCGATGCCGCGGATCGCGTCCAGATCCTCGCGCTTCGCGTTCATGATCTCCTCCAGCGTGCCGAACGAGCGCGCGAGGAGCCACGCCATGTGCTCGCCGACGTGCCGGATGCCGAGCGCGATGAGAAGCCTGGGAAGCGTGGTGTTCCGGCTCCGGTCGATCGCGTCGAGGAGGTTCTGCGCCGACTTCTCGGCGAAGAGTTCGAGCGAGAGGATCTCCTCCTTCGTGAGCGAGTAGATGTCGCTCACGTGGCGCACCATCCCCTTCTCGACGAGCTTCTGCACCGTCTTCCCGCCGAGGCCGTCGATGTCCATCGCGCCCTTGGACGCGAAGTGATAGATGTGCTCGACGATCTGCGTCGGGCAATCGACGTTGACGCAGTAGTGATCGACCTCGCCGCTCTCGCGGACGACCGGCGAACCGCACGCCGGACACTTCGCCGGCATGCGCCACTTCTTCTCCTTGCCGGTCCGCTTCGACTCGATGACCTTCACGACCTCCGGAATGACGTCCCCCGCGCGCTGCACGAGCACCGTGTCGCCGACGCGGACGTCCTTGCGGTCCACCTCGTCCTGGTTGTGGAGCGAGGCGTTCGTGACCGTCACGCCGCCGACCGATACCGGCTCGAGCACGGCCACGGGGGTGAGCTTCCCGGTGCGGCCGACGTACACCTCGATCGAGCGGACGACCGTCGTCGCCTGGCGCGCGGCGAACTTGTACGCGATCGCCCAGCGCGGCGTCCGCGTGCGCTGGCCGAGCGCCGTCTGGTGGTCGAGACGGTCCACCTTGATGACGGCGCCGTCGATCTCGTACGGGATCTTGTCCCGCGTGTCGCGAAGGTGCGCGTACGCCTCCAGCGCCTCGTCGATGCCGTGTGCGCGCCTCGCCATCGGGTTCGTGCGCAGCCCCCACTCCGGGAGCGTCTCGAGGATCTCGGACTGAGCGCGGAACGTGCGCCCCTCGACGAGGCCGACGCCGAAGAAGTAGATCTCGAGCGGCCGCGAGGCGGTGACCTTCGGGTCGAGCTGCCGCAGCGAGCCGGCGGCGGCGTTTCGAGGGTTCGCGAAGAGCGGAAGCCCCTGATCGGCGCGCGAGCGGTTGAGCTTCTCGAAGGCGGCGACCCGCATGAACACCTCGCCGCGCACGTCGAGCCGGCGCGGCGGCGTGCCGGCCAGCTCCAGCGGGACGCTCCGGAGCGTCCTCAGGTTGACGGTGACGTCCTCGCCGGTTTGGCCGTCGCCGCGAGTGGAGCCGACGATGAGACGGCCGCGCTCGTAGACGAGCTCGACGGCGAGCCCGTCGAGCTTCGGCTCGACGACGTAATCGAGCGGTGCGTCCGACTCGAGTTCCTTCCGCGCCCGCTCGTCGAAGCGGCGCACCTTCTCCTCCTCGAACGCGTCCTCGAGCGACAGGAGCGGCACGGCGTGGCGGACGCTTCGGAACGCGTCGGCGGCCTGCCCGCCGACGCGCTGCGTGGGGGAATCGGGCGTCAGCAGATCGGGATGCTCGGTTTCGAGCGCGCGCAGCTCGGAGATCAGACGATCGTAGTCGGCGTCGGAGATCTCGGGATCATCGAGGACGTAATAGCGGTGATCGTGGTGGCGGATGAGGCGGCGAAGCTCTTCGATTCTCTTCACGGCCCGACGGCGATCCATCCGGTTCCCCCGCGTCGCGCGGCGCGGCGACGGCGCGAGAGTAGCACAGCGGCCGCGTCGATCACCCGCCGCGCGTGTGCATCTCGAGGTGCGGATCGCTCCGGAGGTCCCGCGCCTCGACGAGCGGACCGCGCTCGATCCGCACGAGCCGCTCCTCCGCCCCGCGATCCGCCCGCCGGCTCCAGGTCGAGGCGACGATGTCGCGAAGCTCTTCACGCGTCGCCCCGCCGCGCAGCGGCCGGCGGAGGTCGATCCCGCGCGCCGCGTAGAGGCAGAGATACCACAGGCCGTCGGCCGTGAGCCGGCTCCGGTCGCAGGAGCGGCAGAAGGGGGCCGTCACCGCCGAGATGATCCCGAACGTCGTGCCGTCGGCGAGGCGGAAACGGTCGGCCGGCGCTGACGAATCCTCGACGACCGGCGCGACGCGCCCGTAGCGCGCCTCGACCCGGGCGATCATCTCGGCGCGCGTGAACACCTTCTCTTGGCTCCACTGCGTGGCGCCGCCGACGTCCATGTACTCGATGAAACGCACCTCGGCGCTCATCCTTCGTCCGAACTCGATGAGATCGATGAGCTCGTCGTCGTTCATGCCGCGGATGATGACGCTGTCGAGCTTGGTCCCCGCGAACCCGGCCTGCGCGACCGCCTCGATCCCCTCGAGCACGCGCGCGTGCGTCGTCCGCCCCGTGAGCGCCTCGAACCGGCCGCTTCGCAGCGTGTCGAGGCTCACCGTGACGCGGCGGAGCCCCGAATCCTTGAGCGATGCGGCCACCGGCGCCAGCAGCACGCCGTTCGTCGTCATCGCAAGATCGCGGATTCCGCCGCGCGCCGAGAGCAGCCCGACAAGATCGGGAAGATCGCGCCGGAGGAGCGGCTCGCCACCCGTCAGCCGAACGCGGTCCACGCCGAGATCGACGAAGGCGTCCGTGAGAAGCGCGATCTCTTCGAAGCCGAGGATCTGCTCGCGGGGGAGCCAGACGTACTCCTCCTCGGGCATGCAGTAGAGGCAGCGCAGGTTGCAACGGTCGGTGACGGAGATGCGAAGATTCCGCAGGGGCCGCCGTAATGTGTCGAGTGTGTCCATGCGTCTCAACAGCTCAGCCGCGTGGCCCGGAAACGCGCGGCGCCGGGCGAGGCCCGGCGCACGGTGCGCTTCGGTCCCAGGGCGGCGGGGCCGCTCGTCTCAGCCTGCCTCTGCCGGAGCGACCGTCTCTTGAGGCAGGAGCTTCACGATCTCCGCCTCGAAGACGTCCTTGCTCCGGTAACCCATGAACGAGGTGACGATCTTCCCGTTCTGATCGATCACGAACGTGGTCGGAATGCCGCGCGGGCTGCCGTATCTCTGCACGACCTCGGAAGTGCCGATGAGCGTCGTGTACTCGATCTGGTTGCTCGCGATGAACGGCGCGACGATCTTCGCGCCCTGCTGGTCGAGCGCGATGCCGACGATCTCCACACCCTTGAGCTGATACTGCTTGTGCAGTTCCTTGAAGTGCGGCACCTCCATCTTGCACGGACCGCACCAGGTCGCCCAGAAGTCGAGGATGACCACCTTCCCCTTGTAGTCGGAGAGCCTGACGTCGTTGCCTGCGAGGTCCTTCAGCGTGAAGTCGAACGCCTGATCGCCTTGCGACCAGCCGCTCACCTGCGCTTCCGAGGATGCGGCCACGGTCGTCGCGTTCGACTCGCCGGCCGCCGTCTTGTTCTCGCCGCTTCCGCAGCCCAGGATCGAAACGGCAGCGGCGGCGGCCACTGTGATGATGATGTCCTTCGCTCGATGCATCATGTCAAACCTCCGGACGGAACGAGGACCGGACCGCTCGGTCCGGGTCCGTCATGGGGATCAGCCGACGTTCAGCCAAGGGAACCACTGAGCCAGGTAACCGGAAAGGATCGAGAACGAGTTCGTGAAGATGAGGATCCCGACGAGGATCAGCAATCCGCCGCTCACGACCTCGACGGTGTGGAAGTGCCGCTTCAGCCGGCCCGTCACCGAGAAGAACGCGCCCGTGAACATGCCGGTCAGGAAGAACGGAACGGCGAGGCCGAGCGAGTAGACGGCCAGGAGGCCGATCCCCTGCCCCACCGTCTCGCGCGTTCCTGCATACGCCAGGATCGCGGCGAGGATCGGGCCGATGCACGGCGTCCATCCGAACGCGAAGGCGATCCCGGCCAGGAACGACGAGGCCAGGCGCACCCGCTTGCTGCCGACCTGGAAGCGCTTCTCGTAGTTCAAGAACCCTATCTTGAACACGCCGATCATGTGCAGCCCGAGAATGACGATCAGCACGCCCGCGATCTTCGAGAGCAGGCCGATCTTCGCCAACAGGAACTTCCCGATGAAACTCGCCGAGGCGCCGAGCGCGATGAAGACGACCGAGAAGCCGAGGATGAACAGGATCGAGGCCGCCGCGACGCGCCGGTTGCGGTCCGCGCGGACCACCTGGCCGCGGAACTCCTCGGCGCTCACGCCGCTCATGAACGAGATGTAGGCGGGCACGAGCGGAAGCACGCACGGCGAGATAAACGACAGCACACCGGCGAAAAATGCCGCGATCCAAGAGACTGATTCCATGATCCTCCGGGGTCTAGGGAGTGGCTCCCCGCGGTGTTGGACACCGGGACGGGACTTGGGTTTCCGATCCCAGGAATCGTATCAGACGGCCCGGAATGGCCGCCAGCCCGAAAGGTCTCGCCGGGCGCCCTTGCCGGACGCGGCGCGAGGCGCCTAACATGGCGGAGCGAAAGACGCTGGGCCGTCGGGCCCGACTTCCAGGGGGGGTGCAATTGCCGAAGAGACTCACGCGGGGCGATGCGGCGGTGCGGAAGCGGCGCAATGGCCCCCGCGGCGGCCGGGGGCCGGCCCGGCTCACCCACGTGGACGCGTCCGGCCGCGCGCGCATGGTGGACGTGGGCTCGAAGCGGGTCACGGCCCGGAAAGCGGTGGCCTCGGCGCGGCTCGTGCTGGCCCCCTCGACGCTGGCGCTCTTGAGCCGGGGCGGCCTCCCGAAGGGCGACGCCGTCGGGACCGCGCGGCTCGCCGGTATCCAGGCCGCGAAGCGGACCGCCGACCTCATTCCCCTCTGCCACCCGCTCCAGCCGGCGCACATCGATGTCGCGATGACGATCGAGAGTGGAGGCGTTCGAATCGAAGCGTCCGTGGCCGGTCACGACCGCACCGGCTATGAGATGGAGGCGCTCGTCGCGGCGTCCGTCGCGGCGCTCACGCTCTACGACATGGTGAAGGCCGTCGAGCGGGAGGCCGTCATCGAGTGGGTGCGCCTCGAGGCGAAGTCCGGCGGGAAGAGCGGACGTTACGTGCGGGGGCTCACGCGGAACGGTCCACTGCCCCCCGCGAAGGCCCGGCGCGCGGGACCGCCGCGGCGGCACGCGAAGGCCCGGCGCGCGGGACCGCCGCGGCGGCACGCGACGGCCCGGCGCAAGGCGCCATCGTCCCGGCGCGCGAAGACGAAGACATGATCGCGCCCGAGAGGATGCCTGCGGCACCGAGGAGCGGCCCCGTTCGGGTCGCCGTCCTCACGGTGAGCGATCGCGCATCTCGCGGCGCCTACGCCGACCGTACGGGGCCGCAGGTTGCCGAGACGGCCGAGAGCGCCGGCATGCACGTCCTCGTGCGTGAGGTCATTGCCGACGAGCGCCGCACGATCGCGATCACGCTCCGGGCGCTCAGCGAGCGCGTCGACATCGACCTGGTCCTCACGGCGGGCGGCACCGGCTTCGCGCCGCGCGACGTGACGCCCGAGGCGACGCGCGATGCGATCGAGCGCGAGGCGCCCGGCCTCGCCGAGGTCATGCGCCAGGCGACGCGCGAGAAGACTCCTCTCGCCCCGCTCTCCCGCGCGATCTGCGGGATCCTCGGCCGCACGATCGTCGTGAACCTGCCCGGGAGCCCTCGCGGCGCCGTCGAATGTCTCGAGGCGATCCTTCCCCTGCTGCCGCACGCCGTCGCGCTCGTCCGCGGGGAGACAGTCGATCATCCGGCGCCAGGCGCCGGGGGGGGCGGCGCGCCAGGCACCGGCGGCGGGAGCGACGCGTGAGCCTCGTTCCAGTGAGCGAGGCCCTGGCCCGCATGCTCGAGGGGCTCGAGCCCGTCGGGACGGAGCGTGTGCGAATCGAGGATGCCGGCGGGCGCGTTCTCGCGGAGGCGCTCCGCGCGAAGGAGGACCTTCCGCCGTGGCGCACCAGCGCTGTGGACGGATACGCGCTCGCGGCCGCCTCGCTCGCGGCGATTCCGATCGAACTTCCCGTCGTCGACCGCGTGACCGCCGGCCGCATGCCCTCACGCGCCGTCGGCGCCGGGGAGGCCGCTCAGGTGATGACCGGCGCGCCCGTCCCCGACGGCGCGGATGCAATCGTGATGGTCGAGCAGTGCGAGCCGCTTGCCGGCGATCGCGTGCGCGTTCGCGCGCGCGCCGAGCCGGGCGAGAACCTCCGGCACGCCGGAGAAGCGATGCGACGCGGTGAGACGGTGCTGGAACCCGGCATCGCGCTCACGCCGGCGCGCATCGCTCTCGCGGCGGCTGCCGGACACGCCGAGCTCGTCGTCCGCCGGCGCGTGCGCGCCGCGGTGCTCTCGACAGGAGACGAACTCGCGCCGCCGGGATCCCGGCCGCGCCCCGGCCAGATCTACGATTCGAACCGCTACGGGCTGCTGGCGGCGCTTCGCGAGTTCGGCGCGGAGGCGATCGACCTCGGCGTCGCGAGCGATGACGCGGGCGACTTCGAACGCCGCCTGGATGGCGCCGCGGATGCTGATCTTCTCGTGACGAGCGGCGGCGTATCGATGGGAGAGCGGGACGTCGTGAAGGAAGTGCTCGCGCGCCGGGGCGGCGTCGAGTTCATCACGGTCGCGATGCGCCCGGGGAAGCCGCAGGCCTTCGGGCGCGTCGGCCGCGCCGCCTTCTTCGGACTTCCAGGGAACCCCGTGTCGTCGATGGTCGTCTTCGAACTCTTCGTCCGGCCCGCGCTGCGCCTCCTGGCGGGGTACCGCGTGCTGGCGCGCACGCCGCTCCGGGCGCGCCTGGAGGAGACGTTCTCGAAGAAGGCCGGTCTCGCGCACTTCCTCCGGGCGGTCGTGCGCGCAGAAGGCGCCGGCTTCGCGGCGCGGCTCACGGGACCGCAGGGCTCGCACGTCGTGCGTTCGATGGCCGAGGCGAACGCGCTCCTCCACATTCCGGCCGAGACGACGCGCGTCGCCGCCGGCGATGAGGTCGAGTTCACGTTCCTGCGGGAGCCGATCGCGGAGTGAGAAAGCGGCGTTCCTGGCTGTCGTTCTCCAAGGGCGCATCGCTTGTCATGGCATCCTGAAGTTTCCCCAATCCTCCAGTGCGAATGTGGCATCAACTTATCTGGTGCTCGCGACGCGCCCAATCGCTCTGTTCGCATTCATTGACATGTGTCGGGGAGAATGATAGGTATCCGTGCGGTCATGAGCGGGTAAGCTAAGACTCGACAGCGCAGGTCAGCAGCACAGCGAAGTGCTCGCCGGGAAGGCGTCCCGGAACTCGGATCGAAACGTGCCGATGGACCTCACCGTCAAGTTCTTCCTCACGCTGTACTTCTCGGTCGCTTCCATCTTGTTCCTGTATGGCGTGCATGCGTACCTCATGACGTTTCTCTTCGCCCGCTCGCGTCGTGAGCCCGCGCTCGGAACTCCCACCGTTCCCGATCTGCCGCGGGTCACGGTCCAGCTCCCGATCTACAACGAGTACTACGTGGTCAGGCGTCTCCTCACCGCGGCGTTCACCCTCGACTACCCGCGTGACCGTCTGGAGATTCAGGTGCTCGACGACTCCACCGACGACACGTCCGACATCGTCCGCCGGATGGTCGGTGAGGCGCGCGCCGAGGGATTGAACGTCCATCACGTCTGTCGCGGAAGCCGCGCCGGTTTCAAGGCCGGTGCGCTGCGAGAGGGACTCCGCACCTCCACCGGCACGCTCATCGCGATCTTCGACGCCGACTTCGTTCCACCCCGCGACTTCCTCAGGCGGACGATCCCCTACTTCGAGGACCCGTCGATCGGCATGGTGCAGACACGCTGGGGACATCTCAACGAGGACTACTCCGTGCTGACGCGCGGGCAGGCCATCGCGCTCGATGGGCATTTCCTCATCGAGCAGACGGCGCGCCATCGCTCGGGGTGCTTCATCAGCTTCAACGGCACGGCGGGCGTCTGGCGGCGCTCGTGCATCGAAGACGCTGGCAACTGGCAGGAAGACACGCTGACGGAGGATCTCGATCTCTCCTACCGCGCGCAACTACGCAGCTGGCGGTTCGTCTTCCTCCCGGACGTCGTCTGCCCCGCCGAGCTTCCCTCCGAGCTGAATGCGCTCAAGCGCCAGCAGTTCCGCTGGGCGAAGGGAAGCGCGCAGACGATGAGGAAGATCCTCCCGATCCTCATGCGCGCCCCCCTTCCGCGCCGCGTCAAGGCTCAGGCGTTCGTCCATCTCACCGTGCACTTCGTCTACCCGCTCATGCTCCTACTCTGCGTCTGCGCCGTCCCGCTCATCGGGATCCCGGAGAAGTACCCGCAGTACGAGTCGTTCTTCCGTGCCTCGACGATCTTCGCGCTCGCGGGCTTCGGGCATCCGATCCTCTACGCGTGTTCGCAGCGCGTCCTCCACCGGACGAGCTGGCGGCGCCGGCTCCTCTACCTCCCCGTGATCATCGCCGGCAGCATGGGGATCGCGATCAACAACTCGCGCGGCATCTTCGAGGGCATGCTCGGAAAGCGGAGCGACTTCGAGCGCACGCCGAAGTACGGGCTCCGGAGCCGGAGCGACCACTGGCGAGGGAAGCGCTACCACGTCCCCTTCTCGGCGCTCACCCTCATCGAACTCGCGTTCGCCGCGTATGTCTTCTGGGGCATCGACCGCGCGATCCGCGCGGAGAGCTACGTGACGCTTCCCTTCCTCGTCCTCTATGGCGCGGGGTTTCTCTACTTCGGGTCGCTGTCGTTGTTCCAGACCGCCTTCCTGCGGGCGCCCCGGCTCGGCGTGACCTCGCCGCTCGCCTCCGCGCTCGACCCGCCCGCGGCCGGCGGGCGCTTGGCAAGTGATACACTGCACGCCGAATAGCGGTGTCGCATCACACGGACGCGCTCGACACCTCCGCCCATTCACCCGCGACCATCGCGCTTGCCGCATGGCACTCTCCGGCGGAGCGCCGAGGAGGAGACGTCGGTGACACCTCAACTCGAACTGATGAAGAAGCTCTCCAAGCAGACCGACTCGAAGATTCTTTTCGTCGTGATCGACGGACTCGGCGGGCATCCCGTCAAGCCCGGAGGCGAATCGGAGCTGGAGATGGCGACGCTGCCCCACCTCGACAGCATCGCCCGCGACGGAGTCACCGGCCTCCTGCATCCCGTCATGCCGGGCGTCACGCCCGGCAGCGGTCCGGCGCATCTCGCCCTCTTCGGCTACGACCCGCTCGTGTACGACGTCGGCCGCGGCCTCCTCTCGGCTCTGGGGATCGACTTCCCGCTGCAGAACGGGGAC
>Ga0326597_10004409_pt1 | contig 19808 bp, 19 predicted proteins | sample RVTome_12_FD_203789 | JGI IMG/M metagenome (GOLD analysis project Ga0326597, IMG submission 203789) | Soil microbial communities from uranium-contaminated site in the Upper Colorado River Basin, Wyoming, United States - RVT100D185 | ecosystem: Environmental > Terrestrial > Soil > Contaminated >...
TCGCCCCTACGGGGCTAGCTCGGATCAGCGCCCAGGAATCCCACGGCTTGCGCCGTGGGCCACAGGATAGCGCCCCTACGGGGCTTCCTGCGGATGAGCTACAGCAATGAGAGAACCGCTCTAGCTGTATCAACTACGGCTTACTTTCTCCGCTGCTCTGGTACATCCTTCGCGCTGATTTTTCCTCTCAACATCCGGTTCAGTTTGGTGTTTCTTGGTTTCTAATTCTGTTTGGCTCCCCGGTGATCCTAGCGGCTCTTACGATACATGGGTTGGAAAGCGAAAAGTTTCAATGGCTTCGGCGTTCATTCAGACTTATGCATCCGGTACCAAAGGCGTGGGACTTCTTCTTTCGCCGGGGGAAATCCTGTTGGGTTCTGGCCAATCTTGTTGACGGTAAAGTCGTCGCAGGAATGTATAGCACGAACTCTTTCGCGTCTTCGTATCCAGACGAGCAAGACTTGTACTTGGAAAAGTTGTGTGCTCTTTCTCCAGATGGGAAGATGACAGGCATCCTAGAACAGTCGGAGGGTGCTATAATTCATATGGGTCAAGTACGTTTGCTGGAGTTTTACAGTTTGGAGGATACAGATGAGAAATAAGCCAACGTTAGTGTCCGAGGGCTATCAAGCTAAAAACACGCCAGTAATGGAACATGACAAAAAGGGGTATCAGCCAGTCGGAGAAAGGCCATCCAACCTGCAACCTCCAAACCTAGGGTCGGCTGCTGTTGTCCCTCTTAACGGTAATGCTCAGCCCGCGAACACGGGCAATGGAAGCACCCAGAAGACTTCTTCTAAGACTCCGAATCAGTAAATTCTTCCTCGCCGGCGCACGCCTCAGGTTCAGTACCGGTGTTATTTCCCTACTGCGGCCAGTCCGCCTCGGGATCGAAATTGATAATCCCCTGCGCGGGCGCGGTCGGAATCATCGGCCGCAGGAACGGCTTATCGGACGCTTTGTGGCACAGATAGCAGGCCTCGATCGTTTCTTTGTAGGCGGCCACGAACTGCGCGCTGTCCTTATTGGTGATGGTTTCCCGCAGCTTCGTGAGCGGCCCTTTCTCCATGCCCTCGAAGAACGGAACCAGATTGACGGGCTGGCCGCCGACGCCTCTCCGCACCGGGCGGATTCGAACCGTCCAGCGGATGTGCGAGCGCGTCTCATTCAGGTAGAACTCCGCCAGCGGCCAGTTCTTCTTTTCTCCGGCGAACCAGAGATTCTGGAAATGGAAGCCCACGTCCATCATGGAGTGGGACTGCGACGGCACCACTTCCTTGAGATGCGCGATGTCGTCCTGCTCCCCGCCGGGCGCCTGCGCCATTGCGTTCGGCGTGAACGCGGGCGCCGATGAAGAACCCCGCCACGCCGTCAACAGGCTGCCTGCAAGCAGGCCTGAAAAAAACAACAAAATAGTGCTCGACAATCTGTTTTTTGCCAACCCGAGTCTTGCAACCATGGACCACCTCGTGAAACGGAATCAACCTGCCTGGAACTCGTAACGCATTATATCAAAATGCGTACCGTCCGAGTTCTTTCCCTGATCCGCGTCGTATGATTTCCGATCCTCCCCCTGTGCTAGGATTATGAGTTCGGAATGCACTGCTACGTTTGGTCAAGGAAAGGTGTCCGTATGTTAAACAGTTTTCAAAGCCGCACGCCGCTTCGCGTGGGGGCGGGCTCTGTTGATATTTTTCGGCTGGAGTCTCTCGAAAAAGCCGGGGTCGGGAGCGTCTCGCGCCTCCCGTTCTGCCTGAAAATTCTCCTCGAGAATCTGCTGCGCAACGAAGACGGCCGCTCCGTGAAGAAGGACGACATCGAGAACCTGGCGCGCTGGGACCCGGCCTCGCCGAGCCGGAAGGAAATCGCCTTCATGCCCGCTCGCGTGCTGCTCCAGGATTTTACCGGCGTGCCCGCGGTCGCGGACTTCGCCGTCATGCGCGACGCCATGGCCCGCATGGGCGGCGACCCGAAGAAGATCAATCCTCTGCAGCCCGCCGAGCTCGTCATTGACCACTCCGTGCAGGTCGACTACTTCGGCACGGCGGGCGCCTTCGCGGCCAACGCGAAGCTTGAGCTGGAGCGCAACCGCGAGCGTTACGCGTTCTTGCGTTGGGCGCAGACGGCTTTTGACAACTTCCGCGTTGTCCCGCCCGACACCGGGATTGTGCATCAGGTGAATCTCGAATACCTCGCCCGCGTCGTGTTTCAGTCCGAGATCGACGGCAGGCCCGTGGCCTATCCCGACACGCTGGTCGGCACCGACTCGCACACGCCGATGGTGAACGGACTCGGCGTTGTCGGCTGGGGCGTCGGCGGCATTGAGGCCGAGGCGGCCATGCTCGGCCAGCCCATTTCCATGCTCATCCCGCCGGTCGTCGGCTTCCAGCTCACGGGAACCCTGCCCGAAGGCGCCACCGCCACCGATCTCGTCCTCACCATCGCCGAGCAGCTCCGCAAGCACGGCGTCGTCGGAAAGTTTGTCGAGTTTTACGGGCCGGGCCTGGCAAATCTTGGACTCTCCGACCGCGCCACCATCGGCAACATGACGCCCGAGTACGGCGCGACGATCTCGATCTTCCCGATTGACGACGAGACGCTGCGCTATCTTCGCTTCAGCGGCCGTGACGAAGCTGCGGTCGAGCTGGTCCGCGCCTACGCCCGCGAGCAGGGTCTCTTCCGCGACGCAAGCAGCCCCGAAGCGGGCTACTCGGAGAAGACGGAGCTCGACCTCTCCACCGTCGAGCCCTGCATCGCCGGTCCCCGCCGGCCGCAGGACCGCGTCCCGCTCCGCCGCTCGAAGCCCATGTTTCAGGAGGTACTGCCCTCGCTTCTTGCCGGGAAAGCCGCCTCCGCTCCGGGCAGCGTCCCGCGCAGCGTCCAGATCGCCGTCAACGGCGGAGCCGAGCTGCATGACGGCTCCGTCGTCATCGCGGCGATCACGAGCTGCACCAACACGTCGAATCCATCCGTGATGCTCGGCGCCGGGTTGCTGGCCAAGAAAGCCGTCGAGAAAGGTCTCGCTACTGCGCCTTGGGTCAAGACCAGTCTCGCGCCCGGCTCGAAAGTCGTTACGGACTATCTCGCAAAATCCGGCCTCGCGCCCTATCTCGAAAAGCTGGGCTTCCATCTGGTCGGTTACGGCTGCACCACCTGCATCGGCAACAGCGGCCCGCTGCCCGAGCCGGTCTCGCGCGGCATCAAGGAATCCGATCTCGTCGCGGTCTCCGTCCTCAGCGGCAACCGGAATTTCGAGGGCCGCATCCAGCAGCAGGTCCGCGCCAACTATCTTGCCTCGCCGCCGCTGGTTGTCGCCTACGCGCTTGCCGGGCGCATGGACATTGACCTCTACAGCGAGCCCCTGGGGCGCGGCTCCGCCGGCGACGTGTTTCTCCGCGACATCTGGCCCACGCAGCAGGAGATTCAGGACACGGTTCGCACTGCGGTCGGCAGCGAGATGTTCCGCAAGCAGTACGCCCACGTATTCGAGGGGGACGAGACCTGGAGCACGCTTCCGATCCCCACCGGCGACCGCTTCGCCTGGGACGCGAACTCCACCTACGTCAAAGCGCCGCCGTTCTTCGACGGCATGACGCCCGAGCCCGCGCCGGTCGAAGACATTCGAGGCGGGCGCGTTCTGGCGCTGCTCGGCGACAGCGTGACCACGGACCACATCTCGCCCGCCGGCTCCATCCAGCCCGACAGCCCCGCCGGGAAATATCTGATCGCGCTCGGCGTCCAGCCCAAAGACTTCAATTCCTACGGCGCGCGCCGCGGCAATCATGAAGTCATGATGCGCGGCACCTTCGCCAACATCCGCCTGCGCAACCAGCTCGCCCCGGGCACCGAGGGCGGCTGGACCCTTCACCTTCCCGACGGCGAGCAGCTCTCCATCTTCGAAGCCTCCGTCCAATACGCCGAAGAGAAAGTCCCTCTGCTCATCCTGGCCGGCAAGGAATACGGCTCCGGCTCTTCGCGCGACTGGGCTGCCAAAGGCCCCAAGCTCCTCGGCGTGAGCGCCGTCATCGCCGAGAGCTACGAGCGCATCCACCGCAGCAACCTGGTCGGCATGGGCATCCTGCCGCTCGAATTCGAGGAGGGCGAGAACGTCGCTTCGCTCGGACTCACCGGCCGGGAGGTCTTCGAAATCGCCGGTGTCGCCTCCGCCGTCGAGTCCACCAAACAGGTCGCCGTCCGCGCCCGACGCGACGACGGCAGCATCGTCTCCTTCTCCGCCAAAGTCCGCATTGACACCCCCGAAGAGGTCTTGTACTACAAGCACGGCGGCATCCTGCCCTACGTCCTGCGGCAGTTGCTGTCTTCAGCTTGAAGCTAGGGGATCTTCCCCCCTTGACATAGAGCTCATTGCTCACCTATAGTAGTAGCTACTGATGTAGCTATTGAGGAGGTGGTAAGTCATGCCTTATGTTGACCCTAAGATTGTTCTGTCGCCTAGGAGTGTGATTCAGTCCGTCCATATTCTCCATGATGCTGGTAGGGTGCCAGCCAGTTGGTCTGTGGCGCTGCTAAATTGCCGAGATGGCACCCAGCACATTGGATTCCGGTGGAATGGGGATGAGGATTCCAAGATCGGCAATCCACAGTCCCATGGAAAGCCGACTTGGGCCATCGTTCCAGATAAGATTGCAGACGCCGTGCGAGAGGTCGCCGAAGGGCTTGACAACGACAGGGAGGGCGGACTCAGAGCCGGGTATCAGGCTATGGCAGCCGACTCCGAGCGGGAAGCCGCGGCGGACGAGTGGTGCGAAGGACTGATCAGCGATGCAGCCGATCAAACGCGGTGAGGTTTGGCGGGTGTCTTTTGACTCGGCTCAGGGCGGAGAAATCCGAAAAACGCGTCCGGCAGTCGTCGTGAGCACGAACGCCGCCAACGCTGTGCTGAACCGAGTGGTCGTCGTGCCTCTCACCAGCCGCTGTGAGAGAGTGTATCCTGGTGAAGCTCTGGTGGAAGCCGCCGGACGCCAAGCCAAGGCCATGGCCGATCAGATCATGAGCGCTTCCAAGGGGCGGTTTCACGAGCGCTTGGATGTGCTTTCGCCGCGCGATTTGAAGGCTGTGGAGGACGCTATTCTTCTCCACCTTTCGATCAGACGGTAAATTCTGTCATTAGAGGGAGTCCGAAATGTCGAATCGGCGTTTGAGCTTCTGGACAGTTGCGATGGTGGTCTTTGCATTTCGCTTGTTCGCTCAGCCTGCTACCCTGTCAGTCCAACTGCGCACCCCCGCGGCGCAGGTTTCGCAACCCTCCGCCGACCTTTCCGGCGTCTGGCAATCGCTCCCGCAGGGCGGCGAGCGGCACCATTTTTCGACCGAGCAGCCGCCCCTGACGCCCTGGGCCTTGGATTACTTCAACTACGCCAAGAACCCCGCCATCCCGATGGGCCGCGGTCGCGACGAGCTCGAGCCGCGCTACCACTGCCTGCCTCCCGGCCCCACCGGTCTGATGCTCAACCCGCTTCCCTTTGAGATCATCCAGAGTTCCAAGCGCGTCCTGCTCTTCCACGAGCATGACCACTGGATTCGCCAGATCTGGACCGACGCCCGCGAGCACCCCGACGGCTTTCCCATCACCTGGATGGGCCACTCCATCGGGCATTGGGACGGCGGCGCCCTGGTCGTCGACACCGTAGGGATCAACCCCATCAGCCTTTGGATCGACCGCGCCGGCACTCCCCACAGCGACCAGCTCCACGTCGTCGAGCGCTTCAGCCGCCCCTCCCAGGACACCCTCCAGGTTGTCTTCCTCTTTGAAGACCCCAAAGCTTATACGCGTCCCTGGGGCGGCACCAAGGTCTACAAGCTCGGCGAGGACTGGGAAATCCAGGAGCACGTCGTCTGCGAGGAGCAGCTCATTCAGCAGCGGGGCTTCCGCGTGGATTCCAGATAACACAAGGGGCGAGGTATACTAAGCGTATGGCAACTCTGGATGTATCCATTCGGCCTGGCGCCAAGCGCCGCAAGAAAATCCGTGTCGAGATTGACACGGAGAAATTCGAGCGCTTGTCTGCAAACCTCGGATTGTTCGATCCCGCGTTCCTCAAGAGCCTGGAGCGTGCCGAGCAGGACGTCCGGAAGAAGAAGCTAAAGCGGATTTCGTCCCTGAAGGAATTGCGAACTCGGAATGATAGAAATTCTCGTGACTGACGAGTTCGAAAGACGGTACCAGGATTTGCCGGTGTCGGTCCAGCGAAGAGCGGAGAAGCAAGAGAGACTTTTCCGGGAGAACCCGTTTCATCCTTCGCTTCATACGGAAAAATTGCAGCCCAAGAACAAAGAGGTGTGGAGTTTTCGAATTGATCGCCAGTACAGAATCATCTTCCGCTTCTTGGACGGAAGCCGGGCGCTCTTTCTGACCGTCGGTCCCCATAGCTGGATATACAGGTTCCAGTTTTGAGCAGACGGGCACACTCGTAACGAGGGGTCTCCTTTATGCCGAATGCGCCAAGCTACGCAGAACTCCGGAAAATGCCGATGGATGAACTCGTGCAACGCTACGATCAACACACAGAGAATAGGTCGTTGGGCATCGGCTTCTACCGGGAGGAAATCGCAAGACGCGAGATGCAAGAAGAGACCACTGCAATCAGGCAGATGACCCGGCAAATGAGAAACATGACGATAGTGATTACCGTTTTGACGGCCATGAATATTTTCCTTTTCTTGTGTACATTGTCCCGGCAGGGATAACCATAGCCGCCGGTTGACTTGGCGACTGCTTTTGTTTTTTATTTTGACTGTCAGTGCTATAGTGTTGCTATCCGGCTCGAAAGGAGTTCTTCGCTCATGAAACTGCGTCCCCGACTGCGTCCGCTGCGTCCCATGATCCTCTACGCCTTCTTGGCGGTGTCCGCCGCTTTGTTTGCGACGGCAGCGCTCCGGCTTCGTGCAGCCGACAACGAGGTTACCGTGTACAAGGTCTCCACCTGCGGCTGCTGCACCAAGTGGGTGGACCATCTGAAGGCGAACGGCTTCCAGGTGACTGTCAAGGAAGTCGAGAGCACCGACGAATACAGCGAGCGCTACGGCGTTCCCAAGGCCGCCCGCTCCTGCCATATCGCCTACGTGGACGGCTACGCGGTGGAGGGTCACGTCCCGGCCGCTGAAATTCAGCGTCTGCTCAAGGAGCGTCCCAAGGCCAAAGGCCTGGCCGTCCCCGGCATGCCCGTCGGCTCGCCGGGCATGGATTTCCCCGGCGGCCCTCCGGGAACCTACGACGTCGTGCTCATCGGCGAGGACGGCAAGCTTTCCACCTATCAGCGGTACCCGCGCAAATAGCGATTTCATGGAAGGTCTCTCTCGCGCTTGCCCTTGCCCCTTTCAGCCCCGAAGGGGCGCCAGACTCCAGCCCAGGGCGCAAGCCCTGGGTGGCATGCAATAGGTCCAACCAGGGCGTGTTAACACTAGTTTCGAATTTTTGTAGTATGTCTCGGTTTCATGGAATTGCCCGCAGCGCTGTAACTTCGGATCACATCGAGCAGAATGCCATCATTTCCCGGTATGCCGATGCCGGCGCAGGGAAGCGGGAAGCGTCGCAGGAAACACCATGTCTCCAGGAGACGCGCCCCGTCTCCGGCACTCTTCCAGATACAGCGCGCCATAGGATGCCGTGATGTAGTCGCGGCGCGAAAACCCAAGCTGGCGCGCCACGCGGTCAATCCAGGAGCGGCTGCCCTCGAGCTCCAGAAAAATGCCCACCGGCGTTTCATCCAGCGCCACTTCCCCGCTCTTGCGACGGCCCGGAACTTGCTTGGCATACCGCACGCGGTACTTCTGGTATCGAAAGACGGGCCGGAAACCAAGCACTTCGAAAATGGCGCGGAGCGCCTGCGGCTCCTCGATCCGGGTCTCCAGCTCGACGCGGGATTTGTAGGTCTGGTCCGGGTCCGGAGTGCCCTTGTAGGTGAGCACCCAGCTCGAACCGTAGCGCCGCAACCGCAGGATGGCGCGGATGCGGCGCAGCGCCCGGTCGGGCGTGTCATAGAGGACATTGTCTTCGAGGGAGCGGCGATGAATCGGGCGGAATCCCAGCGTCCGCAATCGCTTCCGCATAGCGCGGGCGTCGGCGATGCGAATCTTCACTTCCGTCTCGCGGTTTCGCATGGCTGGTCGTGCGCACCCGAGCGTCTCGCTCACCCGGCCCGGGTCTCAGTTTTCCCGGTTCACGACGAAATCAGGGAGAGCGGCCAGCGCGCGTTTGTAAGAGGAATCCGGGCAGCTTGCAAGACACTTCCTGGCCCGATGCGCGTACTGATTCGCCAAGTCCTTCACGCGGGCGGGGGTTTCATAGCGGCGCAGCAGATCGAGCAATTCCTGCCAGGGAACGGTGAGGAAGGCCCGCTCCTCCATCACGCGAGCCAGCTTGTCATGCTCCTCCGGCGTGCAGCGGTCGAGCAGGTAGATGAGCGGGAGAGTGACCTTCCCTTCCCGAAGATCGCTGCCGACGGGCTTTCCGAGAACCTCTTCGCTCGCAGTAAAGTCGAGCAGGTCATCCACCAACTGGAAAGCCATGCCAAGGTTCGTGCCGTACTCCGCCAGATGCTCCTCCATCGCCTGATCCTGGCCGGCCAGCACGGCCCCCAGGCGCGTGCAGGCTCCAAACAGGCAGGCGGTCTTCCGATGGACCAGGTCCAGATGCTCCTCGACCGTCAAATCCAGCCGCCCGATCAATTTCCATTGGATCAACTCACCTTCGACCATTTGCTGCGTCAGCTCGATCAGAATGTCGAGGACGTGGAAATTGCGCTCCTGAACGGCGATGCGGAAAGCCTGCATGTAAAGCCAGTCGCCAGCCAGGACGCTGGTGTGATTTCCCCAGCGGGAGTTCGTGGACGGGCGGCCGCGGCGGAGGTCGGCTGCGTCAATGACGTCGTCATGAACGAGCGTGGCGGTATGGATCATCTCCACGACCGCGCCGAGACTGATGGCCGCGGGCTGCGTTCTGCCGAACAGTTTCGCGGCCAGGAGCAGTAGAGCCGGGCGCAGGCGCTTCCCCCCGCTCACCTGAAGATACTCCCCGATGGCGGTCACAGCCGGGACGCTCGAAACCAGCTCCGACCGGAAGCGCAGCTCGACGCTATCCAATTCCGGACGGATGGATTCCAGGGCTTCTTGCCAGGCGAAGATGGTGGTGGGATGCGCGCTTTTCATGGCCGCTCGCTCGCCGGAACGGGAGAGATGCTACTGTATCCGCTCCGGAGAAAAATCACAAGCCTTGTTTTAGGAATCAGCCGTCACCGCCCGATCTGCGCGCACTCGGCCCAGGAAGGCCAAGAGGTTGCGGGTCGTTGCGGCGGCGGCTTCCGATCCGGAAACTCCCCGGACAAGGCCCATTTGCTGCGCGACAAATTGTACAAAAGCCGGTTCGTTGCGTTTCCCGCGCTTCGGGACAGGGGCCAGGAATGGACAGTCCGTTTCAATCAGGAGGCGATCCCATGGAAGCTTGGCGGCTACGTCCCGTAAATCATCGGCCTTCGGGAAGGTCAGAGTCCCCGCAAAGGAAATGTAAAATGCGGCATCCATTCCCCGACAAGCGTCTTCGAACGATCCGCTAAAGCAATGGAAGATCCCGCCTAGCCCAGTTTGTTTCCAATGCTCTTCCAGGATTCGCAGGCAATCGGGCCAGGCCTCGCGGCAGTGGATTATCACGGGCAGACGGTTCCGCTCGGCGAGATCCAACTGGCGGCGAAAGACGGCTTGCTGGATGTCTCTGGGCGAGTGATCGTAATGATAATCGAGGCCGATCTCGCCGACCGCGATGACACGCGGATTCATTGCAAGTTGTTCTAATTCAAGGAAATATTCATCAGTGGCGAGTTTCGCTTCATGCGGATGGATGCCGATGGTGGGGTAAACCCAGTCGCGGCCTTCGGCCATTTCGAGGCCAGCGCGGAGGCGGTGCGGGCCGGTGCCGCTGCCGATGGCCACGAGGTGGCGGACTCCGCTAAGCCATGCTCTTTCAAAGACTTGGTCGCGGTCCTCGTCAAACTGAGGGAACTCCAGGTGGGAGTGCGAATCGGCCAGAACGGGAATTCCGGAGCTTTCGGTTCCCTCGGTTCCTTCGGTTCCTTCGGTTCCTTCGGTTCTCTCGGTTCGCACGGTTCGCACGTTTGCCCCGGTTTCGGGGGCTGCGGGTGCTGGTTTGGAAGAATCTGGAGGCATCAGCGGAGGCGGGCTCCGTTCGGGACGTCTTCGAGGAAGGTGACCAGGACCGGGCGATCCTCCTTGCCGACCGAGGCGGCCACGAGCATCCCCTGCGACTCGAAGCCGCGGAGCTTGCGGGGCTCGAGGTTCGCCACGATGACGACTTTCCTGCCGACCAGCGCTTCCGGGGCGTACGTCTCGGCAATACCCGCCATGATCTGCCGGACCTCGGCGCCGATGTCGATTTCGAGGCGCAACAGTTTGGTGGCGCCCTTGACGCGCTCGGCAACCCGAATTTCGCCGACGCGCAAGTCCACTTTCAGGAAGTCATCAATCTTGATGCGCTCGTCAGAGACGGGCGGGCCTTCGCCGGATGAACTCGCGGCGGCTTTCGCGGGAAGTCCCTTGGAAGCCGATTCCTGGGATTGCAGGAGCTTCTTGAGGGTTTCCTCTTTTTGCAGGCGCGGAAAGACGGGCTCGACCTTTCCGATCTTGTCGCCGGTGTGGAGAGGAGTCTTGAGGTCGTCGAAGGACAGCACAGAAAGATCGGAAGCGATGCCGAGCTGGCGCCAGATTTTTCCCGTGGAGTCGGGCATGACCGGGGCGAGCAGGCCGGTGGCAACGCGCAGCGCCTCGGCCGCCGTGTAGAGAACGGTGGCGAGGCGGGAGCGGTCGTCCTGCGTATTACGCTCGGCCAAGGCCCACGGCTCGGTCTCGACCAGGTATTTGTTGACGGCGCTGATCAGCTCCCAGACGGCTTCGAGCCCCGGTCCGAACTCGAGCCGGTCGAAAGACTCGAAGTAACGGGCGGAGACCTGCTCGGCAGTCTCCAGAATCTTGCGGTCCTGCTGGCTGCGCTGGGCCTGGGCCGTGGGGTAGGGGACTTCCTGATCGAAGTAGCGCGTGATCATGGTCAGGACGCGGCTGGCCAGGTTTCCGAGATCGTTGGCCAGGTCGCTGTTGTAGCGGCTGACGAGGGCGTCGAGCGAGAAGTTGCCGTCCTGCCCGAAGGGAATCTCGCGCAGCAGAAAATAGCGCAACGGGTCCGCGCCGAGAACATCACGAATGGGACCGGCCTTGAGGATGTTCCCTTTGGACTTGCTCATCTTGCTTTCTTCAAACAAGAGCCAGCCATGAGCAAAGATGGCGCGCGGGAGGGGCAGCCCGGCGGCCATCAGGAAGGCGGGCCAATAGACGGCGTGGAACCGCAGGATCTCCTTGCCGACTAATTGCAGGTCCGCAGGCCAGAGCTGATCGAACGTGGGCTTGGGCTGGGGCGCGGGCGTGGGCGCGGGCTGGGCCGAGTCAGACTGTCCGAAGCCGATGCCGCTCAGATAGCCGGTGAGGGCGTCGAGCCAGACGTAGAAAACATGGTCGGCGGCGTCCTCCGGGGTTTTGGGAACCGGGATGCCCCACTGGATGGAGGTGCGGCTGATGGACAGGTCGCGGAGGCCGCTGCGGACGAAGGCGGCGACTTCATTGCGGCGAGACTCGGGGCGGATGAAGCCGGGGTCCTTTTCGTAGAGAGCGAGCAGGGTGTCCTGGTAAGCAGAGAGGCGGAAGAAGAGGTTCTCCTCCTCCGTCCACTCGCAGGGCTGCTCGTGGATGAGACAGAGGTTGCCGGGCTGGCTGATCTCGGTGTCATCCTTGAAAACCTCGCAGCCCTGGCAGTACCAGCCGCCGTACTTGCCGCGATAGACGGCCGATTGGCCGTCGGGGGCCTTGGCCTCGCTGAGGCGCACCCAGAGAGCCAGGAGGGCGCGGGCGTGGGACTCGTCGGTGGTGCGAATGAAGCTGTCGAACTCGATCCCAAGGGGCCGCCACTCGTTGCGAAAAAGGGCAGCGACGGCGTCGGCATACTGTTGCGGCGGCATGCCCGCAGCCGCAGCGGCGCGCTCGATCTTCTGGCCGTGCTCGTCGGTGCCGGTGAGCAGGAAGGCGTCGTAGCCGCGCATCTTCTTATAACGGCGGATGGTGTCGGCGACGATGGTGCTATAAGCGTGGCCGAGGTGCGGCGCGGCGTTGACGTAGTAGAGCGGGGTGGTCAGAAAGAATTTCGGCAGAGAATTTCCCATTTCGGAAAAATGACCCTTCATTCTTGTGCGTGAGTGCGGAGGAACCCAAGCCATTCTTGGACAGAAATTCCAGACAGCTTGGCCTGCATCATTTGCTGGACGAACTCGTTCATGATGCCATATCTAGCCAAACGACCAAAGTTCCCCCCTGCATCGTAAGCAGGTCTATCAGCTATCTGCTCTCCCTTGTCTGGATATGGCCTTGGTCCAGACGCGGGCACAATCGAGGAATTCCCTTTTGTCTCGCGTTCGAATTGCCAGTAGTGATTACGCTGTTCAGCGGCATAACGGGCCAACTCGATGAAGGGACTATATACGACGGGTGAACCTGATATCACATTGGAGAGCGCCCAAGGAACAACGACAATCAAATCCCACGCATTACATGCTGCAGGGCTCACGGTGAATCTAAAATTGGGCATCCCCTCCTTTGCAAGCAGATACCACCCTTTCAACTCTACTCCAAGCAGAATCTTCTGTCCGTCGGTCTTCCTTCGAAGAACTACGTCGGGGAATGTCTGTGGTTGTCGCAAAAACGCGTACGTCTGGAATTCTTTGTCAGGATCCCAGACGGGCCTCAGATCATTCAGGGTACTTACAACTTGTTCTTCAATCGTTGCGCTCAGTGCCGCGTTCAGAGTAAAGATGTCCGTGGCCAGCATCCCCTGAATGTTGGTCGCCGTTTTGAAATAATCAGGAATAGCGCGGATTGCCTCGCATGTACGCTGCCAAAGGGCGAAATGCTTCCAATCAGTCGGCTCATGTCTACCTGGGGGAATGGGTTTTCGGGACATAGGTGGACAGTCTTTCTATCGCAGCCAAATAGAACTCCGGCACAATTTCCGCGCTAACGCAGGAACGGCGTAACCGGTAAGAACAGATGGCAGCCGGGCAAAGTCCTCCAAACGGCTCCCAGACCACATCGCCAGGGTCCGTGGAGGCAGCAATGGCGATATCGATGAGTTTCAGCGGTTTCTGGCTTCCGTGGAGACTTCTGTATTTCCATTTCATGGTCTGGCGAATGCCGTTGATCCGCTCGTTTCCTGAAACTTGTGGGTGTCGCCATACATTCGAAATCCCCACCGTGCAGTTGAACTTTGCGCGATACCTCGCCCACTCTTCAGCGGAGATTGATCTCTTCCCATTGGTGCTGAAATATGGTCGCCCCCGTGGATCGCCATGTTTGTTGGCGTAACGGGCCATTCGGTCAAATGCCTCCGGAGGAGGAAAATACCAAAGATGATCCGCTGTCAAATATTTCCGCGTTGCGGCGTTCTGCACCCCGCACGCTTCATTGGCAAGGCGGAGGGGCAAGCCAGCCCGTTCCCATTCAGAGCGCAACCACTCTTGCATTGAGCCCTGGGCTCCGTCTACGAGGAATCGAGGCGCCTTGACATACTGCACACAAACTTCTGTCACGACAGGGAACTTCCGTAGGGTAACGGAATTTGCATTCCCCGCGATGTGGCCAGCGCCCTTATCCCAAACATGGCAACTGCGGTATTCCCACCCGAATTCGCGAAGCAAAGGGTGTACCGTAGCCCACCCGAGTTCCGAGTTCCAAAACCATAGCGTTGTTTCAGGGGTCGATCGCTCAGACCATCCAGCCACATGAGGCCTGTACCAATCGACCAAGGAATTGGCTGTGGGCAAATCTCCGGGGAATCCGCTCAACCCGTAAGGGCCATCCGCCACGATGCAAATTGGGGCTGGCCAAGTCCTGTACAATTCCTCTGCCTTTTGAAATTGAATAGTGACATTCTGCTGGCGATAGCTCTCCCCGTAAACAGGCTTCTCCGAGTGCGCGAGGGCTGCTTTCCCACGCGTACCTCCTGGAGCGATGTCAGGGAATAAACTCGCTTGTGCCATAGTCGTACTCTCTACAAATCTTACGTAACGACAGCTTCACGATAACGATACACCAAACGAACTCACGATTGCGAGTCGTGCTCCTTCCAAAGCGAGAATGTGGCTTTCAAGCTTCCCAAGACCTCGGAGGCCGGGCCGCGCAGGACGCAATCGGCGATGTCGGAGAGCGGCGTGGGGTCGGGGTTGATCTCCACCAGGCGGGCGCCGCTCTGCCTGGCGGCCCAGGGCAGAGAGGCGGCTGGGTAAACCAGGGCCGAGGCGCCGACGACGAGAAACACGTCCGCGTGCGCCGCAGCCAGCGTGGCGTCCCTCCACTCGCTTTCCGGCAGGGGCTCGCCGAACCAGACAACCGCAGGACGCAGCAGACCGGCGCATCCATTCCCGGCGCAGCGCGGCGGAAGGGGATCGAGCGGAACGCGGCGGTCCTCGGTCTCGGCGCCGCAGCGGAGGCAGCGCAGATGCCAAAGGCTGCCGTGAAGACGCAGCACGTTGCGGGAGCCGGCGCGCTCGTGGAGACCGTCCACGTTCTGGGTGACGAGCGTAAAGTGGCCGTCCGGCCGGGAGGCGACGCGGGCCTCGAGCGCGGCGAGGGCAAGGTGAGCGGCGTTCGGCTGGGCCTGGCTGATCAATTCCCGGCGCCAGGCGTACCATTCCCAAACCAGGAGCGGGTCGCGGGCGAATGCCTCGGGAGTGGAGAGGTCCTCGGCGCGATACTTGCGCCAGAGGCCGTCCTCGCCGCGAAACGTGGGGACGCCGCTCTCGCGGGAAACTCCGGCGCCGGTCAGGACGCAGACGGAGCGGGCGGGGGCGAGAACCGCTTCGAGATCGGAGGGGGATGCGGGGTTGGACATGGCAGAAAGATCATAGCAGACAGTTGTTAGTTGTTAGTTGGGGCGAGGGCGAGGCTGTGTCAATCCGATTGGGCGGAAACACGAAGCGAAGTGCGGGTCCTTCGTCACTCGCGTTCCTCAGGATGACCAGGATGACCGCACAAAACGCTTTCCTGGAAACCGCTAAGGGACGGCGTAGTAGCCCTTTTTGGCGCGGATTTCGACGTTGCGGCGGCGGGTGCGGATTTCGATGGTGCGGAAGGTGCCGTCGAGGAGATTATTTTTGGGGATATAGCCAATCGCGTACTGATGGGTCAGCTCGTCGCCGATGGCTTCGAGGGCCTTGGTGAGAGCGGCGTTGAGCTCGGAGGTGTACTGGCCGGTGCCGGGGGTGTATACAGAGTTCTGGCTCTCAGCGATCTGATGCCGGGAAATGTATCCGGTGGCAAAGGCCGCGCTGGGCAGGTCGTTGAGGGGCGTGAACATCTGGCCGTTGGTCTCGGAAACCAGGCGCTCCAGGACGGACTGGCCGGGGGCGTTCTGGCCGTAGCCGTTGGCGCTGACGACAAAAATGCGGGTGTCGTTGCGGAGGGCGATCTCGATGGTCTGGTCGAGACTGTGCTTGCTGAGGTTGTCCTCGCCGTCGCTGAACACGACGAGCACGCGGCGCGGAATGCCCGGACCGGGCGCCGAGGCAAAGTGCTTGTGGGAAGCCTCAATGATGGCGTCGAGGAGGGCCGTGCCGCCGGCGGCCGTCAAGCCGTCGAGGGCGGTGGTCAGGTCATCCGGGTTGGTCGTGTAATCCTGAATCACCTCGGGGCCGTGGTCAAAGGTCATCAGGAAGCCCTGGTGGTCCTTGTTGTAGGAGAGCACGTAGTAGCCGAGCTGCATGGCGGCTTCCTTCTCGAACTTGATGCGCTGGCGCGTGCTGCTGGAGGTGTCGATCAGGATGCCGAAGCGAAGCGGCAGATTCGTCGGAGCATTGAAATAGCGAATCTCCTGCGGAACGCCGTTTTCGAGAATCGTGAAATCCTCTTGCTTGAGGTCGAGGACAAGACTGCCGTTGCGGTCAAAGACCGAGAAGGGGATCTGGACTTCCTCGACGCGGATCTGGATGCGCTGCTCGGGGATTTCCTGGTTGTCCGGGGTGGACGTTGCCGAGACGGGCTGCGCGGGCGCGGAGGAGCCGGCCTGCGAAAACAAGTTCTGCGGAAGGATGCCGCACACCGCCGTTGCAAAGAGCAGCAAGGAACACAGAACGGCGCTGCGTATGAGGTTGCTGTTCGACTGGCCGCCATCTTTTTTCATATTCTTGAACCAGTCCCGTGTCGCCGAAGCCACGCAAGAACAAACCCACGGCACAAAAACCGTGCCGTGGCTACCCTGCTATCTTTGGCCAAGTCTAGCACGAAACGGGCGGAAAAGAGCGAGGAAACGCGTCGGGAAGGGCCGTCTGGCGAGTTGGGGACGTACGGGTCCTTGATTCAACCATCAAGGAGCTCCCTGTCCGCAACATGAACAGCCTAGAGCGTTTTCACTAATGGTGTACCCCGCCGCGTGAATGGAAGACGAACCTCAGGGGCTGAAGCCCCTGTTTGGTGCGGCTCGTGCGGCACGGCTGAAGCCGTGCCCTGACGGAACGCCCAGCAGCCTCTAGGAAGCCCGCTGACGCGGGCTGCGGAACCACATCTCTGGACCGCTGACCCAGCGCTAAAGCGCTGGGCTAGAGAAAAAACCGCCATGGGAACCCGATTTGCAAGCTGTACGCCAGACTTTTTCAGCAACCTGTGAAGCCGTGCCCTGACGGGGTACACAAAAAGTGAAAACGCCATAGATGAACAGGCCTGGAGGCGCCTGTTCCTACTTCCATTTCTCAACACGAACGAGGACATTGTAGTCCGGCTCGCCGCTTTCGGGGTCGAGGACTTGGTCGAGCAGGCAGTTGGCTTCGGGCCAGTAGGCTTGCAAGCTGCCGGGGTGGACGTCCTCGACGGCGCAGACGCCGCGGAACTCGCCGTGGGCGGAGCGCAGCAGGATGGGGGAGCCTTCGGCGAGGCCCAGGCGGGCGGCGTCCTGCATGGCGAAAAAGACGGTGTTCCGGCTGCGGCCGGTGAGCGGGTCGGCGTCGCGGTAGACCATGCTGTTGAACTGGTCGCCGCGGCGCGTGGTGAGATAGAAGGAATCGGGAGCGGGTTCGGATGCGGTTTGGGGACCGACTTCACTTCCGGCTTCGCCTCGGACTTTGCTTCCGGCTTCGCTTCCGCCTTGGCGTGCGGTTTCGGGTGGGGCGTCAGGTCCGAATGCCGCGACGGGGCGGACCGGGACAAAGCGCGCGCGGCCTTCGGGGAGGTTCGGGCAGACACCGTCTTTCAAAAGAATCGGGCCGCCGTACTGCAGCCAGTCGCCTTCCTTGCGGAGGTCCTTGATGCCGCGGTAGAGCGGCATGACGCGGTCCATCTCCTCCATGATCTGGCGGACATCGGTGTATGCGAGCAGACGGCGCGCGGCGTCGGGGAGGGCGCGCCGAGCGACGAGCGAGAGAATCTCCCACTCGGGGCGGGCTTCGGGGATGCGGCTCGCGGAGGGTGCGGCGATTTGCGGGGTGAAGCGGATGCGGCGCTCGGTGCTGGTGGCGGTGCCGCCGCCCGGCTGCTCGTAGCGCGTCTGGCCGGGCAGCAGAACGACCCTGTCGGCGGACTCCGAGAGCATGGAAGTGTTCAGCATGATGTCCTGATGAATGCGCACCGGGACGCGACGCAAAGCACGATCGACGGCCGCCGGGTCGGGCATGGTTTCGAGGAAGTTGCCGCCGATGACGTAGAAAACGTCGAGCTTGCCGTCGCGGGCGGCGTCGAGCATCTGGGCGGTGTTGAGGCCCTTTTCGGCGGTGAGCGGATGGCCCCAGAGCTCGGCAAAGCGGCGGGCATTGTCTTCATTGACGCGGGCGCCGCCGGGAAACTCGCCGGGAACCGCGCCGCACTCGGCGCCGCCCTGCACGCCGCTGTGGCCGCGGATGGGGACGAGACCGCAGTTCTCCCGGCCGATCATGCCGCGGGCGAGCGCGAGATTGGCGACCGCGCGCACGTTGTCCACGCCGCGGCGCTGCTGGGTCAGGCCCATGCTCCAGACGAAGACGGCGTTGCGGACGCTTGCGTACAGCCCGGCGAAGCGCGCCATCTCGGAGCGCGACAAGCCGCTGATCTGTTCGAGCGATTCCCAGGATTCCGACTCGACTTCGGCGCGCAGGGCGTCGAAGCCGGTGGTGTGCGCGGCGATGAAGTCCTGATCGATTGCATTCCGCTCGAACAAGCATTTCAGGACGCCGTTCAGAAAAGCGACGTCGCCGCCGGGACGGACGGGAAAGAACTCATCCATCAGGCGCGTGCCAAAGAGCGCGCTCCTGGTGATCGAGGGGACCCAGTAGCGCTCGAGCCCCGGCTCGCGGTAGGGGTTCACGACGATGACGCGCGCACCGCGCTGCTTGGCGTGGTAGAGATACTTGACGGCGACGGGCTGGTTGTTGGCGAGATTGGTTCCGATCAGGACGATCAGGTCCGCGCCGAGCCAGTCGCTATAGGAGCAGGTGGAAGCGCCGACGCCGACCATCTGCTTGAGGGCGACGGTGCTGGCCGCGTGGCAGAGCCGTGCGGCGTTGTCCACGCTGTTGGTGCCGAGCAGGCGGGCGAATTTCTGGGCGACGTAGTAGACCTCGTTGGTGAGGCCGCGCGAAGTCATGTAAAAGGCAATGCGGCTGGGGTCGGCGGCACGCAGGGACGACCCGGCCAGCTCCAGTGCCTCATCCCAGCCGATGCGGCGGAGGCGCGTATCGCCCTTGCGGAAGACCATCGGATACGGCAGACGGCCGAGGCGGCGCAGCTCAGTGCTCGAGAGCGAACGGAGGCGCGTGAGATCGGAAAGATGCTTCTCGTCAATGGCCGGCATGGTGTTGAGGCGCAGCATCTTCAAGCGGCTCAGGCAGAGATGCGTTCCGGGGATGGTGTTGTCGTGGAGACCGGCGGGACCGAGCGAGCAGCCGTCGCAGACGCCGTGCTGCAGGATGCGCGCGGCGTAAGCGAGATTGTCGCGGTTGTCCCAGAGGACACGCAGCATGTCGCGGTAATGGTGGGGCTTGGTCTGGCCCAGGCCGAAGGGGGCAAGACCCGCAATGGAGGGGGTGGGGTTGGTTTTCGGCATGGTCAGTGCTCACACAAGATAAGGAAGCAAGCCCACGTTCAGCTCCAAGGTCCTCTGTACGAGGAGCGGGACGCAGGCTCCGGCGTGCACTTGCAGCGCGAGAGGCTCATCCCGATGAAGAAACGAAATCGCCAAGTCGTATCGCGGGTCCGGGGTGGACATTTTCCTGCTCCTGCTTTTCTGGAATCGCATCCATCCGAGGCAATTATAGCGGATCGGGATGCTGACTTTGCCCCGTCTTCAAGACATTTTGTGCGACCCCTTCAGGGTCGGTTCGATTCAACGCTCTGTTCCAGGGGCGTTGCCCCTGGCTATTCCCGGGTTGCCCTTGCAGGGCAACGGAAGCAGCCCAACAGTTCAGAACGGTGAGAAGGCAGGATAATAGTTTGGAGGGGAGAAGGGAAGTGCAGGTCCCTGGCTACGCTCCCCGCGGCTGCGCTCGGGGCAGGCGGGATGACACCCCGAACGGGGCAGGCGCTGGTTCGGCCGGGCAGATGGGGCCGAAGGAAAATTTTCTGTCGCCCCTGCCGGGGCTGAAGCGGCAGGACGGAAAGCGCTATGCACCATCCATGAAAACGCTCTAGAGCATTTCTCCTGTTCCTGTATAGCGGCGGTCTTTCGCCCCTCCGGGGCTTGTGCTCCTATTCCCAATGCCTCCCAGGGCTTACGCCCTGATGGG